>Ga0247757_10001444_pt1 | contig 15661 bp, 10 predicted proteins | sample UWRJL126311R4_FD_180929 | JGI IMG/M metagenome (GOLD analysis project Ga0247757, IMG submission 180929) | Plant litter microbial communities from Arlington Agricultural Research Station in Wisconsin, United States - UWRJ-L126-311R-4 | ecosystem: Environmental > Terrestrial > Plant litter >... | reverse complement strand
TTCAACCCGGTTGGTGCCGAAAAACAGCACCGTCTTGGTGTCAACCGCCGTGGCAAACAGGTCCACCGTGTCGACTTCACCGGCATGCTTGGTGGTTTGGCGCCACGACTCCGCCAAGTGCAGGCAGAACGACGAGCATTTTTCCAGGGTCTCGGCGTAGTGGAGGATGCGTTCCACGTTGCGGCCGACCTGCGGCAGCTGCCGCACCTCGTCCAGCAGCATATTGGTATAGCCGATGGCGACGACCAGCGGGTTGCAGATGTCGTGGACCATTTCCGCCGCTGCTTGATTGAAGCCGGAGGTCATCTGCTGCTTCTTCTGCTCGGTCTTGACCGACTCATACATGGTCTCGAGCGACTTGAGCAGTCCGCTGCGCTTCTTGCGCTCGATACCTTCCGCCGCATGGCGGCGAACGGCTTGCTGCAGCACATCGACATCGAATGGCTTCTTGAGATACTCGTTCGCCCCAAGGCTGATTGCCGCCTGGGCGGTCGCGAGCGCCCCGTAGCCGGTCATCATGATGATGGACACCTCGGGATCGATCTTGCGCATCGCCTCGAGGCCTTGGATGCCGTTCTTCTGCGGCATCCGGATATCCATGACGACCACCGCAAAGTTCTCCCGACCGATCAGATCGAGGCCCCGGTCGACCCGGTCGACGGCCACGACATCGAACTCGTCCTGCAGGAGATAGGTAATGCTCTCGCGCGGGCCGAGCTCATCGTCTACCACCAAAACCTTGGGGCGAGGGATAATCGGCGGCGTGGATGCGAGGGTGGGCGAGGCGGCTTCGGGCATCGAGGAGGGAGTGGCCGGAAGCTGGACAGCGTGAAGTGATTTGGCAATCCGAAGATGGTCTCCAACGACCTCCGCCGAGATGAGGCATAGGCCCCATAGGGTCTTGTAGGACAGATGGGGCCTGTGCCTGTGTCACCTGCGGGAAATTGAACTGTGAAACGCCAGTGTAGACATTGCACCCAATCGCCCGACGGGCCGGACAGGCGATGGAATGGTATCTTCAAGAGTCAGGCGTTTCACAGCGTTGCCAGATTTGAGGCTCTTGTGGGTGACTCCAAGGACCCTGCTGTAACTTCTCCGTAAGCAATCTAACGATTCGTCGGGTGAGAGGACGTGCCAATCCGGTTGAATCTAGCCAGTCGATTCTTCGCAGGGACAGGACAGTAAAGGTACCCTGATTTGGGAATGACTTGGATGAACGGTTTCAGCTCAACACCGAGAAGTTTAAAAGAAGTCAGAACCTTGCAGAGCAACACGCGGCAATTCGAAGTGTCGCCTTCAAAGCGACGACCAAACAATTCGCCATAGAGCACGGGATAGGGAACTACTTCGTTGATGGCACTTGAAAGAATGCGCAAGAGGGCGACTTCTTGGGGGGCGACATGGCGACTTTGTTTGCCCCGGACAATTCGGTGCTCATGTGGATGAACTTCAACCCCGGCAATAGGAAAGGCCACGTGTTGCCCCCTAGCATGTCGGCTCGATCGTTCAGGAGAAACCCGATACCGCGCGAGATACTCGAGAAGTATTTCCATTCTTAACGGGTCATGCAGTACGCAGTCCGCGCCAAGCGCGATCTGGCGAGCTTCGGCTTGAGCGGTGCGATCGGCTGACATCAGGACAATCACCTGCGCGCGGATTCCTGGCGGGGTTTCCTTTAGGCAGGCCAGAATGTCATCGGAATATCCGTCGAGAAGCCGATGGCGGACGACAATCGCGCGGGGGTGGATCTTCTCTGCAAGTGGCAGAAACTCACGGAGGGATGCGCAAGCGTACGAAGCCCAAGACCGATGATCACATGCGGTGATCAGGGCTGACGCTTCGCGGTTGGAGCTGGACACAAACAGAATCATTTGTGCGGCGAGAGGGGATTGGATGCTTTGTCTGGCGGACGGGAATACCTACACGGGCAAGGCGACGAGTATTTCGAATCGTTGCGACTGGGGGCGGATCGCGACACCAGCCAGGCCCTTGCATTTTTGCACACCGCAAATCAGTCCCCGAATGGGAATTTGCAGACTGGCGGTGGTGTTGCCGCGCAGCCAAGAGGTAGCATCGGCCTCCAGTGGCGCATTGGCATTGGCGAGGACGGAAAGCAAAACTCCAGGACTGCTCAACAGGGCATTGCGGCGATTGATCCACATGAAATCGTGGCTACGCATTCCCCGATGAGCTTCATCGAGCCTTGCCAACGCATCGCATTGCACCCGACTGGTTGTACCAGGGGTGGCTAGAGACAAGGCCTGCACGATCAAAGGGACTAGCAGAATCAGAAAGTCGATCCCTGTGAGTCCGGCGATGGCGACCTCACGACCGAGGGTGCGATGATCCACGGACTGGTGGTCTGCACCACGGATCAATCGTTGGGCGATGGCGATGGCATGACGGGTGCAAATGTCGACGACGGCTGCCGAGGAATCACGATTGGCATACGCGGAACCAAAGTATTCATCGGTGATTCCCGATGCGACGTCGACTTGATGATGCGCTTCTCGCAAGCTTCTGAGAGCCTGCGAGAGCCCGGGGTCCTTTTTGAGAACCGGTTCAAGGATGTGGGTGGCGTTTAACAGCAGGGCCTGCGTGGTGGTCAGCATGCCGGCCGTTTGGAAAAGAGCTTCGCGTGCAGACTCTGACGCGGTTGCCTCAACTTCCCGTTCGAGGCGTGCCAGCTCCAAGTCCCGGACAAGATTTGCGTTGTTGGTTGCGAGAGCGAGTTCCTTGCGGCGTGCGCGTGTCCGTTCGATCCAATCCGGAAGCACGCGTTCAAAGCGGCTGCGATCTGGCAGCGGTTTGGGCAGGAATTCGAAAACCTGCAGCGGAATGGCCCGTCGCAGGTTTTCATCGGAATCGAAGCCGCTGAAGATGACATATCCTAGCGCGGGATCGATCTTGCGTGCGGCTTCGATAAAGCTGAGGCCGTCCATGCCAGGCATGCGAACATCGACTAAGCAGAGATCCAGCGGCTCCCGGGCTATGATCGCCAGCGCTTCGGCCGGACTGAAGGCATCGACCAAGCGATAGTTGTCACCCAATCGGAGTCTGACAGAGGAGTGGATTGGACTTTCATCGTCCAGCAGCAGAATCGATGGAATATACAAGTCAGGGTCTCTTATTTTCATATTTGGGCCCTGTTGGAGGATTGGATCTTCCCATATTTCAGAACGACGTCTGTCAGTCGGTGCACGGGGGCTGGCGGAACTTCGCACATCGGTTCTGCCGCGATAGTGGCCTCGTTTTTCACGGGAAATATTGCTGTGAACACAGTTCCGTGCGGCGAATTGTCTGACGCGGAGATTTCCCCTCCATGAAGCTCGATAATCTTCTGGCATATGGCCAGCCCGAGCCCGATTCCCCGACGATCACCGCCACCATTCTTAGTCGTGTAGTATGGCTCAAAGATATGACTTCGGATTTTCTCGGGAATACCTGATCCTTGGTCAGAGACTCGAAAACAGACCTTCTTATCATCTGTCGAGATGGCGGTTATCTCAATTGTTCCTCCCTCTGGAGATGCATCGATTCCATTGAACACAAGATTCTGCAGCAGCCGTCGTAACAACGCCAGGTCGGCCTCAAGGCGGAAATCGGGTTTTTCGCGAATGATGATTTGTACCTTTCCTGCATGGGCTCGCTCCGCACTCAGGCGGACCACGTCACCTAGGACCGAGTGGGCCTCAAGAACTTCAAAGTTCGGAACAAGCCGACGGGCAAAAAATAGACTTTCTTGAATGTAGTTTTGCATGACCCAGATGGACGATTTCGCATCGGCTAGAACCGCCGCTTCAATTGTTCCGGCCGTAATTCGTTGCTCCATGTATTGGAGGAAAGTGGAAACGGGAGTGGCCAGGTTGTTCAGGTCATGTGCTAATCCACGTGATATCATGGTGGCCGAAGCCAATCGTTCGATCTTGGCGGCGTGGCTTGCGGCTCTTGTGTGCGTAAGGATGTTGTCCATCAATTCAGTCAGCTCTAATAGGTCGCTGATCTCCGGAAATGTGTAGGGGCGAAGGCCGGCTTTTTGACCAAGACCGATCAGTAACGAAGGCGAGGCGCTTCCCTTTGGTACGGCTAAGAGAGCGCCCAGTTGGTACCGGGACATTACGTCCATGCATTCGGCAGTTCCATCTGATGGTTTGGCCCTCTGCAGCATCTCGGGCGTCGTCCCGCCATCCTTGCCGAGTACTGAAAACCCCATCCAGGATTTGGCCGCCTGCGGGTGCGGCGGCAAGAAAGGGGCTTCTTTGACAGAAAAGAACAGCACTGAACTGGTTTGGCACCACTCCTGTAGAAGAGCTTTGAACTTTGCCCTTAGCTCATCTTCGTCTGGCAGTCCTCTCGCCCAATCAATGATTTTGCGTCTGGGCGTGAGCAAGATATGACTCCGATCAAGTCCCATCCATCGGCGCATCGGCCTGTCGCAGACAATCATCAGAACGCAAATGGTGATTGTAGTGGTAGTTAAACTCCAGGGAGAGGTGATTCTATTGCTGACTATCGTCTCCAGCCCGACGGCGGCGATTCCGAGGATAGAAAAAAGCAAAAAGCGTTGTCCGACCGACAAAATGATGTGCTTCGCGTCGAAGATCCGATGATAGCAAACCGCCCAAACTGTAAGTCCGTGCAGAGCAAAGAACCAAATTGGCCCCAAACGTTTTAGCCATTCTAGGTGAAAAAATACTCCAGCGAGATTTGAGCAGATCACTAGCAAGCAAGCGCAAGCGAGATTTAGCACGAACACGTGCATTTCGATTTTCCGTATGCCCACAAGGATGCGGGCGTGCCGCAAGGCATCGAATAAAAACCAGATGCAGCCAATTGCGGCTACTCCAACATAGATTCCATAACCAATACCATATTGCCTGTTTGACGGTGTCGAGCTGGACGGAATGTATAGTTCCGAGAACGCGAGCATTGCTATCGACAACGACGCGCAAAACCAGAGCCAGGTCTCTTTGCTCACTTGCCACAAAGTTCCGTTGTTGCCCATCAGTGCGCTTCTCATCAGCCATATAAACCAGCCAAGAAACGCTCCTGAGGCTGTGCTGCAGCGAACCCAGAAAACTACTTCAGTATTCGAATCGCTGTAAAATTGCGCCCCTTCACGTATAGCTATCGCAATACAGGCAAGCCAAACAGCAATCCAAACAGATGTGACGAAGAATACTTGGTTCACAATCCGCCGCGGATTCACGCACAGCAACACCGTGCCGTTCACGATGCTGAAGATCGCGCTGGCGATGAATGGATATTCTCCCATGGCCTAGTCCCAACTCAGGAATGAGCGCCCGAGATCTCTTCCGTGAGCAACGTAAGCTAGCAGTTCGTGTTTATGCCCGCCCCTCTTTGATAACACGCCCTTGAGGTGACGCCGCACTCAAAGCCACCTGAAATAAGGTGGCAGATTTTACATACTGCAAAACCGGCTAGCCGGTTGTCTTCCGCGAAAACAGCTCGCTGATGATGTCTTCGAGGGGGACGTCCTGGATCGTGATGTCGTCCACGGCGCCCTGGTTCAGGATCTGCTGGAAAACCTTGGTCACGTGCTCGCTGGGGACGTGCAGCGTGATCTCGCCCTCGGCGCTGACCTTGGCCGTGCCGTGCAGGGGCTGCCAGTCGGGACCGAACGCCGCGGGCTTCCCCTCGACGCTGCTCAGGGCGGCCGCCTGCGGCCGGAATTTCAGGATGCGCTGGCCCGAACCGGCGCCGGCGATGCGGCTGAGGTCGCCGTCGTAGATCTTCTTGCCGTGGTCGATCACGATCACCCGCTCGCACAGCTGCGAGATGTCCGCCATGTAGTGGCTCGTGAGCAGGATCGTCGTCCGGTACTTCCGGTTGTACTCGCGCAGGAACTCGCGCACCGCCTTCTGCGAAATCACGTCGAGGCCGATCGTCGGCTCGTCGAGGAACAGCACCCGGGGCCGGTGGATCAGCGCGGCGATCAGCTCCATCTTCATGCGCTCGCCGAGCGAGAGCTCGCGCACCATCACATTGAGCTTGGCGCGCACGCCGAGCAGGTCGACGAGTTCATCGAGCGTCGCTTGGTACTGGTCGGCGGGCAGGCCGTAGATCGCGCGCAGGAGCGTGAACGACTCGATCGCAGGCAAATCCCACCACAGCTGGTTCTTCTGGCCGAGCACGAGGGCGAAGAGGCGGCGGTAGGCGTTCTCGCGCTTGGACGGATCGAAGCCCGCCACGCGCGCCGTGCCGCTGGTGGGGTAGATGAGGCCCGAGAGCATCTTGAGCGTCGTGGTCTTGCCCGCGCCGTTGGGCCCGAGGAAGCCGACGAATTCGCCCTCCTTGATGGAGAAGCTGACGCCGTCCGCCGCGCGCGTCTCCTCGAACTCGCGCTTGAACAGCCCTTTCACGCCGCCCCAAAAACCGGGCTGCTTCTTGTAGGTGCGGAAGACGCGCGTAAGATTCTCAACTTCAATCATGCGAGCCGGCGAAAGAACATGCTTTGCCGGGGAAGGCAATCATCAGCCTTCGCAAGGCCTACGGCTGACAGGTCAGCCTCCGCAAAGCCTACGGCTGGCGGGGCCCGCCTTCGCGGGACTTACGGCTGGCAGGACTCGTGCTCGCAAGGCCTGCGGTTGGCAGGGCCGCTTTCGCTCAGCCTTCAGGAAGCCGGCCGGGCCCCGGGGCCTAGCGGCCGTCTTTCGCTGCCGGGGTTTGGGCGTCTGTGTACCCGTCCATGAAGCCGCGTTTGAAGTCACTCCAGTGGGACACGATCCCGTGCACGAGGATCAGGGTAGCGCCGGCTCGAACCAGCGTGCGGAAGAGTTTCCAGTCGATGCTCATCGGCCGCAGCTTGCCGGCGACGCCGCGAACGGCGGAGGTGCCGGGGTCACCTAAAATCAGGCTATCACCCGCCTAAGAAGGGGCGTGTCGTCGACCTGCCGGGGCGCGTTGGCGGGCGGGAAACTCGCGGATTCGGGGGCAAATACGCCCGGCACATCCAAGCGATTTTCCTTCGCCCCAGCATTTTAGCATTTAAAGCCCGGGCAATATCGGGTCGTTTTGCCGGCGTTGCCCTGGCTGTTGCATGCTTTGATCCCTCCTGCCCGGAATTTTGCCCGCCTGCTGCGGCGGCGGGGTCTCCTTGGCTTCGGCTTGGGGCTCGGCCTGGGGATGCTGCCGGCCGCGCTGCCGGCGGCGCCCCCGCTCACAACCATCGCGGAGTTCTGGACGCTGACCGACGCGGAAAAGGCCAAGCCGCAGGAAGTCCGGATGGAAGTGATCGTCTATTACTACGATGCGGCCTGGAAGATTTTCTACGGCGAGGTGGCGGGCGTCGGCTCATTCCTGCCGGTGCAGGGCAGCCCCCTGCCGCTCAAGAGCGGCCAGCGGGTGCGCCTCGAGGGCACGGTGGTGCCCGCGGCGGGTTTCGACGGCGAGCGCGTCAAGGTCACGGTGCTCGACGAGGGCCTGCTGCCGGAGCCGCTCCGAACCGCCGGGCGGATCGATGACTTTGCGGCGTTGCACGGCCGGTGGACGGAGATCGAGGGCTACGTGCTGGCCCAGCACGAACCCGATACGACCCACATCGAGATGAAGTTCCTGAGCGACAACCGGCTGATCGACCTCACCCTCCAGATCGAGGGCACCGATCCCGTGCCGCAGCTCAAGGGCGCGCGGATCCGGGTGCTGGGAGTGTACGATGCCGTGGCCGACGCCACCGGCCGGCCCGAGCAGATCCAGTGCTGGACTTCGCGGAACGTGCAGGTGCTGGGCTGGCTCGCGGACGAGGAGCGTTTCAAGCTGCCGGTCACGCCGATCGACCGGCTCGAGACCGTGGCCGGACAGTCGTGGGTCCACCTGACGGGTGAACTCTGGTCCCAGGAGGCCGGGCGCTCCGTGACGCTGCGTGACGCCACCGGCCAGTTGACGATTGGTTCGCCGCAGCCGGAGAGCTGGCCGGCGAAGACCGCGATCGAGGTGGTCGGGCATCCGGTGCGGCAGGAGTTTGGCTGGACGCTGGAAAACGCGCTGTTCCGCGCGGCCCAGGGGCCGCGCGATGTCCACGTTCCCGGCCAGGCGCCGTTGCATTTGCGGCTGGCGGCACAGCTGGCGCGCCTGACGCTGGAGGAGGCGGATCTCGGCCAGACGGTCACCCTGCGCGGGGTGGTCACCTGGTTCGACCCGCGCGCCTCGTATTTCTATCTGCAGGATGTCAGTGGGGGCGTGCGCGTGCATCGCGAACCGGGGGCGGCGGACGGCGTCGCGGCGGGAGCGTCGATCGCGCTGCGCGGCGTTACGATGCGCGGGGACTTCGCCGCGGAGGTGGCGCTGCGCGAGGTCACGCCGATCGGCCCGCTGGGCCTGCCGCCGCCGCGGAGCACCACGCTGGACCAGGCGCTGGCCGGCACGGAGGAATGCCGGCGCGTCGAGATGCGCGGCTATGTGCGCGAGGTGCGCCGGACGGAGCGCGCGACGCGGCTGGAGTTGACGACGGCGATGGGGGAGTTCACCGCCGTGCTGCCGAGCGACCAGTCGCTGGACTATCTCACGGGTTCCATCGCACGGCTGCGCGGTGTTTGCACGGTGGTGCCCGACGCCAAGCATGAAATCGCGGGGATCGAGCTTTGGGTGCAGGACCGCGACGCCGTGACCGTCGACGAGCCGCCCTTGCGCGACCCGTCCATGCTGCCGTTGCTAACGACGGCCGGCCTGGGCCGGTTCGTGGCGGCGCGCGTGCCCGACCAGTGGGTGCGCGTCGTGGGGGTGGTCCAGCTGAGCGAGGCGGGACGCTCCTGGTGTTTGCAGGACGCCGAGGGCGGCCTGTTGGTCATGCGGCGTGGGGCCGCTGTCGTGCGGCCGGGCACCACGGTCGAGGTGGTGGGCCTGCCGGGCCGGGTCGGCAACCGGCTGGCGCTGCGGGAAGCGGTGTGGCAGATTGTGCCCGCCGCCGGGTCGGCGATCCGGCCGCGGCAGGTTTTCCCCGGGAAGCTTCTCGATCCGGCGGCCGATCTCCAGCTGGTGCAGATGGAGGCTTCGCTCCGGCAGGTGGTGCGCGAGGGCCGGCGGCTGCGTCTCAGTCTGGAGGCGGGTGACCAGATATTCGAGGGCTCGATGCCGGCGCCGGCGGATTGGACACCGCCTCACCCGGGCAGCCGACTGCAGCTGACCGGCGTCTATTTGCTCGAGTTCGACGACTACCGGCAGCCGCGCGGGCTCCGGCTCGAATTGCGCTCGCCGGCCGACGTGGTGCTGCTGACCGCCCCGGCATGGTGGACGATCGAGCGAACGATCTACGCCGCGGCGGTGTTGGCCGCGGCGGTCGCCCTCGCCCTGGCCTGGGTGGTCGCGCTCAAGCGGCGGGTTCGCCGGCAGACGGAGCTGATCCGCGTGCAGATGGAAAAGGAAACCCGGATGCAGTCCGAGGTCGAGCGGGCGGCGCGGCTGGAATCGCTGGGCGTACTGGCGGGCGGCATCGCCCATGATTTCAACAACCTGCTGACCGCCATCCTCGGCAACCTCGGCCTCGCCTCGATGGACAAGCGCGTGATGACGGCGGCCGGCGACTGCATCTCCGAGGCCGAGCGCGGGGCGCGCCGCGCCCGGGACATCACGCACCAGCTGCTGACCTTCGCCAAGGGCGGCGAGCCGGTGCGCACCGCGGTGTCGCTGCCGGAGATCGTGACCGAGGCGGCGAACTTTGCGCGACACGGCTCCAATGTGCGGCTCGACATCAGCTGCCCGCCCGACCTGCCCGCGGGCGACGTGGACGCGGGCCAGGTCTCGCGCGTGATCCACAACCTCGTGCTGAATGCCGTCCAGGTGATGCCCGACAGCGGGGTGGTCGGCCTGTCGCTGGACGCGGTGGACGTGCGCGCCGGCGAAATCCCACCGCTGGCGCCCGGGCGTTACATCCGGCTGGTGGTGTCCGACACGGGCCCTGGCATCGCGCCCGAGGTCCTGCCCCGCATCTTCGATCCGTATTTCTCGACCAAAACCAACAGCAAGAACAGCGGGCTCGGCCTGGCGACGGTTCACTCGATCATCCAGCGGCATCACGGCCATATCGAGGTGACCTCGCAACTGGGCAAGGGCACGACCTTCCGGCTGTGGCTGCCGACGGCCAAGGACGAACCGCCGGCGGCGGCGGCGTTCCGGGGATCGGTCTTCTCGCCGGGGCGTGTCCTCGTGATGGACGACGAGGCCGTGGTGCGGCGCGTCGCCGGTCGCATGCTGGCGCTTGCCGGGCACGAGACGGTGTTCGCGGCGGACGGGGCCGAGGCGGTGCAAGCCTACGCCACCGCGCGCCAGACGGGCCGGTCGTTCGACTTTGTGATTTTCGACCTGACCGTGCCGGGTGGCATGGGCGGCAAGGACGCGTTGGCCGAGCTGCTGAAGGTCGATCCCAACATCCGGGCGATCGCCTCCAGCGGGTATTCGAACGACCCGATCATGGCCCATCCCTCCGCCTATGGATTTCGTGCGCGGCTGCCCAAGCCATACGACATCCCCGACTTGATGCGCGCCATCGAGGAAGCCCGCCGCGACTAGCGGCCGCTCAGGCTTCGGCCGGAAGCCGGGCGCGCAGGAAAGCGCTGAACTCGCGCAGCTCACGGTCCGGGATGGCGCGGCCGGGTCCGACCGCGGGCATGGCCGCCAGGAACGTGCGGTGCAGGGCGCCATCGACCACGCCGGCCTCGACGGCCAGAACCTTTTCCACCAGCTCCAGTCGCCGGGTGGCGGCGTTGTCGTCCGCCGCCGTCCCGCCTTCCGCCAGCACGCCCTCGAGCGAGCGCATGCGGGTGATCAGGGTGCGGGCAAGGTAGTCGGCGCGGTCGGGCATGTGAGACAGAGGAAGGAGGACAGGAGACAGAGGACAGGGGAGGGAGGACAGAGAAAAGTCACGAGCGGTGCGGGCGCAAATCCGGCTCGGCTTGGTAGGCGTCTTGCTTTAGCCGTCGGACCATGCCGAAACGCCCTAGCGCGATGCCTTCCGAGATCCGCCTGATCCAGGCGCACATCAAAAGTCCCCGCAGCGGCAAGCTCGCCTGCTTTCCCTATGTCGCCGGCACGTTGCACGGCCGGCCGGTCATCACCGCCGTCACCGGGGTCGGCGTGACCAACGCCGCCATGGTGACCGCGCTCTTCGTCGAGCACTTCCAGCCGGGCGAGGTGCTGGTGTCCGGCACCGGCTCGCGCTTCAACCCGCGCATCCGGACCGGCGACACGGTGATCTCGGTGAAGACCATCCACCATGCGGCGGGCAGCCTGACGAAGGATGGCATGGTCTACCGGAAGGTGCGCGGCCCGCTGGCGGGCACGATGACCCACTGGTATTACCCGCCCGACGCGCGCCTGCTCAAACTCGCGAAAGCCTCGATTCCCGGCTACACGGCCGAGCCGGTCACCGCCAACGGCGAAACCTACACGCCGACGGTGCTCACGGGCGTGGTCACGGCGAGCGACATGTTTGGCGTGTCCGACGAGAAGATCGCCGACATGCGAAAGAAGCTGAACCCGGACATCATGGAGATGGAGAGCGCGGCCATCGGGCAGGTCTGCACGCAGCTCGGGGTGCCGCACATCGTTTTCCGCGCCGGCAGCAACCGCACGCAGTCCAATCCCGGCAACGATTACCGCCTGCTCGGCCAGAAGGCGGCGTGGGCGGCGGCGCGCTGGACGGTTTATTTCACGGGCTGCCTGGCGAAGGCCGACCACTCATGAAACTTTTCACGCGCGGCGACGGCGAGGGCTTCGTGGTGGCCTTCGTCAACAACCTCGTCCAGCTGCTCATTCTCGCCCCGTTGTGCATCGGCGTGCTGGGTTTCTCCCCGGCGCTGGTGTACGGCCGCATCCTGCCGGGCGTCGCGATCTCCTTTCTCGTCGGCAACCTGTTCTACGGATGGCAGGCGCTGCAGCTGGCGAAGCGGGAGAACCGCGATGACGTCACCGCGCTGCCCTACGGCATCAGCACGCCGGGGCTTTTCGCGCACGTGTTTCTGGTCATGCTGCCGGCGAAACAGCTGGCGCTCGCCCAAGGCCTGCCCGATCCGGAGCGTTTCGCTTGGCATGCCGGCCTCGTGGCGTGCCTCCTTGGGGGCCTGATCGAATTTGGCTGCGCCTTCTTTGCCGAAAAGATCCGGCAACACACGCCGCCGGCGGCGATGCTGGCGACGCTGGCGGGCGTGGGGCTGGGCTTCCTGGGCCTGGCGTTTCTTTTCCAGGCCTTCGCCGCGCCGGTCATCGGGCTGGTCATGCTCGTGCTGGTGTTCCTCGTGTTTTTCGGCCGTGTGAAGTTCCGCGGCGGGCTGCCGGCGACGGTGGTGTTGCTGGTCGTGGGCACCGCGCTGGCGTGGGCCACGGGGCTGGCGCCCGTGGGCGGCGCGGGCGCGCGGCCGCTGGAGCATCTCCACCTGTACGCGCCGCTGCCAGCGCTGGGCGAACTCTGGACGGCGCTGAACGGGGGACACATCATCGCCTACCTCTCGGTCGTCATCCCGATCGGTTTGCTGGGCGTGCTGGCGTCGTTGCAGAACATCGAGTCCGCCGCGGCGGCGGGCGACAACTACCCGGTGAAGCCCAGCCTCGTGGTCAACGGTCTCGGCACCATCGCGGCGGCCTGCTTCGGGTCGCCGTTCCCTTCGTCGATCTACATCGGCCACCCCGCGTGGAAGAAGCTCGGTGCCCGCGCGGGTTATTCGGTGCTCAATGGCGTCGGCGTCACGCTGGTGTGCCTGACCGGCACGATGGGGGCGCTCACGTGGCTCATCCCGGCCGAGGCCGGCATCGCGATCATCCTGTGGATCGGGACGATCATCGCCGCGCAGGCGTTCGAGGTGACGGAAAAGAAGTACTACCCGGCGGTGGTCGTCGGCCTGTTTCCCGCGCTCGCCGCGTATACCATGCTGGTCGTGAAGACCGCGATCGGGGCCGGCGGCGCCACGCTCAACAGCTCGCTGGTCCAGGCGGCGCACGCGGCCGGCGCTTACCTCGGCGGCGGCTTCGCGCTGGAGCAGGGATTCCTCTACTCGGCCATGATCTGGTCGGCGATCGTGGTGTGCATCGTCGACCGCCAGTGGCTGAAGGCCGCGGCCTGGAGCGGGGTGGGGGCGGCGCTCGCGCTCTCGGGCCTGATGCATTCCTATGCGCTCACCGGGCGCGACACCGTGATCGACCTGCCGCTGCTGGCGTGGGTGAGCGGGACCTGGACCGCGGGGCGCTCCCTTTTCCCCGCCGGCGGCGCGGCCCTGGGCTATGCCCTGGCGGCCTTGATCTTCCTGCTCGCGAAGTTCATCACGGTGCCACGCGCCGACGACGAAGTCGCCTGACCCATGAATCCCACGCTGCCTGTCATCGACCTGCACCGCCATCTCGACGGTAACATCCGCCTCGCGACCATGCTCGACCTCGCGCGGCAGCACCGGCTGAAGCTGCCCGGCGACACGCTCGAGACGCTCGCGCAGCACGTCCAGGTTCAAGGGCCGCTGCCCGACCTGCTCGCCTTTCTCGCCAAGGTGGACCTGATGGTTTCGGTGCTGGCGGATTACGACGCCTGCCGGCGGATCGCGCGGGAGAATGTCGAGGACGCGGAGGGCGAAGGCATCGACTACGTGGAGCTGCGTTTCAGCCCGTATTTCATGGCGCGCCAGCACCGGCTCGATCCGGCGAAGGTGGTCGAGGCGGTGGCGGCGGGCGTGGCCGAGGGCTGCGCCAAGGCGAAGGTGAAAGTGAAGCTCATCGGCATCCTGAGCCGCACCTTCGGCGCCGAGGCGTGCATGGTCGAGTTGAACGCGCTGCTGACACAGAAGGCGCACATCGCGGCACTCGATCTCGCGGGCGACGAGAAAAACTTCCCGGCATCGCTCTTTGTCGAACATTTCAAACGCGGCCGCGAAGCCGGCTGGGCGATCACGGTGCACGCGGGCGAGGCGGGCGGCGCGCCGAGCGTGTGGGCGGCGATCCGCGAACTCGGCGCGACCCGCATCGGCCACGGCGTGCGCGCGGTGGACGACCCGAAGCTCATGGACTACCTGCGCGACCACCGCATCGGCATCGAGGCGAACCTCACGAGCAACGTCCAGACGAACACCGTCAAGAGCCTCGCCGTCCACCCCATGAAGCAATTTCTCGCCCACGGCCTGCTCGCCACGCTCAACACGGATGACCCGGTGATCAGCAACATCGACTTGAAGTTTGAGTTCGAACGGGCCGCACCGGAAGCCGGCCTGACGGCCGACGAGATCGCGCGGACCCAGACGAACGCGCTGGAGATCGCGTTCCTGGCGCCGGCGGAACGCGCGGCGCTGCTGGCGAAGAAGGCCGGCTAACGGCCCGGCCCGCAGGGACGCGGGCCCTCCATCAGTGGCCCAGCTTGCGGTAATCGAGGACCGTATGGCTGATGCGGCCCGACTCGACGCACTTGAGGTCGGTGAGCGGCTCGGCTGGCGAAACGTCCTCGCCCTCGGTCCAGATGAGTTTGTGCCGGCCCTCCGAGTCGGCGGCGGTGAAGAGCCCGGGAACGAAGAAGTGCGCGGGGACGGTGGGCTTCACGGGCGTATCGGCGCGACAGGGGTCGGGGAAGTTGACATTGTGCACCGTGAAGCTGCGGGGCGGGGTGGAGGTCAGGAGTTCACCGGCCATTTGAGCGGCGCGCGCGGCGGAAATCTTGAGGGTGGCCAGCAGGTCGCCCTCGGGGACGCCGCCATGGTCCTTGAGCCGGTAGTAGGTCTCCTCGGAAACGTCCTGCGAAAACGCGACGGCCGGCAGGCCGTGGAGCGCGCCTTCCCACGCGCCGGCGACCGTGCCGCTGGCGATGATGAAGGCGAGGGTGCAGTTGAAGCCGACGTTGATGCCGCTGACGACGCCGTCGACCTTGGCCGGCAGCAGGTGGGCGATGGCGATGTTGACGCAATCCGACGGCGTGCCGTCGACCATCCACGTCGGGCAGCCGAAACCGCGGTCGACGACGGCGGACTTCACGGTGCGGTTGCGCGTCTTGGAGGCGCCGGTCCAGCTTTGCTCGCTCACCGGGGCGACGACATACAGTTCATGCCCGGCGGCGCGCAACGCGCGGATGAGTTCGTGCAGGAAGACTGAATTGATGCCGTCGTCGTTCGTGACCAGGAGCTTCATTTGCCCCCAAGCATCCGGCGGCCCGACGCGGGCTGTCAGCTATTTTCTAGGTGGCCGAACGGCCAGTATCAGATGCCCGTGCCGGCGTCCCGCTTGCGCGCCAGCCGCCGGTTTTCCGTCAGCAACCAGACCATGTAGGCGACGATGACAATGTTGACCACGAGGGCGCCGATTTTCAGCCAGGAGGCCCGGTGGGCGATTTCGTACACCTCCACGGGGATGTAAACGCCACCACTCAACGCGGCCAGCCATTCGGCCCAACGGCGCTGATACCAGAGACCGTAGGCCTCGGCGAAGCGGATGATGGAGTAGAGCGCAGCGAGGCCGGCCAGCGCCCAGAGCTTGGAATCCGTGACATCCGCCATCGCCTGGATGAAGACGTGGGGATAGTGGTGGGCGGGGTTCAGGTGCAGCCGGTTGACCAGATGCTCGGCAAACACGTCCGCATCCCGTCCCAGAAAGCTCAGCAGCCCAAAACCGATGATGAGCACGATCGCCCCCTTGAATGCCTCCACCAGCGCGATGGTGCGCAGGGCTTTCTTGGTGGTAGGGCGGG
>Ga0247757_10001443_pt1 | contig 15665 bp, 17 predicted proteins | sample UWRJL126311R4_FD_180929 | JGI IMG/M metagenome (GOLD analysis project Ga0247757, IMG submission 180929) | Plant litter microbial communities from Arlington Agricultural Research Station in Wisconsin, United States - UWRJ-L126-311R-4 | ecosystem: Environmental > Terrestrial > Plant litter >... | reverse complement strand
CAGGAGCAGCTCTCGAAGAGACTTTTAGAATCGGCCCACTTGATGAAAATGAGTATTTGAACGGATGGCATCCAAAGCTGCATATTCAATTGCGCAATGCGAAATAGTTTCGAACTGCAGTTGTTTGGACGGTAAGTAGGCTAATTAAGAAACACTAAGTGTCCTATTTCTTCCTATGTACCTATGTGTTTATTTTTTTTCAACACATAGGTACATAGGAAGGAAAACAGGGAACATAGTGTTGCCGTTAATCACGTGAACCAAACAGAAGACTGCCGATCCGCACCATCGTACTACCCTCTTCCACCGCAATAGTATAATCTCCACTCATACCCATACTCAATGTAGACCATGGTTGATCAACCGGGCTGAATTCGTTGAATAAGGCTTTCAGGTTGCGGAACTCTTCGTGTATTTTCGTTTGATCGAGGGTGAAAGATGCCATTCCCATGAGTCCTTTTACGCGCACATTTGTATGTTCGGCAAGTTTGGGCATGATCTCCGCAATCTCGGTTCTGTCCATTCCGAACTTGGTTTCCTCCTGTGCGATATAAGCCTGTAACAAACAATCGATCACCCGATCCTGTTTATCGCCTTGTTTATTGATTTCCTTCAGCAATTTCCAGCTGTCCACGCCATGTATCAAATGCACAAACGGCGCGATGTATTTTACTTTGTTGGATTGGAGATGACCGATAAAATGCCAGCGGATATCTTTTGGTAGTACCGCCTGTTTGTCTGCCAGTTCCTGTACATAGTTCTCACCAAAATCCCTTTGCCCCAGGTTATACAATGCCTGTATATCTTCCACCGGTTTGGTTTTACTCACGGCAACAAGCGTAACATGCTGCTTCATTAATTCTTCACTGATACGCTTGTATTGATCCACATTCACCATCAGAAATACTTTTTACAAAAATAATTTATAGTCCACGTTTTTGGCGCCACACCAGGTTTTCCAGCAGCAACACATTGTTATAGGCCGGAGAATGGTAATAGAATTTTCCTACTCCAGTGCCACCCATCCATCCCTTCAAAGGATTGGGCAGCATCGATGCCATATTGGCGATGAAGAAGGAGAAACGGTCATCTTCCACCAGTTCTTCCATGCTATCCGCACGCCGTGGTTTTGATGGCGGCGGATTGATACCCATGCGCATCAATGCTGTTCCCAGTATCACTTCATCCATAAAAGTATCGGCTTTGCTGAGCGCCTGCTGCGTTTCCTCAATCAACTGCACCCTGTATTTTTCGAGCGAAGGGATGGGTCTCACCGACATCAACCGCGAAATATGGTAGAGGATATTTGGCAGCTTGCTGTAATGCGGTGAAACATAACCGGGAGAACTAAGATGTTTTTTATCGGCAATCACCCGCTCAATCAATTCAAGACTGGCAGAATCGGCATGTGTCCAGCGCAGGTTATACGACTGCACGAAGTACAACACATTTGCCAGTACACAAATGTCAAAGTCCACCGGCATCTTTTCGCCAAACCAGGTAGAATAGGCGCCGATCTGTTTGTAAGCTTCAAATGTATTGTTTACTTTTTTGCCGGGGTTGTTGGTAAAACCCTGCATCAATGCATGTACCTGTTTGGCCGTGGAATCGTTTGCAGCCAGGGCCATCAAGATGATTACGGTATCGTCGAGGTCGTCGGGTAATGCCTGGCTTTTATCAAACCAGTTCAGCCAGCCGGAATGGGGAAAAATCTGCGGCGTATCTGTGGGCCAGAAATTATAGGTATCCCTGCCTTTGCGGTTCTTGAATTTTTCAAATACCGGTACGGTTCTCGCCAGGATAGAATCGATCTTTGTTTGCTGTGAATGCGAAACCTGCGGGTAGAGATCGCGTAGTGTGAAAGCTACCAGTCCTGTATAAAAAGGATTGATATCCGCTTTGCTCCTGTCTTTATTCAATGCATAAATACGAAAGGAAGGAACAGAACCCCTGGGAAATACTGCCGAGTTCCTGGGTTGCAGGTCTGCTACTCTTTGCAGCAGTCTGTTCATCACCAGGCTATCATTGGCTGCTGCAATATTGACAAAAAGAAAAATCAGGATCGCTATCCGCATACCCCTCAAAAGTAAGTCATACTCCGTGAACTCTGTGTTGAAGTGTTAATCGATGCGAAGGCTTCAACACAGAGGCACAGAGGGCACGGAGTTACACAGAGAGAGAGAGCGTTATTTCAGGATGCTGCGGCTGATCACAATGCGCTGCACTTCGGAGGTGCCCTCATAGATCTGCGTGATCTTGGCGTCGCGCATTAAGCGTTCTACATGGTATTCTTTTACAAATCCATAACCGCCATGTATCTGCACCGCTTCAGTAGCCGTCCACATCGCTGTTTCGCTGGCATATACTTTGGCCATGGAAGAACTCAGGCCATAATCCATTCCTTTGTCTTTTTCCCAGGCTGCTTTCAAACAAAGCAAACGGGCTGCTTCGATCTTTGTAGCCATATCTGCCAGTTTGAACTGGATGGCCTGGTGGTGCATGATCTCCTTGCCGAAAGCCCTGCGCTGCTTGCTGTAGGCCAGCGACAATTCATAAGCCCCACTGGCAATTCCCAATGCCTGCGATGCAATACCGATACGGCCACCCGCCAGTGTTTTCATCGCAAACTTGAAACCAAAACCATCTTCGCCAATGCGGTTCTCTTTCGGCACTTTTACATCGGTCAGTAATATCGAATGTGTATCACTGCCGCGAATACCCAGTTTATTTTCTTTGGCTGCAACAGTTACGCCCGGCCAGCTTTTTTCAACGATAAATGCATTGATACCACGGCTCCCTTTCGAAGTATCTGTTTGAGCGATCACCAGATATACAGAGGCTGATGAACCGTTGGTGATCCAGTTCTTGGTGCCGTTCAGCAGGTAATGATCGCCTTTGTCTTCGGCAACTGTCTGCTGACTGGTTGCATCGCTGCCTGCCTCAGGTTCGCTCAATAAGAAAGCACCGATATAGAGTTCTCCGTCCTTACGACCCTGTGCCAGTGGCGTGAGGTATTTGTGTTTTTGTTCTTCAGATCCATATGCTTCCAGGCCCCAGCAAACAAGGCTATTGTTTACGCTCATACAAACGCTCACACTCGCATCGATCTTGCTGATCTCTTCCATCGCCAATACATAACTCACCGTGTCCATACCGGCGCCGCCATAATCCGGGCTTACCATCATACCCATAAACCCGAGCTCAGCCAGTTTCATCACCTGTTCGCGGGGAAATTGTTGTTTTTCGTCGCGCTCAATAACGCCTGGCAGGCATTCGTTGCGTGCAAAATCGCGGGCCGCCTGTTTGATCATCAGATGCTCTTCGCTCAATTCAAAATGCATGGGTAAAATGGTTTTTCCGCAAATGTAAGCTAACAAACGTTAGGTTATTTGATTATTTTTATTTTTAAATGCTGAATTTTAAATGTTCTTGTAAATTCCCTCCTTCATGTAAAATTCAACATTCAAAATAGTCCATGGTTCTTCGAAGTAACCGGATCCTCCCCATCATCATCCTTTCCCAATTCTGCTGCACCAGCCTCTGGTTTGCCGGGAATGCCATCATGCCCGAGCTGCTGAAACAATTCTCGCTGCCGGCGGATTTCCTCGGCTATCTCACCAGCGCTGTCCAGTTGGGCTTTATCACTGGTACGCTCCTTATCGCGGTCTTAATGATTGCCGACCGGTTCTCTCCTTCCCGCATATTTTTTATCTGTGCCTTGCTGGCGGCTCTTGTGAATCTTGGTATGCTCCTGCAAAATGTGCCGGCAGGCGTATTACTCGCATGTCGCTTCCTCACCGGACTTTTCCTTGCAGGCATATATCCTATCGGTATGAAGATCGCCGCCGATCATTACCAGGAAAAATTAGGCAAAGCATTGGGCTGGCTGGTGGGTGCATTGGTAGTTGGTACTGCCTTCCCGCATATTTTAAAAAGCTTCACTTACCAACTTCCCACATCGTACTTCGTGCTTTGTACGTCACTGCTTGCGTTACTTGGAGGTATCGCACTCTTCGCCTTTGTTCCCGATGGCCCTTACCGCAAACCAGGCAGCCGGCTGGATCTGCGGCTGTTTGCACAGGCATTCCGCAAGCCCGGGTTCCGTGCGGCGGCTGGCGGTTATTTCGGACATATGTGGGAACTGTATAGTTTCTGGGCTTTTCTTCCGGTATTATTAAAAACTTACAACAATCACCAGACAGGAATTATTGCTGATATTTCACTTGCCTCGTTCTTAGTGATCGCTTCGGGATCGGTTGCCTGTGTGATCAGTGGCTGGCTTTCGCAGTCATTGGGCGCCAAACCTGTTGCAGCCGCTGCGTTATTTGTTTCGGGGATTTGTTGTGTGGTATCACCATTTGTATTCAACAGCAGCCCTGCAGTATTCATCACTTTTATTTTCTGTTGGGGAATGAGTGTAATAGCAGATTCACCGTTGTTCTCAACAATGGTAGCGCAAAATGCAACACCGGATCTGAGAGGTTCGGCACTCACCATCGTCAACTGCATTGGCTTTTCCATCACCATTGCAAGCATACAATTGCTGAATGCCATGATGGAAAAAACGCCACACGAATACCTGTTCCTTGTATTGGCCATCGGCCCTGCTCTGGGATTGATGGCCATGGTAGCGGGAAAAAATAATCGTTAACGCAGTTTTGTTAATTACGCAATTAACCTGTATCCTTGGTTACCAAACAAACACTGCATGCATCAGTTAAAGCCTAATAACGATAGAGCTAAAAATGCCATTTTGATGATATGGATCGTCCTTGGCTTGGAGTTGCTTTCCGGTATCTCCAGTTATTTAGAATACAGGTTATTGCAAAATGTTGCCAACGAAATAGATGTTTCAGATACAGCCATTTTCGTCAATGATCTTCGTGAGCAGGTAATTGGTATTGCAAGCCTTGTAGGGTATATCATTTCGGTGGTGCTGTTTATCATGTGGTTCCGGAGAGCCTATAACAACCTGCACCAGGTAGCGGGTGATTTGTCTTATGCTGAAGGCTGGGCTGCCGGAGCCTGGTTTGTGCCTTTTATCAATCTGTATCGCCCCTATCAGATCATGAATGAATTGTATTTACGGAGTGTTGATTACCTGAAAGAAGATGAATCTGAACCAGGTGAAACAGTTTCCACCCGTTGGGTTGGTTGGTGGTGGGGACTCTGGATACTCTCTAATATAGTGGGACAAATCGTATTTCGTTATACGCTCAGGGCAGATTCGCTCGATGAATTGATGACTGCCAACTACCTTGGCATCGCATCCAATCTCATACAAATACCTTTGGCCATTGCTGCCGTGAAAGTGATCAAAGACTATTCCGCAATAGAAGCCGCCATGAGTGAAAAAGTAAAAACAAAATCACTGATACCAACCGAACCGGCTTTGGATCCCGGACTACCGGAAGAGATCGAACCCCAGCCTGAATAACGGATAAATCTCAAAATAAAAATGCCTGGGTTTTCCAGGCATTTTTATTTGATAACTATAAACTTATAGAGGAACATCGGCCGCACTTGCATTCACCCTGTTACTTACCACGGTTCCATTCGCATCAATGGTACGTACAATGTACTGTGTCTGCATATCTGAACCGATTGTTTCAGTAATATCATACACACCATTGAACCTGTTCATCACTGCACTTACTACATCGTCCGGTACTTTATTCTGCAGCACGGGTAATGAGATTGGATAACTCTCTCCTCTCCATGCATAATATCCCATGGTATACCATGGACCATTATCGATATAAGTAACGCGATACCAGTCATCGTCTACACGATACCAATTGGTACGGGTAACATTAGGATAATTCGCACGAAATGCACGCTCTGTGTATTCCGGTACCACAACAGTTACAGTAGCTGGTGCTACATATACTGAATCTGGTGTGGTGGTATACACACGCGTGGAAGTTGTTGTATATACCGCCGGCGTTTGCGCTACCAGCTTTGTTCCGATGCCTGCCAATAAGAGCAGGCCCAATATGATCTTTTTCATGTTTGCTTTTTTTAGTGAGAAAAAATGATCTGTAATGCAGTCAGCAAAACCATGCCATCAGCTTATCGACAGTTTTGCAGAAAAAATTGCGCAGGCTGTGGCATCATCCTGGATACTGCGTGTAGACTCATTGAAAATTGTCCCAGATCATCCACGACTATTCGTTTTCACACCACGGAATTGTCGTTTTTACACCCTGTTAACATTCTATTTGTAATTTACTTTTACATCATAAAACAACACATCATGGAAAAGCAAACAACAAGCATAACCGTAGAATCAACCATCAATGCACCCATCGAAAAAGTATGGGAAAAATGGAACGCACCTGAAGCCATCACAGAATGGTGCACTGCCACACCAGAGTGGCATACACCGAGGGCAACACAGGACCTGCGGGTGGGCGGCAGTTTCACCACGCGCATGGAAGCAAAAGATGGCAGTATGGGATTTGATTTTGGCGGCACCTATGATGCCGTGGAAGAACACCGATTGATCGCGTACACCATGGGCGATGGCCGCCGTGTATCCATCAGGTTCGGCAGTGATGGTAATTCCACACATGTATCAGAAACATTTGATGCGGAAGACCAGAACCCGGTAGAAATGCAGCGGGCGGGATGGCAGGCGATCATGGATAATTTTAAAGCGTACGTGGAGAAGTAATAATAAGTGTCGTTAGGAATTGGGAATTAGTAATTGGGAATTAGTGGGGATGCGCGACAACGAATTCCCAATTCCCAGTCCACTCAGTTTACCGAGTAGCAAACCTGTTGACCGAATTTTTGGGATAATACGGGTAAGGTCCATGTCTTAGGGAGGCAAAACATGCTTACATTGCGCTTTTGCAAACCCTAAACTATACGCATGAAATTTTCAAAGGGTCTTTGTCTTTCCCTGGCATTGACTACCTGTTCACTGCTTGCCAATGCACAGCAGCGAACCAGGCCAGTTGCGCCGGTTGACACGACCAACACGCCCAGTAAGTACAGCTACTATGATGCATTCGCGCCATTCTTTTATACAAAGAACGGTTCCGAATACCGCGCAGCTTCCGGTGAACCAGGACCTAAATACTGGCAGAACCGCGCCGACTACCAACTGAACGCGAAACTGAATGATGAAGCCAACGAGATCACCGCTACCGAAGTATTGACTTATACCAACAACAGCCCCCAGAAAATGGGCTTTGTATGGATGCAGCTTGATCAGAACCTTTTCAAACAGGATTCACGCGGCAGCGCGATCGTCCCGGTCAACGGAAGCCGTAATGGCGGTCGCGGACAGGTGTTTGATGCGGGCTATAAGATCAAATCGGTGAAAGTGGTAAGCGGTGCCAATAACAGTGTATCAACTGATGTAAAGTACCTGGTTGAAGATACCCGTATGCAGGTATTCCTGCCAAAGGAATTGAGTGCCAATGGCGGCGTGCTGAAACTGAAGATTGAATTCTCTTTTATCTCTCCTGATTATGGTTCAGACAGGATGGGTATTTATAAAAGCAAGAACGGTAAAATATTCACCGTAGCGCAATGGTATCCCCGGATGTGTGTGTACGATGATGTGCTCGGATGGAACACATTGCCTTACACCGGACCTGGCGAGTTTTACCTCGAGTACGGCGATTTTGATATCAACATCACCACTTCTTCCAAACACATCGTAGTGAGCTCAGGTGAACTCCTGAACCCGCAGGAAGTGTATACACCGGAACAGGTAAAACGTTGGGCGCTGGCTGAGAAAAGCGATAAGACTGTGCTGATCCGTTCAGCTGAAGAAGTAACGGATCCCGCATCCCGTCCTGCTAAATCAGAGCTTACCTGGCGTTTCCGCATCAGGAATTCACGTGATGCTGCATGGGCAGCTTCTACTGCATTTGTTATTGATGCTGCCAGGATGGTATTGCCAAGCGGTAAAAAATCAATCGCAATTTCTGCTTACCCTGCCGAGAGCGATACATTAAGAAATGGTGTTGGTGGATGGAGACGTTCTACTGAATTCGTGAAAGGATCTATTGAGCACTATTCCAAAACCTGGTTTGAGTTTCCTTATCCCGCTGCTACTGCAGTTGCAGGTTCTCCCGGTGGTATGGAGTATCCCGGTATCGTATTCTGCGGCGCAGGTGCAAGAGGCGCTGGGTTATGGGGCGTAAACGACCATGAATTTGGTCATACCTGGTTCCCGATGATCGTTGGTTCTAATGAGCGTTTGTATGGATGGATGGACGAAGGTTTTAATACTTTCATCAACGGCATCTCCGGCGATAATTTCAACAATGGCGAATTCAAAGGCCGTAAACCTGATTTTCAAAGGATAGGTGCTATATATACAGGTGGCTCACTCGAACCTATATTGAGTAATGGGCCTGATAACCTCAAAGAAAGAAACAACGGTACACTGTTATACAGCAAACCAGCCTGGGGTCTGAACATGCTGCGTGATGTGATCCTGGGACCAGAGCGTTTCGATTTTGCTTTCAAAACATATATCAACCGCTGGGCTTTCAAACATCCAACACCGGATGATTTCTTCCGAACGATGGAAAACGCCGCCGGCGAAAGCCTGCAGTGGTTCTGGAGAGGATGGTTTGTAAACAACTGGCGTCATGATGTGGCTGTCGCTTCGGTAAAATATATTGACAGCACAGACTATAACAAAGGTGTCTATATCAAACTGGATAACCTGGAGAAAATGCCAATGCCTGCCATTCTCGAGATCAAAACAAAAAGCGGGAAAACACAGCGTATCAAATTACCGGTGGAGATCTGGGAACGCAATATCAGCTGGACATTCAAATACCCCTCTACGGAAGAGGTTGAATCTGTAACCTATGATCCGGAGAAAGTATTGCCTGATTACAATCCGGCGAACAATGTATGGACTGCTCCAAAAAAATAATCGCTGATTAATGGATTGGAATATGATTTCGCCGAAAAATGGTGGTATTTATATTCAAAAGAAGAAAAAAAGCCCGGCATTCATTCTGCCGGGCTTTTTTTATAAAGTCATGCTATCTTTTACCAGTTGACCATGGGCGTTGAAATAGAGATATCTTTTGCTGAGTGAACTCTCGCGCACATAAATACGATAGAGCGTGTCCTTGTCTTTTTCTTTTAATTCCTTCACTTCTTTCTTTTCCCACTTACTGTATTTACTTTTAAAGAAACCATCCTGCACCTCGGGTTTGAGGCTATCAAACTGCATATTCCGCTCAGTTTCCTTCCATTCGCCTTTGTTGCTGTACTTGGCAATCACCGCATCGCCACCGAGGTCAAAACGCACTTCGTAGCCACTGAACCCGCTTTTCCAGCTCACATTCTTTGCTTCAGGATAAGTGGTTGTAAAAGCGTTGGTTACTTCAGCAGGAACACTTTTGAACTGCGCTTGTATCCCACCAAACATACCCAGCGCTAGTACCAGGAGGATATAGGCTTTTTTCATAGTTTTTAGGTATATCCGCTAAAATATTTGTGCCAGCGGAATCAAAATGCAAAAGTCAAAAGTCAAAAGTCAAAACGAATGTTGGCAACGCCATTGACACTCAACCCACAACACCCAAAACCGTAACATTGCCACAAAAAATTTGTAAATTGATTCCCCTAATTCGAAGCCATGCAAGTACCTGCCAAAAACATCGATGAGTACATCGCCCGCTACCCCGAAGATGTACAGATTAAGCTGCGAAAGTTAAGAGAGACGATCCGGAAAGCGGCGCCAAAAGCCACCGAGGCGATCAGCTATGGTATTCCCACTTTCAAATACCTTGGCAACCTGGTACATTTTGGTGGATTCAAGCAGCACCTTAGTTTTTTTCCCGGCGCCAGCGGTGTCGCTGCATTCGAAAAAGAACTTGGCGATTTTGAAACATCCAAGGGTACGATCCAATTGCCGTTGGATAAAGCGCTGCCATTAAAACTGGTCAGGAACATCGTAAAGTTCCGGGTGATGCAGGCAGAAGAAATGGCGGCGTTGAAAGCGGGGAAGAAAAAGAAGAAATGACTTGAAAATGTGATAATTTGAAAATTTGGCAATTTGAAAATGGGAGCATGCTATTCACTCAATAGTATCACAATTCGATAATCACTCATTTTCAAATTGCCACATTTTCAAATTTTCAAATCACTTCCTCTTCGCCTTAAACTCCGACCCATCCTTCCATTTAGGCCCGGCGCTGGCAAAGGCAATTCTTCTTCCTACACGAAATAGTAATTCAAGGTCTTCCATTGCTCCATCCATGTTCCATCGCTGGGGATCGTATTGATCGGCAGGTTGGTGGTAGAGATTTTCGTTGTAATAGTGGTGAAAAGATTCGCCAGCATCTTTCCCTTTTGTTACATCATCCACACCAGACGAAGTGGTCAATGCGGGTATCCCAACTTTGGCAAAATTGAAATGATCCGAGCGGAAATATTCTCCGGCTTCGGGATGTGCTTCAGGACCAATATATCTTCCCTTTTTCTGCGCTTCTTCGGCAAGATAATCTTCCAGGTCTGATTGGCCTGATCCGATGATCTGGAAGTCTTTTGTACGGCCCATATTATTGATCACATCGATGTTGATATTGGCCAGGGTCTTATCAACGGGATACACAGGATGTTCTGCATAATATTGCGATCCCAATAAGCCCTGCTCCTCTCCTGTTACAGCCAGGAACAGGATGGTACGTTCGGGTTTTGTTTTCATTGCGGCAAACGCACGTGCCATTTGCAGCAATGCAGCAGTGCCACTCGCATTGTCTAATGCGCCATTGTAGATACTGTCGCCTTTCGCATCGGGTTTGCCAATGCCGAAATGATCCCAGTGTGCGGTATACACAATGTATTGATCCGCATACTTGCTCCCGGTGATCTTACCGATCACATTCCTGGAATTTTTAAAATCAGCTTTTACCGTCATCGAAGTACTTGCCTGTACACCCAATGGTACAGATTTGAAGCCCTTCTCATTGGCAGTACTGAGTAAGGCGGTGTCTTTTCCTGCGGCACGCAGGATCTTTTTGGTGGCTGCTTCGGTAATCCACCCTTCCACAGGGCAGCGATAGTTGCTGCTGCCTCTTGTATCCAGGTGCAATTGAGAAGTTCCCCATGAATTCTGAACAACAGAAAATGGGTAAGATGCAGAAGCTGTATTGTGTATTACCAAAACTCCTTTGGCGCCCTGCCTGGCCGCTTCTTCAAATTTATAAGTCCAGCGACCGTAATAGGTCATTGCATTGCCCTTGAATAACCCGGTATCGCCAATACCGGCATGTCCTGGATCGTTAACAAGTACCATCACTACCTTATTCTTTACGTCAAGGCCTTCGTAATCGTTCCAGCCATACTCAGGTGCAACCACGCCATAGCCTGCAAATACCAGTTCATTGGCATCCAGCGAAACGGTTGGATCTGTGTTTTCCGTCCAGATTACATAATCATCCATTTTCTTCAGGTCAAAGTTCCCGCCGGCTGATTTGATCTGCATGGTTGGCGCAGCCTGCGGTGTGATTTCCACCATCGGTACTTCCTGGAAAAAGCTGTTACCGTTACCTGGTTCCAATCCGATCGCTGCAAACTGTTTCTGCAGGTAATCAACCGTTATTGTTTCACCGGCACTAAACGGTCTGCGACCCTGGAATGAATCGGAAGCCAATACTTTGATATCGGTGATCAACCGGTCTTTGTTAAAACCAGACAGACCATCTTTATCATCCATTGCGTTTTCGGAAAAGAGTTTACAGCCGCCTAATAATAGCGTTGCAAATAAGGCAAGTTGGTATCGTTTCATAAATCGCAGATTTCGCAGATTAGATTATATGATTTCACGGATTGATTCATACCAATCATACCTCCAATCCGTGCAATCCCTGATCAAAGGTATTTTTTTTGCAAGTTATACAATACACTCCGATCCGCATCATTCATCTTCCTCGTTGTATCCTGCATAAAATGGCGTTTGAAACCCTGGATCGCAGCAGTTGTGTCTTTTACATCATATCCTACTATACGCAATGCCTGGATGGTGTTGAAACCGGCGGGCACAGAATCGCGTGTCTCGTCGTACCATAAACCAAAACCCTTATCAGCCAGTTTTTTCCAGGGGAAACGCCAGTTGGGATCGTTTTTGCGCGTGGGCGCGATATCGCCGTGGCCGATAAAATTAGCGCTGGAGATAGCATAATCTTTTTTCAATTTGTCGAGCAGACTCAACAGACTATTGATCTGCAAACTGTCGAATGGCTGGAACCCGTTGTTATCAAGTTCGATACCGATGGAAGCAGAGTTGATATCGATCAGGTTACCCCAGCGGCTTACCCCGGCATGTGCCGCACGGAGATAGTCGTTCAACATGTGATGAACAGTTCCATCCTTGCAGATCACGTAATGTGCACTCACAGCCGTCCTGGGCGTAGTAAAAGTATTGAGTGTTTCCGGGCAGGAGTTCTGCGCGGTATGGTGAATGATCACGAAACTGGGCTTGCGCAGATTGAAATTGGTTGTGCCTACCCAATAAGCAGGCTGCTTAATGGTGTCATTTGCCGGGTCGACCGGTTGCTGTAATACTTTTTGGGTGAGCTCCTTTGCCTGGTTGCGATAAACTTTATTGGTGGCGCTGTACGGTTTGGGACTACAGGCGCCAATTACTACCAATGCGCTGAAAAATAAAAAGGAATTGAATTTCATAACTGGGGCTTTTGAATGATCATGCCGGATGTGTTCCGCAATGGTTACACAACGATGCAGGCAAGTTACGATAGATCGGGCTAAAGATTTTTATGCGTATGAAATTTCCGCTGCACACGAAGGTTCAGGAAATACATCATGATCGTAGCGATAACCATAGAGCCAATCACTACCCAGCCCAATGTATCATAATGTTCTAACTTTCCGGAACTGGTCTGTACCACGATCAACCCGGCAATGATCGATGCCACGCCTCCTGCCAGCTGCTGGGTGGAAGCATTTACACTCATAAAAGCGCCACGGTCTTTCATATCCGGAATTGCGGTAAGCAATGCGGAAGAAGAGATCATCCTTGATGTTATACCGATAAATAATACCGCGTTTAATACTATGATCTGCCAGAGAGGTGTTGTGCCCAGGTGACAATAAATGGCTACCATAATACCGGCAAGTATGGTGCCTCCCACAAAAATGGTGTACTTACCCAACTTATCGCTCAGTTTACCAATGATGGGGCCGAAACAAAAAGCCACAATACCTGTTATCACGTATAACCATTTCATATCATCCTCAAGAATTCCCAGGTTGTGTATCGCGAACGCGCTGCCAAAAGGCATCAGCATAAAACCACCAGTAGCCAAAAAAATAGTGGCCAGGAAAGCTTTGGCATATTCGGCGCGGGTAATGGTTTTCCAAAGATGTATGAAGGCGTTGTGTTCAACCCGCGAATGAAGGTGCTGGTCTACAGGTTTTAGTTTGATATACATCAGTATCCCGAATACCACGCCTCCGCCTACGATCATCCAGAATGGAGAATGCCATCCATACTTAGTGGCGAGTGTCCATCCTATCGGCAATCCCAGTATCTGTGCCAGCGCAAATGACATCTGTACAAATCCCATCACCCGCCCTCTCACTTCCATTTTAAACAGGTCGGCGATGATGGCAAAACTGATGGATCCGACTACACCGCCGAATATACCTGTAATAATACGCGCTATCAAGAGGAACAAATAACTGGGTGCTATTGCGCATAATACTGTTCCGAAAAGAAAACCACAATAGAAAAACAACAGCAATTTCTTCCTGTCGAATTTGTCTGCAAATCCCGCAGTTAATAATCCGGAGGCTCCCGCACTAAATGCGTAGGCTGCCACTACTACGCCAAATTGCGAAGTTTTGATATGCAGGTCTTCCAGGAGGAATACACCTAGTGGCGACAGTACCATAAAATCAAGCACTATGGTAAACTGCAGTAAAGACAGAATAGCAATAACAAAAACCTGGTATCGGCTGAACAGTGGTTCTTTGGGTTGTTCCTGGCTCATAATAAATGATGAATTACCTAAAGATATTGCATCGCCTCCCTCCTCATTCAAAAATGGCCGCTTATCTTTGAAATAAACAGGAACATGTCTCTACATCTTGGCAGATCGCAGTTTGGCGATCCGGCGAATACCGGCAACACATTAACACCGGCAGAAGCAACCGCATTGTTTGATGAGTGGGTGATCAATCCCCGTCTCAAACTGCATATGCTGCAGGTGGCCGCACTGATGAAAGCATGGGCCATCGAAAAAGAAGGACTGGACCCCGCAAATGCCTGGAAATGGGAAATGGCGGGTCTGCTGCACGATGCCGATTGGGACCAATGGCCTGACCAACACTGCAAAAAGATCATCGAAGAACTCGAACAAAGAAATATAGATCCCGAGATCATTCATGCCATCGCCTCTCATGGCCATCTTCATTTTGGTGTGATCCCCGAAACAAGGATGGACAAAATGCTTTATGCTTTTGACGAATTATCAGGACTGATCCATGCCTATTCCCTGATGCGCCCCGATGGTTACGCGGGGATGGATCTGAAAGGCGTGAAAAAAAGACTCAAGGAAAAATCATTTGCGGCAAACGTGTCCCGCGATGATATCAATGATGCCTGTGAGCGCGCGGGTATTGGATTGGATGACCTGATCCTGTTTATCATTCCTGTACAATCAAAACCAATGATTTAATTTGATCGTCATGATGTGCTTTGATTTCTCTCCTCTTATCGTTGCAAATCATAATTAATCACCACAAATCAGTGGCCAAGCTGCATTTCCCATGTCTGCCTGCTCTTTCTCAGGCAACCGTTGCGTAATAGTGTCCGTACCATGTTACACATTGGTTTTGGCCGTTAATTACTAACCTCAATCTATAACCCATGGAAAGAAGGGATTTTATCAACACGCTCTCCGGACCCGTTTTTGCAGCCTGCGCGGTTTGTTTGGGTGCCTGTAGTAAAAACAGCGCGGGTGGCAGCAACACAGGCGCCGTAAATGCAGACTTTAATGTTGACCTTGGCACCAGCCTGCTCACAGTGGGTTCTTCCCTCGTGCAAAGCGGGGTGATCGTTGTGAGGCTGGCTTCCGGCAATGTACCGGCTTCTTTTACCGCCGTACAGGTAGCCTGCACACACGAAGGAACCAGCATCAACTACAATGGAAGCAGCGGCAATTTCGTTTGCCCCAACCATGGCTCCACCTTTACTACCAGCGGCACCGTTACACTAGGCCCTGCAACGAATAGCCTCAAGAAATACAATGTTGTGATTGCTGGAAATATCATGACGGTAAGCGGCTAGGGAATATCGAATATCGAACAAGGAACAAGGAATATCGAATATTGAATGGAATTGGGAATTTGGAATGTGGGTTATTAATACCAATTCCAAATTCTTAATTCCTAATTCCATTCAACATTCCTTGTTCCTTGTTCGATATTCGATATTCTACTCCGGTTCCTGCTGACTCAGGCAGTGAAAGCTCCCCAGGCCCCAGATGATATCAGTGGAGTCGATGCCTACTACTTCCCTGTCTTTGAAACAGCCGGTCAGTATTTGTAATGCTTTATCGTCTTTGGCGCAACGATAAGTGGGAACGATGATGTGTTTATTGCTGATGTAGAAATTTGCGTAAGATGCCGGTAAACGTTGGTCTTCATACACGATC
>Ga0247757_10001442_pt1 | contig 15668 bp, 14 predicted proteins | sample UWRJL126311R4_FD_180929 | JGI IMG/M metagenome (GOLD analysis project Ga0247757, IMG submission 180929) | Plant litter microbial communities from Arlington Agricultural Research Station in Wisconsin, United States - UWRJ-L126-311R-4 | ecosystem: Environmental > Terrestrial > Plant litter >... | reverse complement strand
AAATATTTCTTTATTAGAACTATTAGCGTAGAAATTTTATTTAATTATTATACCTATATTTTATAGTAATAGTAATAGTAGGAATAAATAGTAGCCTAGGATTAATAAGTTAAACCTAGGCTAAAAAGCTAAATATAATCTAGATATCTAACTAAAAAGTTATATAATAAAGTCTATAAGTAGTATAAAATTTATTAATTAAAATATATAATAAAGTTTATAAATAATATAAGACTTATTGATTAGGATATATAATAAAGTCTATAAATAATATAAGACTTATTAATTAAAATATATAATAAAGTCTATAAATAGCGTAGATTTTATTAATTAAAATAAGTATATAATTAAAAAAAGAGATACCTATAAAAATTCTTTTATTATTAATTTAATCTTTAATTAAGAGTTATATATATTAATATCCTTTCTAGAATTAGTATTACTTTAATAATCTTTAAAGTAAAAAGGGCGAAGTATAAGTTTATATATAATCTAGCTAACTAATATAGCTAAATAAGATATAAAAATATTAATCTATAATTTAGACCTAATAGATTAGGTAAAGATTAAGAATAAGATTAATAAACTTAAAAAAGAGAACTAAAGAATCTAAATAATCCTATAAACTTTTCTAGAATAAAATTAAAAGCTATAATAAAGTTTAAAAATAGTTAAGAATATATTTTAGGTATTAGGCTAGAATTAAAACAATAATAAAGTAATAGTTAAATAGATTAAAAAGGTAGTAATAACTATACTATTAAAACTATTAATATTAGAAAGGTTTAATAGAATATAAAATAAACTAAAAAGTTTTCTAGTAGATATAATATTATATTTAAATATATAGTTAATCTAACTAAATATAAACGAAAGAAGGGTATTATTTATATTAATATACTTTATAGGAAAAGCTATAAATTAGTTTAAACCATATTTAATAGATTATTAAATAAATATACTATATAAATAACGAGTAGAAATAGTAGTAATTTTTAGTAATTACTAATACTTTATTAATAAGATTAAGTTAACCTTTAGAAATATAGATATTATAAGAAGAGTTAAGAAGTAATTAATAAAAATTAAATAGAATAAAAAATATTAGAATATATATTAATCTTTAAATAACTTATAATAAATATATAATAGAATAAATAATCTTTTAAGGCTAGGTTTAAAGAAAAACTTAAGTTAGAAATTTAATATAAAATAATTTAAATAGATCTACTAGCTATATTAATAGTAATAAAGATATAGATAATAAAAATCGATAATTAATTATAAAAATAGAGAGAGGGTAATAGATATATATAATACTAGGTTAATAAAAATATAAATTAATAATAAGATTATAGGGACCTAATAGTACTTAATATTAATAAGAAAGAGAAAAGAAATACTATATACTTTAAATATAATAAAAAGACTATTATTTATAGGAATACTAAAGCTAAGGGAGTTAAAATTAAAATTAAAATAGAAATAAAGAAATAATATATTTTAAATATAGAAAGAAAGGATATATAAAAAAGGACTATTATTTAAAAAATAAGAAAGAAAATAATAAGAAATTAATAGTATAAGTAGTAGTAAAGGAAGAAAAGAAGGAAGAATTAAAGAATAAAATATTAGTAAATCTAGAATATAATTATATATATTAGATTTTTTACTATAATAACTCCTATTTAATATATTTATTTAGTAAATAAGAATTAAAATAGTTTCTATAAAAACCTAGTATTATATATAGGCTTTTTATTTAAAGACCTAGCTAAGATATATAGGATTATTTAGTATAATCTATAGAGAAGATAATAAGGTTAAGTAATAATCTATTAATTCTATATTAAGGTAGATATTAATCTTAGAACTTAGTTTAGATAGTAAAGTTAACTATAAGGAATTAGAATAACTCTATAGGAAATCCTCTTTAAATATATTCTATACCTTCCTTACCTATAGTCCTACCTATCCTTAGAACTTACTATATCCTTAAGGATAGAGGTGCCCTTAAGGGTAGAGGTATCCTCAAGGTTATTACTCTTAGCGAGGATACTCTTTCTAGGTTATATAACCTTTAAGTTATCCTACCCTACTATTGCTTACTATCCGGCCTCCTATAAGGTATTAATCCTATTACCTATAAACGCTCCTTACGTCCCCTTATTAGGTAATTACTGCATTATTACCGTTTAACGGATAACAACTAGCTAATAAACGCCTTTTATAAACTGATTAATACTATTTTTTATAAATAATAGCGAAGAACCAAGCTGAATAGTAAGATATAAATAAGCTATATAGTCTAGTCTTAATGTTAGTCTATAAGTAGATATAAATTAGCCAATTTAACTAGAGATATCTATACCTTCTTTGGTGATAACTTCACTCTTAAATCACTACCCGACTGATTGCTCATCAATCCAATGACCGGATTTCCTTCCTTTGCCGTTGGAAACGGCTGTGAACCATCAATTTCTACATTGAATCTATTCAGAACCATAGCGATGAAGGTCACCACGGCTTGCTTGGCCACAAATCTACCAGGACACATGGTAGCACCTCCTCCGAAAGGCCTCCAGCTAATACTTTTCAGCAGTGCCGGATTGTCGTAGAAGCGGCGAGGGTTAAACTCGTTGATACGGTCACCGAACACCTTTTCGTCGAAATGAAGCTGGCGGTAGGGAACCATAACTTTGTTCCCTTTGCGAAGCTTGAGTCCTCCAACAATGGTATCTGCAGTAATGTATCGAACCGAAGACGATGCTGCCGCCATGCGCAGAGTCTGATTCCACACTATTTGTCATAGGGCACTGATCGTTCAAGTAGTCGATGTCGGGTGTTGTGCTGCCTCCGACGAAGGCCTTTTCTGTCTCTTGCATGACCAAGGGAATCACTTGAGGGTTAAAGAGCATAAATGAGAGCATCCAGAAGCACCCGCGCCTCGTGTTCGTGTTGATGCCCCAGTATATAGTCTGCATCATGATGGATATATCTTGAGTGTTGAGGTTCAGGTCTCGCATTTCGTTTTCCATGGCCTTGGTAAACCATGCATCTCCTGATCTTTCAGACATTGGGGTATCAAAGTACTTTCGTAGCGCTTCTGTTACCCTCGCCTTCGCGGCATGCATCTTGCTACTCAGAAATCCGGGATACTGGTATAGAATCTGCCAACTGAGGTGTCCGACAAACGGCAGCCAGTACGGCAGCTCCTTTGGCTCGTCTGTGTAGATCCGGGGCTTGATAGTAAATTTCCATATGCGCCAGATGAGCAGAGTGAAAGTAGATGTACACAATGCAATCCATATCGAATATGGAACGAGATGAACAACTGAGGACATTGTAACAAGTATTCTATCCATTTCGAGTGTGGTGAATCCTCCTCGATGATGAATCTCCTGACTATCGTAGTCGATCAATTTCGAGGTATGTTATATACCAGATGAAGATAAAATATAGACAAACTGGCGCCGCGGCTGAGAAGGCGCCACCCGGGAGTAACGGGCTGACCCTCCTTTGCCTTGACTATTGTAACGCACTTGCTCAAGCGGACCCGCCTCAACGGGTCGCGTCCCGGTACCTAGTTCAAACACAAGGCCCGTGCCCAGCTGATGCTATTGTAGGCAAACAATGACAGCCGCCATGGCCAGTCCATGCTTCATGCACCCTCCTTGCCTCTGCCTGCCCGACTTACCAACGAGACTGTGAATTCCCTTGGCTGAGCAGTATATCTACCGGGCTACCTTCACACCCCCATTAACTACCTACGGACGCTTTCGATCATGGAGGATACACGGCCCTCCCTCGGCACCCTACTAGTCACGGGCGGCTGCGGCTTTCTCGGCTCGCACATCGTCGAGACCTTTCTCGAAGAGCCATCGTGCTTCAAGGTGGTCGTCGTCACTCGGAGCCCACAGAACCATCACCACTACCCCAATGTCGAGTACTACGCCGCCGACATCACAGATCGAGGTGCCATGCAGCACTTACTCAACATGGTAAAGCCCGAAATCATCATCCACAACGTCGCCAGCACGTACACGGGCAATCTTGAAGACGCCAAAAGAGTCACCGTCGGCGGTACCAAGCTACTCCTTGACTTGGCCTCGGAGATTCCAGAGATCAAGGCTTTCATCTATACGAGCTCTCAGGTTGCTGTGGAACCGCAGTCGGGCACCACCAGGAACGAGGACAATGCAAAGCTCAACAACCTTGCCACGGGCTTCTCTCCTTACGCCCGCACCAAAGGCGCCGCCGAGACCATCGTCCTGAACGCAAACACCAACTCCCTCAGAACCTGTGTCCTTCACATCACTAGCCTGTACGGAGAGCGTGACAAGGACACCGTGAACAACATGCTCAAAACCGGCAGAAGCGGAGCCACCAACGTCCAGATTGGTGACAACACCCCTTTCTTCGATTGGCTTTACTCCAAGAATGCAGCTCTCGCATTCGTCCTCGCCGCAAAAGCACTCACCACGGAAGCTTCTGCGCCTGATAGCGTACCCGCGAACAAGAAGGTGTCTGGAGAGGCTTTCTTCATTACAGATGATTCACCGATGCGCATGTGGGATTTTTCTCGCAAAGTCTGGCAGGCGGCTGGTATTCCTGTCCCGACATTGGAGAAGACGAAAATAATTCCCATGTGGTTTGTCAGTACTATCGCATATGTCTTGGAGTGGGGTTTCTGGCTCTGTGGCTCCAAGAAAAGGCCTCCGATCAAGGTCAACGACGTCAAGTTCATGCAAGGCGGCTACAGGTTCTCCATCGACAAAGCCAAGGAGAGACTCGGCTATCAGCCAATTTGTGACACAGAAGAAGGTATCCGCAGATTGGTCAAGTGGTTTCAGGAGCAGGATAAGGTTAGGGACAGTAAGAACGCCGAGGCTGTATGACGGTGAGCCGTGCCATAGAGCTGAATTAGGGGTCGCGTACATGCACGACCTTCTGCCTAGCAGTGGAGCTGATCCTCAGTCGCCCTGCTCGGTTTTCTCGTGCAATTTCTCCCGTCTCTGAATTATCTTGCTCGGAACAAACGAGAAACATGGGTTTGCAGTTCGCACATCATGGACGATATCAGCATCTAAGACTTTGGAATGTGATTCATGCATATGCTATGCAGCAAACGACGCTAATGCGTACAATTAGCGCGATACTAGATTTTACTCCCAGAATGATTCACGATACAACCCAGAAGCTTGAGGAACTAGAAATGCGCATGAAATAGGCGCCGTAGCCGTCTTCAGATAATAGACTGAAGTCCGGCCCAAGCGGCGCTGTGCATGCGTACGCCACAAGGCTGCCACTATCGGGGCTGAATGCTTATCTCTCCTTGTTATTCACCGGTGGCACACGAGCCATCATGTTTTCACTCCATTTCTTCGGGAAGCAGTGTACGAGCGTATCTTTTGATTGCACGTTGCCTTCTTCCCGACTGCCACACCGTTCTGCCATCCCTGTCGTCCATGGACTCGGTCTTCGGAGCGGCCCCCAGAAGGCAGACTCATGGTAATACCAGATTAATTACGCAGCCCCAAGCGACGGTTGCTACATATGCCGCAGCACTAGCTAGCATCAGAGAAGGCAGAATGCGGACCAAAGACCAGAGGCACCTGTTTTCTAGCTTATGCTCGCTCCGTTAACCTGTTTCGCGTGTTGCACCGCCTGCCCCTCCAGCTGTGATAGGTATACCGAAGGCTAGCTTTAGGGTTGAAATCACATGCGCCAGGTCTCATTGAGTGATTTCTAAACATGCTCCTCTTATGTAGTGACTATCCCCGCGCCGGGTTTTGGGAACTCAGCAACCGATAGTCGGGACCAAGAATTTGTTCTCATTCCCTCGTTGTACTACCGATTAATCTACGTTCATTATAGCGAAAAGCAGTCCCGAAAGCCGGTATGAGGCAGGATGATCATCTTGCTATCGCTTGTTGTTCTAGCTCTGATGTTGGGGTCGTGGCGAAGACTAGTAAATCTATCTCTCTTTCATGTCGACACAAAGTAACGTTGCCTCAAAGGCGTTTCATTTAAGAAATACAGCTAAGCGGCTACAATATTTGACAAACGCACCAAACATCATCAGACACAAATATAGCAAGGTAGATAGCAAGGCCCTGTGGGTTGGAAGATGCTTACCGAGTATGAAGGCATCTGGACAGCCATTTGTGGTACACACGCCTTCGAATGACCATCTAGTGGTTGCACAGCAAGAGCATATTTCGAAACTTGCCAATGCGCCTTTAAGTCAGCTCTCATTGCATGCGGTTGCGAAAGAGGTAAATTACATACTTCTGATCACGAAAACGGTTATAGTATCTGACGCTAGATTCGGCTTCTCCAAACAGCGCACACCATGCCAGGATTTGCGTTGCGCGATCAGAGAAACGTAGATGGCGTTGGATTTGTTCGTGTTCTTGGGACTCTTTTGACGGGGCACCTCAACTACTTTCTTCCAAAGATACAGTCGGTCATCGAAGAGTCACTGAGGGTATCATTCGCCACAAATATGAAGAGTGAAGGTAATATCCACCAACTTTAGAGACGTCCTTGAGTACTGAAAATGCTAGGAAATGCTTCGATCCACATCTATTCGGCGATGAAAAGCCTCGTCGTCCAAGTCAATGCCACCGTCTTCTTTGGAGACGAGTTGGCCAAAAACCCTGAATTCACTGCTGCTTTGCTCAAGTTCCCAGAAGAGGTTTACATCACCGCCGAGCTGTTGAGAAGCACTCCAAATGTGCTCGCCCCGTAAGTACATACTGCGGAGGTATCTTCGAAGCTGATTAGTATATAGCATGTTAACTCGCATCACAACGCGAAACCATAGGACTTGCAAACCCTTGTTTCGGATTCTGAACCCCATAGTTGGCGACCAACTGCGTCGCGTGCAGAGCGGGGAGAGAGCCCGAGGGGCTGACGTAGGTTGCACAATAACGCGAGTTAGTATATCGTCTTATTCTTGTCACAGAAGACATTTATGCAGTGGTTGATAGATACGGCACCACAGAAGGATCCATGGACTGTGGAAAGAACGATCTGGGAGATCGTCGCTGTATGGTTCAGCTCAGTGCACCAATTGGCAATGGTAGGCACCTTTATATAGTGCTTGATTCAACTGATACCTGAGCTACAGACTGCCGCATACGCTATAGAAGATCTTTGCGTACATTCTGAGATGGTTACTCCCTTGCGAGAGGAGGTCATTGTTAATGGGAATAGTATGACGGATGCAACTAGCTTCCCATTACTCGATATTTTCCTGCGTGAGTCGATGCGATGCAGTGCCTCGGACGCGATTTCCGGCCGACGAAAAGTGTTGAAGCCATTCGAGCTCTCTCCAGGCTATAATGCCAAGTCCGGTGACTGGATCTGCGTCGCCCAAGCAGCAGTGAACCGCGACGCCCAGAAATTACTCGAATCCCGACAACTTTAATCCGTACCGATTCTTCAACACTAGTAAACTCACCGATGCGAAGTATCCTTGGATGCTGTGGGGAATTTCGCAAGCCCTCTGGTATGTCAACTCCCTCAAGCCATATAATTCTGACGTCTCATTATTACCTAGCCCTGGACGGTTCTCCACCTCAGCTTTTCTTAAGTCGCTCGTTTCTCATGTCATTTTGAACTTCGACGTTAGGCTGGAGGACCCGCATGCTAAGCGGAGCTTTTCATGGAGGACCGCAATTGTGCCAAGGGAGTCGACTAGAGTAGTGTTGCAACGGAGAGGTTAGGTGCATCCCGTTAATAAGACTAGCTTAGTATTATACATTGTACTTTATTTAGTATTAATTTCATAGCAAATAAAGTATTATTAATATAAAGAAGATAGGGAGATGATATAAAGGAGGTATAATAATATATATAGAATAAAACGGAGCTTATTCTTTCTATTTTCTATCGATATTTTATAATTAAATAAAGCAAATTTTTTGATTACTCTTTTTCATAAGAAATGGCGAAAAGCTAGGAGTCTATAGCTTTGAAGTCGTGACAGCCTGTTTTCTGAGGTTGAGGTAGGATGAAGATGCCGAAGTGTAACAACACGTTCGATACAAGGGAAGGGTCCAAGGTACAGTAGGGCTGATCTTAAAACCAACTCCCGAGGTCAGGGAACGTTCACTTCGAGAATCATTGGCCATGGCATTTCTGGGCACTTGGCATACAGCTCATCCCTAGCTTTGTGGATGCAGCATACATTAAATCATCAATTCTGACCGATGATTGTCACATCCAGATTGTTCTGATCGTAGCTGCTGCCTTCTTCATTCCACATTCGTCTTCTTCACGTTTGCAACCATGGCAGGCGGCACAACCATCTCAGCCAACCCTCTCAAACTCGACCTTCGCTCCCATCTGAAATGCCTATTCATTTGCTTTATCGCCACAATCGCTACATTCCAGTATGGTCTCGACTACGCACTCATCGGCGGCTTCCTCTCCATGCCAGGATTTCTCCAGGTGTACGGCTACCGGCCGCCTACACCGCCTACGAGATGGAACATCGATCCGACGGTACAACAGCTGATCAGTAGCTTGATGGTCATTGGAACATTCTTTAGCAGCTTGGCAGTCGGACCCTTCAGTCAGAGATTCGGGAGGAGGATTGGTTTGTGGTGCGCTGCGATTATCAATTTCATTGCGATGGGAATCATGATCGGAACGACTCACGTAGGCCTGTTGTACTTTGCACGATTCTTACTAGGTGCACGAAACCTGTTAATTTAGAAGATATTCTCGTACTGATACAGTTTAGGCATCGCCGTGGGTTGGTTCTTGACCTTTTCGCAGGTGTACGTGCACGAAGTCGCTCCGGTAAGGCTTCTACTCCATTGTGTACATTAAGAGCAAACGCCAGTATTGACTCTTCAGGCCCATCTTCGGGGTATCGCTTTCGCTGTGTATCAAACGCAGCTGTCGGTCGGTTCCATTGTCGGCGCGACTATTGACTACGGCACCCATACCATGCCTAACCGACGATCATATCAAATACCCCTCGCCACCATGTTCATTGCTCCTGCAATCCAAGCCATCTGCTTGTTTTTCATCCCGGAAACACCACGATGGCTAATAGTGCAGAAGCGCGAGGAAGAAGCCGAAGCGTCGCTGAGAAGGCTGAGGAATTCAAATATCGACGAGGCAGAACTCCGGGTTAATCGTACCTTACCGTACTGATTAAAGAATCAAGCTGACGATGATAGGCCGAATTTGCGGAGATTCGGGAAGGTACCAGAAAGCAGATGGAGGGAAGCAGGGCTGTCTTCATGGACATCTGGCGCGGTACCAATTGCAGACGCACCTTTCTCGCCATTGCCGTGATTTGCTTCCACTCCGGAACCGGTAGCTCTTCCCCGCATTACATGTGCACCTACGCTAAATGATATCCAGGTTCATCGTGGGTCGTCTACTACACTACCTATTACCTTGAGAAGGCCAAGGTGTCAGACCCATTTGCCTATTCCATTCTCACCACGTGCTGTGGAATCCTCGGTGTGCTTTTCTCCTTCTTCTACGTGCGCAAGATCGATCGTCGCGATATCATGATCTACGGGATGGGTGCGTGTGGCTTGTTCCAGCTCATGCCTGCAGTGGCCTGGACTGTTGCGCCAAACAGCCAATTCGCTTCGAGAGCAGTGGTAGCGAGCGTCGCATTGTTCAAGTTTGCCTATACGACTATGGGTGAGTGGATGGGGCCGTTGGTTGTCCGGCGAAAAGCTAACGGAAGCAGGTCCGTATGCATGGTTAATCGGAGGAGAATACCCCAACAATCAGCAACGTGGATATGTGTTCGGCATCGCATCCGCGCTCAACTTTTTGCTGACTTGGCTGGGTACCTTCACGGCGCCGTTCTTCATCAATCCAGCCGCGCTAAACTGGAACGCCAAGTACGGGTACATCTGGTTCGTTTCCAACATGATCATGGTGACATTCACCTTCTTCCTGCTTCCTGAGACCCGCGACCGCACTCTCGAGGAGATCCACGAAATGTTTGAAGCTAGGTTGCCAGCCAGGAAGTTCAAGGATTATAAGTGCACGAGCGTTGAAATGATGGCTGCCAATGCGCGCGCCGAGAAGAGAGGAGCCATTGAGGTCGCGACCGAAGAGATTGAGGACGTTGGAAAGAAAGCAGACCTATGATCAGACTAAAAAGCTCCAAACCGAAGTAATTTTGAAGGTCAAACTAAGCAGGCTGTTTCTCTTCTCGGTCGTTAGAAAAGCGCCGTTTGATTAGTTTATACAATATAAGTGTGTTGCAAGGACGGAAATCTCGATGTAAGTCTATAGTATTTTCTGATTCAACTAAGGGGTATTATAAAATTAAAATTAAGAACTATATATAGTAGATATGATATATATTCTATTTTTTTTTGTTTACAACCTCAACCACTTCATGCTGCGTTCTAGTTACATAATCAATCCCGTAAAATAGAATAGCAAGAGCACTATTCTTCCAAAGAATTGTCTGAGATTGTCGTGTGCGGTATATTGCTAGCAGAAGGAAGAAGGCTGTGAAGATCACGACGGAAATCGGGAATACTGCGAATCCCCATCGCACGTGTACATATGATTCTAGAGTTAGGGACTTCCCTTGGATGGACTCGACACCGTTGAATCCGCGAAATGCAGTTGTCATAGAAACCGCTAGATCGCTCATTAGCATTCTTAATCCGTCCGAGTACTCGTAATAATTCCAGTAGAAAGCTGTCACGATATCTGAGTCAAAGAATGTCTCGCCACTCGAGATACCGACGGTTAAATTGACAACAACGGCTCTGTCAGCGTCTGTGATACTGCGCGTAAAAGCATCAGCCGTGCGAACAGCTGAACCGTTAGCAAACAGGGCAGAGAACCAGCCTCTTATACTCAACATGGCGCCCATGCTAAGTTGGTATGGTTCTTGTTGCGCGTCGGATCCAGAGAGGTACACCGGATAGTCACCGGATCCTCTGGTCATATCGATAATAGTGTCGTTTAGCTTCGAATCGGTGATGTTTTCGTACAAGGTACCATTAACAACTTTGGATGACACTGTTTGAATGCACGCCTGTAGAGTGCACTGAAGTGCCCAAGGATTTGTCTCTCCAGCTTGGCCATTCTGAGACTCAGTACCCATGAAGATCAGCCGCATCATGGCAGAATGGGGCATGTCACCAAACGCTGAAGGGACAAACGAAGTTAGGCTAAAGACGTCTTGACTGCTGTTTAATCGCGCTCCTTGCGGCACTTGCCAACCGCAAGTTGAAAGGTTGCCGTCCATTCCAGTCCCAGACTCGCAGTATCTTCTAATAAAAGGCGTAAGGGAGGCGCAGTTAGAACATGCCGCCAGAGTTTCGAAAGGTTCCCAAGTACAATTACCGCTCTGGCATATCAATGGTAATGACGCCGCTGGGCGACCGTTTTCCGCGAATAGTCCATTGTATACTACAGCTTTAAGCGGCAAAATCGGAACGTAGCCAGCTGCATATTGTGAGATTTGATTTTTGTCATTTCTGAACACCTACTAGAACTATTTCCACGAAGCGCACCGGTGTAGTTTAGTGCCCGTGGAATTACTGCACCCTCAATATTTTCCACAGTTCTCACCCGATAACTTGCTATTTGTTGCGCAAAAGGACCCAGCGCTAATGCGATGATGGCGATGAGAGCGCCAAAAGAGCCAAACAATCTAGAGAGAGTTAGCCTTCTCGCCATGGAAACAGTGGAGGAACTAAATACCCTCCTTTAACCGTTGCTAGCAGCTTAATTGCACCCCAGGTACCTCGGCTTGCCTCGTCAAATACCTCCATGTCTTTTAAAGCCCCCGACTGCTTAAGCTGAACCCATTTTAGCTGCCCCATGCCACTGGAGAGAGAAACCGACAAAGTTGCATTAGTTACTGTAGCCAATAAGGCAATCAGAGCATTGAGTGTGATGTAGTACGGCCATTCTGGAAGTCCGTGACCGTTGAAGCGTGCAAGAACTCCGATGATAGAAGCTACCGCCCCAAGGCTTACGAATATCGTTATAATCTCGAAGGTCCAGGTACTCGGCTTAGGAAGATCATCGTATTTTGTTGAAGCATCGGAATGAAGCGAAACCGGTTTGTAATTGTGCGGGATAACGGCGGTCGTATCGCTCCATCCTCGTTGATGACTAGCTTTAGTGGCTGAAGGTGTGCATATGTCATCTCTGTTATTAAGCGTCGATGATCCTTGGTCTTCGCTAGGCACTACAGGAATGTTTTCCAATGCCTCTATATCATCTCCAGTGTTCAAGATATCATGGCGAACATTACGGACTAAAGAATATGCCATATTTGTGGATGTGGGGAACTACAAGCGTAACGGGGCGTGCTCGTGAGTATCTATAGAACAGAAGGCCCCACAGCCACAGATTAATGTGCCGCTTTAGACCCCGCCATCTACTCAGCCCAACTGCAACCACGACTTTGTGGTGTTTGTGATCGACATGCCAAAAGGCTCTGTATAGGCTCGCTTAACTTAGGACGCCGATGCCTTGCTGACCGCATGCATGTATCTATATTAACCTTCCACTTGGAACACGTCATGATGCCAAGTTCTTCAGCTATCAAGCAAGGTTTATCAAGCTGCTGTTTTTGGAATATGCGAGCATAAGGTAACAAGCATCCAAAGACGTTGCAAAGCAGCGAGATAAGTATAAGACTTCTCTAGTTCATAGCCTAGGCGAAAGCTAGAGACTAAGAAAATGATCAAAATCTGGATGGAAATCTGTTCGCGCTACTTCAAGAAGGTGACAGAGGCGGTTGTGAAGTGGGCTGTGGCAGTATAAATGTCGGTGCGGAGATCATGCCGCTGCCATTGAGCGCGCATCAAAATTTTTACTAAAACGGTGGCATTTGGTTGGCATATCCATGGTAGGTATGGAGATGGCGACCACGACTAATAAAAAGAACTAAGGACTGGAAAAGCTCATATCTGGATTATTATTGGTGAGATGCTTAAATTTCATTGACAATTCAGTGCTTATTATTACGTGCCCAACCACAGTACTCGCTGCGACATTTGTGTCTTAGCGATCTACAATAGAGAATAGTGATTTCGGATCTGCGTATGCAACCAGAATACCCAAACCAAGGATTGTATCCATGACCGATATATTCAGCGGCGATGTTGACCCTAAGGATATGAAATCCTTAACCTACGTCCTTGCCAGCGTGGACACGCCCTAAACCGACGCAACTACTTCCACCACTAGCTGGAACTTGGACGCAGCCTATAGACATCGCAAATATTTGATGCGATTAGTACATAAGATAAGAACCTGTTCAACTGAAGCACAGCGGACAAGTAGTGTTCTTTTCAAACGAAACGTTACAGAAAGTTGATTACTGCGGTTATCTCCATAGCGCCATCGCCGAGGGCCAAAAGACTTGTGGTATGTCATGTTTTAGCGATAGAAAGGCTATGGCCGGCAGCAAACTCGTCACACAGATCATTGATCGTACATACTGTTGGAACTGGCCCGTCCGGATCCCCATGTGGTGCAGTGATAACACGCTCAGCCAAGCCCTATGGTATGTCCAGAGGTAGCGTCCCGCCGCAGACCTGGACGCATTCATCTCAAAGATGTGTGCTTATGCTATCACTGACCAAAATCGTCCGTTTGCACCTGCGAACGACTGGACAGATTTAGTAGTTCCTCGCACTTTTGAATGCGCAAGATTTTTGGCACCATACTATTCTCCATCTAGTCTAAGTCTGCCTGGTACTAACTAGACGATCGTACACGCGATCTTTGGTCACGATATGCATCTAGCGTTCAATGCAAAGGGAATTTGGGGAAATTGTATTCAAAGTACAAGTGGACTGTGGAATGGGGCACTTCATCGTGTACGAAAAAAGCCTCCACGGTGTCGATCAGGCTCTCGAGACAGGTCTGCTTGGCTGATGACGAAGTATCTTCATTAGAGGTTGTTTGGGTGAGCGCTGGATGACAAATCTTTGCCATGACGTATGAGCGATGAAGAAACAAGTCCAGTACTTTGTATTATCTTTCATTGATCTGCACCGCCGCGGGTTCTGGAGGTGATGTTTTGATCGACAGCGAATGTCTTGAAGCTTGTCGCAGTATTCTAATGATTCGTAACAACTCTCCTCTTTGATCGTGTTTTACCATACGCCGTCTGAAAGTGTCGAGGTCGAAACCACAAAGCGTACGCATGGCATCAGCGTATGATAGGTCCTATTACCAAAGGAGCGTGTTCCATTAGGCGGCGAGTATGGTTATGGTTAGAGATGACCTATCGTAAATAAGCCAAAACACTCTATCCTGCCATATGATTTGACGTCCAGATACGGTAAGTGGCATGTGCTATGTATTTCATATTCAAAATTCTGCCTAACAAATGTCTTTCTATTGTAACCTTATACCACACTCAACAGATATGCTGTTTGGTGAAGACTAAGACTGTGTTAATCTGATTATAAAGCTTTTTCAAGATTAGATGCTGGAACTTAGAAGCAAGAAAGAAAACTCCTACCTAATAGTGACCAAACCACCCGGGCGTTCATAGAATTCGAGATTACATTTCCGAGGATGAGAATGTTTTGATATCAGTTAGAGTCGAATGTGAGAGGTAGTTAATTATTTTCAAGCACTCTTAAGCACAGCAGACTGTGGCGGTATTAGCTCAGTTACTTTAGTTGTGGCTATGGAGATGCCAAGCTGAAAATCGAACCGTGTCCCCATTGTGTTAACGTGCCGCTTCACTTTGAAATAAGGATGACCTTACGATATATTTGAGAAGTCGATTGACGTTCTTTACGTGAAAGAGTAGAGCCCGTATGCATGTATTCACTAGTCAGACTTTCCTCTGCCAAGTTAATCAGCTTGGGTAATATTTGTTCAGTGGCTAACATAAATTGCTAAGCATATAGCTACTACACCCCTATCGAAGTACTCCAGGCTGCATCTGCTACGACTGTAGGAGAACTTACATCCCCGGTTGATTCGAAACGTGGCGCACAAAATGTCCCAGCTACTAATGAAGTCTCTGCAATGACAGATACTCCGTAGCTCTTTCCTAACGCTAGAATAATCTCAATCTTATAGATGTGGAAGCAGGCTGACTTATGATCAGTCCCAGTACAACACGATATGTCGCGCTGCCAGATATTTGTGGTAGAACATGGACCCTTAGAATGATTTACAGTATACTAGATTTAATTTGGTAACACCATTTAATTTAGCAACAATATTAAATTTATAAAAAAAATCTTTTCTTTCAATAGGTCTTACATTTATAAGTACAGTTTCGAAGTAGATCAAGTTAGTTTTATTTACGGTGTTTTCTAGGTCAACCCATGGGGTATCACAAAATCAAAAGTAAGTACCATGCAAAGCACCCTTTTCAGACCAATAAAAAGGCGATAGTTATATTTATGTAAAAAATATTACAAAAAAATAGGGAAACAAAAAATATTTTGCCTTTAAAGGTAAATTATAACAAATTACAATTTTAATTCATAAATTGCCTCTAATTTCTTATTAAGAAATGCTTTACGTAAACACTCTTTCCAAAACTGTTTGCGATGCGATGCACCTATTGCGATAGGTTGGTGAGAGGTATCTCTGGATCGACTGCCTAAGTGTCACCCCGGACGTAGACGAGGAAAACATGGATGAAATTCTCGAGGCAATAGCACGGA
>Ga0247757_10001441_pt1 | contig 15690 bp, 16 predicted proteins | sample UWRJL126311R4_FD_180929 | JGI IMG/M metagenome (GOLD analysis project Ga0247757, IMG submission 180929) | Plant litter microbial communities from Arlington Agricultural Research Station in Wisconsin, United States - UWRJ-L126-311R-4 | ecosystem: Environmental > Terrestrial > Plant litter >... | reverse complement strand
CGGAGACCACCGAGCGACGTACAGCTCGAAGGGAGTCGAAGAACGAGTCTGTTCGTAAGCCGCCACAGGACAGCCAGTAGAGCTGAACAGCCTGCCGCCCTACTTGACGAACGAGAGCACCAGACGCTCTACCCCTATAACCACCCCTGATTGACTATCGAGAGCACTGCCTGCTCACACGCCTTCTCCGTGCGAGAGAAACTCGACTACAGCTGTTCACCTACAGCGAAACCCCTATAATGGCACCGGTATACCCCTATATCGCTTCCACTTTAGAGCGTTCAGCACGAGCATCTACCTACGACCCACAAGAGATCTTCTTCTATAAAGAAGATAAAATCGACGATTGCCAACCCGTTACAGAGGAAAATTATAAGTATGATAAGGCTATTAAGTTAGCACGTGTAGTAAAGGAGATATAGGAAGATGGACTTGTTCCTAGACTCTATACTTTAGTAGGAGATCAATTTTTTGAAGCCTCTGTAGACGCTATTAGAAAAACATTCCAGAAGGATCCCTCCTTAATACCGGAAGAAATGGCAAACCAAATGATTCTCCGTCACGTCGAGCGTCAGCAGGTACATATATATCGTCAAATCGCTGCTGAGGCGCTCGCCGAATGCGATAGCTTAAAGAACGCCCTAGAAGCCGAATAGCGAACATTAGAGGAAGAACGACAGGCAGCTGACGAGGAACGTCAAAAGGCAAAAGCAACCCGGAAGGAACTACGGGAGCGGATTCGAACTCTAAATACTGCCACAAGCGCTCAGAAGACTCCTCGCCAGCGTCTCCTACGCCATCCCATACTTCCGTCCACTCCTAGGAATCCTCGTCCTACAGGTTCTACGAGTTCCGACAGCGAGCTCGAAGACTCGCGCATGCCAGCACCTGCACCTTCACCCTTCCGACCTACGGGTCGCCCTAACGCTCAGTCAGCATCTCGACGCTCAGTCAAGTTTCCTGACCCTCCTACGCTATCTGATGGCAAATCAACTACAACGTTTGACTAATGGCGATCGCATATGGAAAATAAACTGCGCTCGAATAAAGACTGGTTTATCGGAGAAGACCTACAGGACATACAAGAACGCATCGCCGCGTATATAACTACCTGTACAGAGAACCCTGCGAGGGATCAGCTCGAAACACTAATAAAAGCCCTCCATAACGACGGTCAACCTATCGACAGTGAATTCTTAATGAACACTATAGAACAATCGTTCGGAGATCCTTACAAGGAAGAGAACGCCCGTCAAGCCTTTACCCGCCTACGTCTACGCACGGCAGCCGATTTCCCTAGCTTTCAGGCGGAATTCTTTCGACTTGTTACTCAGCGTAAGCTCTCTGCCGACCAGTGGGTAGAAGAATTCTACGATAGACTGACGGACCCCCTATACGTCAACCTGAGCTATGACGTCGCTCGCCTTAAGGATAATTACAATGAATTCGTTACAAAGGCTCGCGCCCTAGCTCGCGCCACTGCTACTGCCGATGAACGCGCAACTGCGCGCGCTGAACGTCACGCAAAGAAGACGGCAACTCTACCTAGACCTCGCGCACCTGTGCCAGCTCAAGCAACCATTCCCTCACCTGTACTCCCTCTCCCTCAGCGCCCTCGCGCTCCAGCTACCACGCCAACCCAGGCGGAGCAGCTGACCTGCTACTACTGTCACAAACCTGGCTACACGATTCGCGCGTGCCCAAGCAAGCCAGCAGAGCAGAAGGCTGTCGAGCAAAGCGATGTAGCAGAGCTTCCAGCCGACGTCGAGGAAGAAACATTCTACGAAGCTCCGGAGGGATCGTCTGACAGCGAATTGGGAAAAGCATCGCTCTAGGGGAAGTCTCCTCCTTAGAGTTACCTATTGGAGCTATCAGTATACGCGATCAACTATTCAGCGGCAGGCAATTCATTATGCCATGTCGAATCTCGACAAATGGACTGACAGTCAAACTGAACGCTCTCATCGATACCAGAGCTGGCAGCTACGTCCTAGTTCATCCCAAACACCTTCGTACAATCAAGAAGAAGCTTCACGCCCCTATATATAATATGGAAGCGATACCCCTGGCAGGCTACGACAATCGTCCAAATGGACAAGTAGACGAGTATACACAGGCACACCTAGTACTCGATGGCCATCGCCTGCGCACCTACTTCGTATTCTGCAATACTGGGCGTCACGACATGATTATCGGAAGAAAGCTCCTAGAGGACGCCGACGTTTGGTTGAACTGCAAACAGCAAAGCCTTCGCTGGCCCGACGATGCGAAGATTGACTATAAACGCGATATCGCGATTCCTGCGCAGCGAGGACCCTCACCAGGCATCAACCCAGTACACGAGGCTGACGCCGATCGACGCGATAGGCAGATGAATATATCGATTTTGCAACGCTCTAGGAAGCGTCCTACTACTCAGCGTGCTACCGCCCGTGAAAACCTTCGGAAAATGAATGAACAACTCCACCCTCGACAGCTGCCTGAGATTGTACAACGATCCCCTCGTCGCCAGCTGATCTCGCGAGAGACGTTCGCAAAAGCCGGCCTCGAAATCAACACTATCGGAGCTGCTGCCTTCATGATGCACGCCCGACAGAAGGACACTATACTCGGACATATCAGTGTCTACGAAGTGGATAAGTTGATTCAAGATCGGAAGGAAGACTCCGCCGAAGACCCTGAGGCAGAACTCCGACGACTTATCGAAGAGAAGCTACCGCGCCCTGGTTACGCTGGCGCCACCCTAGCACACTTCTCTAAGAAGGATTCTGACGAGCTACCGCCGTATCGGAAGGATGTCGACCATAAGATAGAACTGATCTCTGAGAACACGCTAACGACCAGCCCGCTCTACAGTATGTCCCTCGAACAACTCGAACTAGTGAAAAGTTATCTCGACGATCACCTTCGACGCGGTTTTATCACTCATAGCGACGCCTCATATGCCTCACCTGTCCTCTTTGCAAAGAAACCTGGAGGGGGGTGGCGATTCTGCGTCGACTACCGGAAACTCAACGTGTAAGCAGCTAAGGCCATGTCACATGATGGGTTCTCGCTATATAAGGGCGTCAAACATGTCTTCTACACATAGATTTCTACACTGAACTACACTCAATCAATACATTCAATTCTTCATACTTGCCACTTCCTTACATTCTACTATCTAGTTGCTGGGCTAGCCCTTAAACAAAGCCCGCGCCACTCTCACGTCCCTGCCGAAGCTTCAAACCTCTTATCGTCAATCATCCCTCAATCGTGCCAACTCCCCAACATCAAGCTCTTCTATCGCATTGAGACAGAGAATTGCGAATAAGTCATTCTTCTAAGCAGTAATTGCGCTTTCCCCATCCTTTCTATCTCTTATATCTTTCCCACCATGCGTAATTGTTGTCCATCCTTTTAGAGACTTAGTCTAGCTATGGCTAAAGGCTATAATCGGACCTCTTGGCACCCACTCCACTTGCCACATGACATGCCACCAAATACCCTTAACTATTGATCTGATGCTTATATTACAAAGTCTCCCCGCCTGTAGAGCGTTACCGTCAAACCGCGGCAATACCGCTTTGTTTAATGATTTGTTGTCACTCAATTCAGCCGTTTTTTCTGCCAACTTTGAAACTAAATGGACTAGGCCCCTGTTGGATGCTGTCCTCCATAACGAAACCGACGAGGTCATCTGGAACAAAGTCTATGATGCCGTCACCAAATCGACTCCCTCGCCTACCCCAGCATCCTCTATACCACCCATTTCACAAACGCCATGGCGGCACAGCACGAGTGACATTACAAACTCGATGGAACACCGCAAATACATAGACGGCGTGCTGAAGGAGGAGTCGGGGCCTATTTATGTCGGCGTTCCTGGCTTCTTCGAGGCCTTTTTTTTTTAGCGAGATCGCAAGCCTCCAGCCGACAGCGCAGGCTGTGTTCAAAAGATGCAAAGCCGGGGACGATCCGCTCTATGTGGGGGGGCGGGAGCGGATGCCAAGGTTGGCCTGAAGGCGCAAAGGAAAAAGATGTTCTGCGCTGGTTTCGCAGAACGTACGGATCAGTTTTGGAGCTTCGCGGAACAACGGCCGGCCTCTGGGGCTCAACGGCCGACCGTAAACTAGATATCGGCTTTGTAGATGATTTGAACGCCGACATGGACTCGAAATGTCACTGGAAACAGATCCTCATATCAGGAGAGCTTAAGAGTAACCCTTCAGTCGACAGAGCCTCTAAAGCATGGCTCGACCTAGAACGATATGCGAGGGAGGTGCTCGCTGCCTAGGACAGTCGCCGTTTCGTCCTCGGCTTCATGCTGTGTGGATCGCGTATACGGCTGTGGGAATTTGACCGACTTGGAGCTATTGCATCCGAACCATTCGATGTCAATAAAGATAAGCTGTAGTTCGTGACAGCCGTGCTTAGGTTCCTGTGGCTGAACGAAGAACAGCTTGGGTTTGATCCTACTATTATTAATGAAGAGGGTAAGCGGTATATCGAGATCGAACGGGACGGCCGCATAGAGCGTCTTATTATCGATGAGGTAATGAAGCGGGCACCTTGCATTGCTAGTCGAGCGATAACCTACTAGAAAGCCTACCGCGAAGGAGGCGATTCGTAAATACCTATAATTATCAAAGACTTGTGGGTATTTCTAGAACGTGAAGAGGAAGGAAAGTTGCTGCGCGAGGTAGCTGAGAAGGACGTGGTTAACGTCTCGCGATACTATCATCATAAGACGGTCCGTGTAAGCGGTCAAGATAATAATATCCGTAGGAACGTGCGACGAGGCCTGGATATAACCAAAGCGATAAATTATAGGCTAGAAGAGCCGATGCTACCTCCAAGCACGGCTGGACGTCGTATCTCGCGGACCGGCCGAAGCAGTATCGCTACTGGAAGAAAGCGGTCCTTAAGCCATACGGACGCCCTATTGCTACCTAGGAAGCGGACTTGTTCGAGCTCTCCATTCAAAGGCGGAAGGGAAATGGCAAATCGAGTTTATCGTCGCATCATCATTAGTGATTACTGGAAGCCTATCTACAGGTTACGCTTACCAATAAATCTACTTACTGCGCTAGAAGGCTGCATCGAAGGTTATTAGTTATTATATACAAGAATAGGCATATTATAGTGCGACATCTCACCAAATAATCTTATAATAAACGTCGATAAGGAGAACCCTTCCTAGCCCGCGTTTATAGTTAATCTTAATCTCGCGATTAAGGAGCAGTACGAGAAGTCTTCTAGAGCGCGTAGGAAGACCGGTACACGAGCGTTCATGGTAATTGGCGTACTTCTGGATAATAAAAACCATTCTTTTATGCAAGACCTCGAATCGTGTTTCTAGGTGCTGTTCTAGATATGTATTTACTATGATAGGCCGAATAAAGAAAGGATTGTACTATAGTTTGAGAAGCGGAACTATATCAGCACGGAAGAGCTTGCTAAAATAAAGAAAGGAGAAGTGAGTGATGAGAAAGATTTCCTAAAGGCTGCGGAAGGAAATTTCACATCCTTTTACTAGCCTTTAATCTCCTGTGTTAACAGGTTGCGGAGGAAGGTGGAGAGATCCAAACCTAAAGTTATATACTGAGATGAAAGAGATACTTAGGGCAGCATAAGAGGAGCTGATAAAATGAAACAACATTTATCGAGCATAAACGGACAAAGCGGAGGCAAAATGCCGACTGTCAAAGCTACTTTCTACCACTCTCTTACTCCAATAGCTCCATCCTCAAAGCCCTATATATCAACGATTGTTGAGTCTACCGCCAACTCGAAGCGTCCAGGGAATTGCTGAGAAATTATTTCATCTTGATGGCTGGCACGTTGACTTAAGTTATGCTAACACGAAGATCTGCAATTAGCAGCGCCTTACACCAACATCAGCATTTCGATTGGCCTATGAAACGGACACTTAGCTCACGATGCGTGGTGGGAGTCTTGTAAGGACTGGCGCTAGCTGTCGTCTGGACGTCCCATAAACTGATCCATAAATGCTACGAGCTAGCTTAAGACGCGCCATTGCAACAACGTCCTGCTTCCACGTATGCAACTACTGTCAAGATTTTTTTTTTCTTTCCACATGGCCTTATTCAATACTGGCAAACTTCAGGAACGACACATGTACTCAAATGTAAATTTCATACGTACTGTGTCCTTACATACGGAAACCCCATCATTTGTTATACCCATTGATTCTAAGCTAATATGAATAAAAGAGATACTGCATAGATCAACACGCCGAACAACTCATGCTCTGAGATCTAATAGCATAACTTGAACCTTTTTTTTAGGATAAGTGACAATTGGGCACATGATAGATCACCAGATTGAGGTGGCCATGCGATTTTTTCTAATTAGCTAAGATAAACTAAAAAACGAATAAAGGTATACAATAAGCGCAACTAAGCTAGGCAAAGACCGAACCTGTTTATTTATATGGATACGATAAGTACTAGATGAGTAGCATACGTTGTAGTTTATGTTTTCCTGTTTACATAGATTAACTAATTTCCAGCGTTTAGATGATTCAGTTATTTTCGTACGTACCCATTTTCCAACCCATAATTGGGTCTGCCGTTGGCGCTTACATCTATTGCCAGTAGTAGAGAGCTCATCCTGCCCCTTCATCCTCCTCATCCCGAATCAGACATTTTGAACCATTTATGCTCTCGTTATAGGCTTCTTGTGTACCACCCCATCCATCCAGGGGCGTAACCAACCCGAAGATATTGCGTGTCGCATTTTCGGATATAACCTCTTTGTCAACAATTTCAACGCCTTGTAATTTACAGAAGGTTTCTTTCGTAACTCTCGGGATCCCGTGCTGGTAGGTGTGATTTGAGGGTGAGGTGAATGTTCTTCCCACATCAGACGAATTGGAATTCTGGCTTTTTCGCCAGTGCAGTGTGCCAGGCAAATACCCCGGTATTGCAGTCCCATGGCCTTCACATTTCATCGCGAAGTTGTTACGTCGACGTCTACATCCTGAACTGGGGTAAGTACCAAAATGGTTTTCCATTGGAACACCGGCACTCGAGCATGAGCGATTGGCTTGAGAGGGGGGAAAAAGCAAGCGACAACTCATCTGCACGTGCTATCTGCCCATCTCTTACGAGAGGGTTTTGATACAGGTTGCTGTATGAAATCACTGAACTGTCCCTGACCCATGCCGCAGCTTGAAGCTCTACAGGTATTAGCCCGAATCGAACATGTAAGAATGTGGCACGTGTGAAGAATTGAATGAATTTATTGAGTATGTAGAAGACATGTATGAAGCCCTTATATAGCGAGAACCCATCATGTGACATGGCCTCAGCTGCTTACAGAACATCTTGTAAGAGTTTCTGATGCAGACCTAGAATCGTGCTGCCAAGCCAAAGATATGCAATACTAGGAGCGCGCGCTTCATGCACATGTGGCTAACGATGTATGGATTGCTGTTGGCTAGGGGTGTCAATAGTAGCGAAAGTTCCTTGGAGCCAGGGCGTAACGGCGTTGTATTCTATGCTAGGCTCATAGAAGATACTGAGCAACATAGGGCGTATGGCTTTTTGTGTAGCCAGCTCAGGGCGAGAAGTTTTGTCTGTATAATCCTCCTAGTATATCCAGTTATAGTGCCATTGGCCTGCAGAGCAGCCAAGCGGATGCTCCGGTGATTGCTTTTGGTTGTAGATCAAAAGAGCTGGTAGCTGCAATGCCTCGCTGCGGCCCATGGATGGAAATAGAAGGATCGCGGCGAGTGCAGCATGGCTCTGGTCGATGATATCGTGGTAGACACAGAATCTGTGTAGATATCTGCAGCTATCAGAGAATGATGCGGCGAAATGGGTGGAGGGTGGCGCGTTATGGACCCCAGATAGAAAGAACCGTGATCCTGGCTGAAGGCGGACCGACTAAGGTGATGAGAATGCGTCTTGCTCTAAAGAAAGTCGTGGTCGCTTGCCAACCCTGACCGGGTGCTAGAACAGCAGCCTACTATCGAGTCTCTTCTAAGCTTACATCACCGATTTCTAAATTAATTATATTCTAGTCTTCCTATCCCTTTATTATCTTACTATCCTATACCGCCTAGTAATCGTTGTACGTTAACGAACAAGGTCTAGGCATTATCTCCGTTTAACGAGCTAATAGAATATATACGTATACTAATACAAGTATAGTAATATAATCAGATTATCTTTTATAGTAACCTAGACCTTTACTAGTTACTTTAACGACAGTAAACTATTCTTATAAATTACTTTTATAGATTCCTAGTAAGAGGTACTAGTGTCAGATTTTCGTTGTTCTGAGAAGGATGATTTTGATTAAATTAATTGATTGAATCTATGTGTAGAAAGGTGTTGTTCTCTCTTTTTCCCGCGCTCTTGCTCCTTCTACTAGCGACTTATATTCTTTTTCCTTAGTACGCTTTCCGACGGCTCTCCGTCGGCATTCCTAGGAAAGCTGTCGGCTTTCTAGCGGCTTTCCGCTGGTTTGCTGGCGGCTTTCCGGCGGCGTTCCTAGAAGTAGTACTATTCTGATAGTTGTACTATTCTAACAACTAGTAGCGAATACTTAGTCACCGTCCTACTCTAGGCTTAGATTACGTATTAAAAATAGTTATCGAGCGAATATATCTTTGGTAAAAAGATAAAAGATCTATAGGTAGCTATATATAAGTTCAGAGTAGCGTCTATATGCTTCATAAAGGATGCCCTAACTATCCTTACTTATATAGTAATCTTAATATATAGAATATAAAGCGACTAAGCTAAGATCTATGAAAGGCGAATTATAATATATATATCAGATTTTTGATCGTTCTGAGAAAGGTGATTTTTGATTGAATTGATTTATTGAATCTATCTCTAAGAAAAAGGTGTTGTTCTCTGTTTCTTCTGCTAGCGTCTTATATTCCTTTCCTTAGTACGCTTTCCAACGGCTCTCCGCCAGCTTTCTGGCGACTTTTCCGGTAGCGTTCCTAGAGAACACTACTAGCTTTCTAGCGGCTTTCTAGCAGTTTTCCGGCAGCGGTCCTAGAAGTAGTACTATTCTGACAACACCTTTCCTCAGAGATAGATTTAATTAAGGTCTATCCCTGGGTCGCGAGACGCACGGTGTGACGAGACAAAGTATGGTACTTTAACTTTGAGCGACAATATCTCTCTTAGAGCAGCTGATTTTTGCTATAGCTCTAACAGAATAATATCCATACCTTCTTAAGACACTCTACGCCCTATTTAGTCCAAAGAATATGATCGTGTCTACCCCTTTACACCTTGAGACGCGTAGGGTCTTCTTTTATAGCGGAACCATGTCCTTTCTGTATGCCACCATAACAAAGCTTTAATTTCCTAAATTACTCGTGGATGGTCGCATCTGACCCTTAAAAACTCGATTTGACGCTATAGAACTATTATCAGCCTTATGGCTGGTGTGGCGCGCAGGTTCATGCGATCGCGCCACCCCCGGTCGGTACTTCTGAACAAAGTGGCTTCCAAATTTGGCTAGAACGATTTAACCCCAGGCATCATAACGACGTAATTTATATATGTTATTTATGTAGCCAAGCTTGTCAGTCGTCAGCTTGTGGCTATGCTTACGCTTGGATGCTGAACCAGCTCCGGTCATCCGACAGTGAAGTGTTTTCGCTTTTCTGGAGTTAAACCTTCTACGGTAGTGACTAGTATCGGCTTCCAGTATTATCTAAGTTATACATTTTGAATCATCTATAAGGTCAGTACCAGAGTGGGTAGGCCGTCCTCCCTACTAACATGATCGACGTGTTCACCGGCCTCTCAACTTACCGTAGCATGACTAAACCCCAAGTTCATGTATGTCATCTTGACATCGACTGTGAGCTTCTCAAAGATTCGCTGTAGCAAACTATGTAGCTATATATTCACGCTTATCCCCGGCCGCCTCTAGAAAATAGAGAATAATAAATATATGAAGTATTAAGATAGAGCATAAATATCTTCTCTGCTAACTTGCCCAAGTTCTAAGGTTTATCAACATGACATATCCATACCTTTCCAGATCCGGCACCACTACCAATTGTCTTCCCTGATATCGCTGAGCATGTTGGACGATACTCTGAGGGCAGCCACACGAGCTTCTCTGAATGATATGTTATCCAAGCTCCATCCGAACTCAGCCCCGTGTATTGATAATGTGGTTGTCGAGGTTCTATTACAGCTGTGGTATTATTTGAAATTGCTGAGGCGCTAGTGGTGATAGCACCAACCTCAGCGTAAAGATAGGAGCCAGTAACATTAAATGATATGGTCGAGAGTTGCCTGCCGACATCAAGTGTCTGGATGCAGTCGCCGCTGCTCGCGTCCCAGATCTTAACTGTCTTATCGCCCGACGCCGACGCCAGCCGGGTCGAGTCGGGAGAGAAGGTCACCGAGTTAACACCATTGCTATGGCCTTTAAGCGTCTGGAAGCAGTCGCCGCTGCTCGCATCCCAGATCTTAACTGTCTTATCGCCCGACGCCGACGCCAGCCGGGTCGAGTCAGGAGAGAAGGTCACTGAGTTGACACCATTGCTATGGCCTTTAAGCGTCTGGACGCAGTCGCCGCTGCTCGCGTCCCAGATCTTAACTGTCTCGTCGTCCGACGCCGACGCCAGCCGGGTCGAGTCGGGAGAGAAGGCCACTGAGTTAACACGACTGCTATGGCCTTCAAGCGTCTGGACGCAGTCGCCGCTGCTCGTGTCCCAGATCTTAACTGTCTCGTCGTCCGACGCCGACGCCAGCCGGGTCGAGTCAGGAGAGAAGGCCACTGACCTGACCCAATCGCTATGGCCTTTAAGCGTCTGGACGCAGTCGCCGCTGCTCGCATCCCAGATCTTAACTGTCTCGTCGTCCGACGCCGACGCCAGTCGGGTCGAGTCAGGAGAGAAGGCCACTGAGTTAATATGATTACTATGGCCTTCAAGCGTCTGGACGCAGTCGCCGCTGCTCGCGTCCCAGATCTTAACTGTCTTATCGCCCGACGCCGACGCCAGCCGGGTCGAGTCAGGAGAGAAGGCCACTGAGTTAATATGATTACTATGGCCTTCAAGCGTCTGGACGCAGTCGCCGCTGCTCGCATCCCAGATCTTAACTGTCTTATCGCCCGACGCCGACGCCAGCCGGGTCGAGTCGGGAGAGAAGGCCACTGAGTAAACATAACTACTATGGCCTTCAAGCGTCTGGACGCAGCCGCCGCTGCTCGCGTCCCAGATCTTAACTGTCTTGTCGTCCGACGCCGACGCCAGCCGGGTCGAGTCAGGAGAGAAGGCCACTGACCTGACCCAATCGCTATGGCCTTTAAGCGTCTGGATGCAGTCGCCGCTGCTCGCGTCCCAGATCTTAACTGTCTTATCGCCCGACGCCGACGCCAGCCGGGTCGAGTCAGGAGAGAAGGCCACTGAGTTAATATAACTGCTATGTCCTTTAAGCGTCTGGAGACACGCACTCCATTGATCCCCTATAGCTGGCTTTATTAGGATCCACTTTGGTTCTTCCTCCTTAAAATAACTCCGTACAAGGCTACGCTCTGGACTAAATAGTAGTGCAGATGCGTATGCTTGAAGTGGGCTGTTCTGTATTGCCTGAATATGATACATAATAAACAGGCGCGCATCCTGTAGTAGTTTTATAAAGCTAGGTGAATCCACCTTTTCCTACGTTGTATTAGCGTATATTTTATAGAGCGTCACTACTTTAGCAGTTACCTGATCTAAAGCGTTACGTTTTACCATTGCAAGCACATCCTTTGACTTGCTTTTACGGAGGCTTAGAGCCTTAGGCCGGTAAAGGTAATTTTTTTTTTTTTTTTAAATATTTGATGGGGCCTTGGTCCCGGGAGTCGATCCCACGGTCTACAATTGAGTCGGATTTAATAGTTGCCTGGACTAAAGCATTAAGTTTGGCTATTGCAAGCACACCCTCTGACATACTTTTACAGAGGCTTAGAGCTTCAAGCCAGTAAAGGTATTTTTTTCTTATAAAATTCTTAATAGCACCTTTATCCTCGGAGTTTATCTCTAGGTTCGCAACGGAGTTAGAATTCCAGTTATATAGGTGATCGACCCAATAGATAATCGAGTAGCGTAATGCTACTAATGGGTCTGGGTCTGGCCGTTTCACCAGCTCGATAGGGTAGCCCAAGGCACCTAACTCGTAGATATCTCGTCGCAGAGTCCCAGACATGACCTTAAGCGATCTTAAGAAGATATCATGGTGGGTCTCTTCCTTCCCAGATGGAAAGATCTTACTAGATGCCTTTGCGAGCAGGAAATCCTTTGCCGATTGATGAACAAATGATATGGTGCGTCCCTGAAGTGTCAGAAAGGACCCACAGAGCCCTATGATTTCGAATAGAGCTTTAGAGTCGCTAGTGACTCCATCAGGCATATCAACAAAAGCAGTTAACTCATCTAACGTGATGGGACGGTATACAGTCGAAATAATAGCCAGTATACGTTTGCAAAGGTCAGCATTTTTTAAATCCGTAATCTGGTCCATCATCCGCCTGTACAAACTATTAAGTCCAGGTGGAAATGCCGTCCACTCCTGCTTTGCGGTCCATCCGGAGACATTAGACATTTCCTGGCAGACCAAGGCCACCCAAAGAAAAGTGCCGTTTGCGTTTAGCAACAAGTAACGCTGGACAGCGTCCCGTGTGCTGGTCGTATACCTATTTCGCTTTGCTAGCCAATCCACCTTGAGCTGGATGTATGTCGCAACGGCACCAGAGATTGATTTTTCATTAAGCTCAAGGCACAGCCTCACCCTCTGCGCTGCAGCGTCAAGGTGTTTCTCGATACTCGGCCAGTTGCGGCTAGAGACAATCCATTTAACATGGTGAGAGATAGAAGATTTCTGAACAATAAACTCTAGTAGTTCTGGTAGGTCTGTTATGCACTCATCGAGCGCATCAACTACCAAGTACGTACTATTTAAGCTTGGGTCTTGCAGGATGTTAGTAAAGATCTCAGATAACGCAACCCAGGTGTTTGCATCTTCAAAAAGGGCCTTGCCTGCATGGTCATGCTTCTTCCGGATATGCGAGATGAGCGATGGCTGTTGGTCGACGAGTAAGTATAACAGCCCTCGCAGCACCGCTGCGGCGTTATTGATCCGCAAGTCCGTGGCCTGGCAGAAGAAGTAGGACAGAAGATCTGTTTTGGCTATCGACATCTTCAGTTCATTGATAATGCCACAGAGAAGCATCGTTTTTCCTTTTCCGGGATCGCCCTTAATCCACAATAGTCGGCTCTGCTGGCCGTCGCGCCATTGTTCGAAGTCAGGGTTTTCGAGGATCCAACGATACGAGTCCTTTAGCAGTCCGCCCTTAGCTTTCTCAATACGCTCCTTGTCGTCGCGAGGATCGGTAGTGCGTAAATGAGTAAGTAACTTGCGTGTCTCTTTATCTCGCTTAGGCTCGGAGGGTTTATCTGTATTACTAGCTTCAAGTTCGTTAGTTATGTACAAATCAGCTGAACACCTAAAAGATGAATAATTACATTGAAGTCGGGCTGCCACTAATGCGGGTGATTCCTTAATCATCTCCTCAATCACTTCCCTTACTGTCTGAAAGTCTTCCTCGAGAGGGTTCCCAAACTTGTTCATGTCAAAGTGGGTGCGTGAGAGCGAGTACTTGCTCGTTGCCTCAGACAGGTCAAGGCAACCAGAAGTCTCACTAACAGCAAATGCCTTTAAGAATGATTAGTTTTTGCCCATTACATGTCCTATTATAAACGTACTATACAATCCCTTCCCACAAACTTTCCTATGTTGCTCGATTTAAGCTCGTAGAAGCAAGCAACCCTAGCTTTGTTTGATCCCTCCCGGGTCTTTCCAAATTGATCAACCACGTCCTGAAGAAACTCGTTTCCAGGCTGTAGGATCTTCAAAACCTCTGACTGCACCTTGTTTTCTTGGTATTCCCTCCATGCTACGTTAAGCATCTCTACTTGGCTCATGCTCGCTGACCCGCGAAATGGCGTACCTAAGAAAATCAAACCAGTGGTTGATTCGTATATACCGGGCCATTCATTGGATTCGTGTCGAGCAGTTAGGAGGGCCTGATGCTTTTAGCGTCAACCATATTCCGCTAGCGTGCCTACTTACCTTCAGTACGACCAGGCCCCCAAAGCAATGCGCTATAAAGATTAGCGGCCGTAAATGGTAGTCCTTCTAAAGTGAGCAATAAATCAAGTCTGATATATAGGCTCTGAACCTTTCTATCCCGCCGCAAGGCCAACAGCAACCGCTGTGCAACCGTCGACGTGTTCTGCCGTATCGCCTCTTTTCCAAACCACTGCGACTGGTATCCGTATCGCATAATGCGTAGATTTGGTGCCACCGCCGGTAGCATGTTTTCGTTGTCGAGCCAGTTGATCTGCTGCGAGCGCTCTGCGGCGCCGACATTCTTGCACCAGGTATCGTCCGGATGCGCCCCAATGCCATGAATTGCGACGATGCTGGGACGGCTCAGTGTGGGTTCATACATCAACAGTGGCAGGAATAAACATACTCAATGACCTGTGCTGTTTCTGCTGGTATGTCGCGGAGCACTTTCAGCCCGATGTCGTCGTCTGCGACCAGTCGATCCTATTACTACATCAGCCTTGGTGCAGCTATTCCCTCTCTGCTACATACCATAGCTAAACTCAGCCTTCGAATAGGTGAGGTGTGTACTTAGCAACGAGAAAAATGTTTTGCCGCAGCAGAGAGATTAAAGCGACAAAATATGCGGACACATATCATGTTAATCGAGACGGCCGATTACTCCATCTGCCTGGTTGTCCTATAGCGAAGAGGCCGAGGCTGAAGATAGCCAAAAGCAAGCAGCTGTGCCTTATCAACAGACGAACGTCTCAGTCACGATAGCAGGGATGAAGGCCAACTCGCTCCGGCTATCGGGTTGTAATGTGGCGATTCTGTAGGCGTTCTTAGGGAGTTGAGTTGGCTGCCTGGAGGCATGACCAAGGCTGCGGGGTCACTTGCCAAGACCCTGCACACCCACAAGCGTGATAGGGAGGGACGCTACTCTATGAATTACGAACCCTTTGATTTGACTCTTCAAGCAATTACAATTACGACACTGTCTTAATACATCTACGCTACCGGAATGCTCCATGGCTCTGCTCCGCTCGCCTCTGGTATTTTTGCCTTTCTTACCTTCCTCGTCCTCTTTGCTTTTAGTTCCGATAAATCTATTGTAAGCAGCTAAGGCCATGTCACATGATGGGTTCTCGCTATATAAGGGCGTCAAACATGTCTGCTACACATAGACTTCTACACTGAACTACATACTCAATCAATTCATTCAATTCTTCATACTTGCCACTTCCTTACAATACCTATAACGTGTTTCATCACTCATCCGCCAGCGCCAAGATACACCAAAAATCGCGAAAATCGGCCCCCTGCCATCTCAACAACGCCTAGAGAGCACCTCCTCGAATGTCCTTTGAGTATGCGCGCCATTATCGTGACTCTCTTCATCGACGTCGTTTAATGACGGGGCTGGGCTTCCAACTCGACCGCCATGGCTGCCATTATGAGGAAGTTTAGAATTAAGCTTACCGTAGGTCATGGCTCAATGCGCGCGAAGGGTCAATGCGCGCCTTTTTACTAAGAAAATCAAGAAAATCTACTATTTTAAAAGCCTTCTAATTCTATAAATACTAAATATTTTTAAAAGCTTCTT
>Ga0247757_10001440_pt1 | contig 15694 bp, 9 predicted proteins | sample UWRJL126311R4_FD_180929 | JGI IMG/M metagenome (GOLD analysis project Ga0247757, IMG submission 180929) | Plant litter microbial communities from Arlington Agricultural Research Station in Wisconsin, United States - UWRJ-L126-311R-4 | ecosystem: Environmental > Terrestrial > Plant litter >... | reverse complement strand
GTCGCGGAGACCCTCGGCGAGCAGGTGTTCGAGTACGTGCTGCTCAACAAGCGCCGCGAGTGGAACGGCTACCGCGCGCGCGTGACGCCGTTCGAGCTCGAGAGCAACCTCGAGATCCTCTGACGCCCCGCGTCGGAGGGAAGCGATGAGCCGGGGCACCACGACCCTGACCGAGCTGGCCCGGCTGGGCTTCGCCGGGTTGAGCGACGCGGCCGAGCGGCTCGCGTCGCTGCCGGACGACGTCGCGGCCGACGTTCTCGTGCCGCTGTTCTCGCTCGCGGCGGACCCCGATCAATCGCTGCGGCTGCTGCTCGGGCTGCTCGAGTCGGCGCCGGAGCCGACGCGCGCCGTGCTCGCGGACGCCGACGCGGGCGAGCGGGGCTCGGCGGCCGCGCTCGTGCGCCTGCTCGGCGCGTCCGAGGGGCTCGCGACCTTCCTGCACCGCCATCCCGAGCACCTCTCCGCGTTGCGCGACCCGATCCCGCATCCCCGCGGGGTGGGGCCGATGGTCGTCGACGGCACGGGCGAGGCCGCGTGGTGCACGCTGCGGATCTCGTATCGGCGGGAGCTGCTCCGCCTCGCCGCCTGGGACCTCGCGCAGCCGGATCCCGCCGCCGTCGTCGATCAGGTGGCCTCCGCGCTCGCCGACCTCGCGGGCGCCGCGCTCGACGCGTCGCTTCTCATCGCCCGCGCGGGCGCCGGCGGCGACGGCACCCCGCTCGCGATCATCGGCATGGGCAAGGCGGGCGCGCGCGAGCTCAACTACCTGAGCGACGTCGACGTGATCTTCGTGACCGAGGGCGACGACGGGGCCGTTGCACGTGCGACGAGGCTCGCCCGCGAGACGATGCGCGGCATCCAGGAGCTCGCCGTCGAGCCGGGGCTGTGGGAGGTGGACGCCAACCTCCGGCCGGAGGGCAAGGACGGCGCGCTCGTCCGGACGCTCGAGTCGCACCTCGCGTACTACGAGCGCTGGGCCAAGTCGTGGGAGTTCCAGGCGCTGCTCAAGGCGCGTCCGTTGGCCGGCGACCGGGAGCTGGGGGAGCGCTACGTCGCGGGCGTCGCGCCCATGGTGTGGGCGATCTCCACCCGCGAGGGCTTCGTCGAGAACGTGCAGCGCATGCGCGAGCGGGTCACGGCGCACATCCCGGCCGATGAGGTCGACGTGCAGCTGAAGCTCGGACCCGGAGGGCTGCGCGACGTGGAGTTCACGGTGCAGCTGCTCCAGCTCGTGCACGGCCACGCGGACCCGGCGGTGCGCGTGCGCTCGACGCTGGAGGCGCTGCAGGTGCTCGCCGAGCAGGGCTACATCGGCCGTATGGAGGCGGCCGAGTTCGCGCGCGACTACCGGTTCCTCCGCACGATGGAGCACCGGCTCCAACTGTCGCGGCTGCGGCGCACGCACCTCATGCCGCGCGACGACGACGCCCTGCGCGTGCTCGCCCGCGCGTCGGGGCTCGCGACGAGCGCCACCGCGCTGGTGGACGCCTGGCAGGCCGTGAAGCTCGAGGTGCGGAGCCTGCACGAGCGCCTGTTCTACCGCCCGCTGCTCTCCGCCGTCGCCTCGCTGCCCGAGGACGGGTACGCGCTCACGAGCGCGCAGGCGGAGGCGCGGCTCGCGGCGATCGGATTCCAGGATCCGGCCGGTGCCCTCCGTCACATCGGCGCGCTCACGAGCGGGGTCTCGCGGCGCGCGCAGATCCAGCGCACGCTCCTCCCGGTGATGCTCCAGTGGTTCTCGGAGGGAGCGGACCCCGACTACGGCCTGCTCGCGTTCCGGCGGCTGAGCGACGAGCTCGGCGAGGCGTACTGGTTCCTGCGGATGCTCCGCGACTCGTCCGGCGCGGCGAAGCGGCTCACGGAGGTGCTCTCCGGCTCGCGCTACGTGGGCGGGCTGCTCGAGCGGATCCCGGAGGCCGCGGCCTGGCTCGAGAACGACGCCGAGCTGCGACCCCGCCCGCTCGCGGCGCTGCTCGAGGAGTCGCAGGCGACCATCGGGCGGCACCTCGACGAGCCGGATGTCGCTGCGGGCGTGCTGCGGACGGCGCGTCGACGCGAGGTGCTTCGGGTGGCGCTGGGCGGGATCCTCGGCCTCCTCACGATCGAGGACATCGCGCAGGGCCTCACCGACGTCACGAGCGCCCTCCTGCAGGGCGTGCTGGACCTCGTGCACCGCCCCGGGGACGGCATCGAGTTCGGCGTGATCGCGATGGGCCGCTATGGCGGCGCGGAGCTCGGCTTCGGCAGCGACGCGGACGTCATGTGGGTGTACCGGCCGGCCGGTGCCGGGGCCGAGGACGCGCAGCGCACGGCCGAACGGATCGTGCGCGAGATGAACCGGCTCACCGAGGATCTGCGGCTGCCGTTCGACCTCGACATCGGGCTCCGCCCGGAGGGGCGCAATGGCGCCGTCGTGCGCTCGTTCGAGTCGTACCGCGCCTACTACGGTCGCTGGTCTCTCACCTGGGAGGCGCAGGCGCTCCTGAGGGCGCGCGGTGCCGCGGGCGATGCCGGCCTGCTCGCCGCGTTCGAGGAGCTGGCCGACGAGATCCGCTACCGGGCCGAGCTGTCGGCGACGGACGTGCGCGAGGTCCGCCGGATCAAGGCGCGCGTCGAGGCGGAGCGGCTGCCGCAGGGCGCCGATCCCTCGCGGCATCTGAAGCTCGGGCGCGGGTCCCTGAGCGATGTCGAGTGGTTCGCGCAGCTCCTCCAGCTGCAGCACGCGGCCGCGACGCCCGCTCTGCGGACGACCTCGACGCTGCGCGCCCTGGCCGCCGCGACGGAGGCCGGGCTGGTCACCCGGGCGGACGCCGAGCGCCTGCGCGCCGCGTGGCTGCTCGCCTCGCGCGTGCGGTCGGCTGTGACGCTGTGGACCGCGAAGACCGCCGACCTGCTGCCGACCGACCGTCGCGCGCTCGAGGGCGTCGCGCGGCTGCTGGAGTACCCGCCGGGCAGCGCGAGCCGGCTCGAGGAGGACTACCTGCGCGCGACGCGTGTGGCGCGGCAGGTGTTCGAGCGCGGGTTCTACGGCGAGGAGCCGTGATGCCCCGCGATCAGCGCGTCGCGAAGACGACCACCTCGTCGTCGCGGCGGTCGTAGACGAACTGCAGGGCCGTCCCGTGCGGGAACGCGGCCGCGAGCTCGAGCGGGACGCCGTCCTCGGCCAGGACCATCTGCGCGGTCGCCGGGAACGCGCCGGCACTGCACCCGCCCCACGACCTCCCCTGGAACTCGTACGAGTCGGGGTCGGCGACATCCTTCTGGCGGTAGGCGATCAGGCACGGCCCGCGATCGCTGTCGCGGACCGCGATGAGCCGTAGACCGTGGAACTCGCGGTACGCCTGGGAACGGCCGCCACCGCCTCCCGACGATATCTGGTCGAAGACCCGGGGGATCCGGTAGCCGCCGTCCTCCGCCAGCCGGGCGACTTGCCGCGCACTCGGCGCGAGCGGCGCGGTCTGCGCGCGCTGCACGACGATCAGCAGCGTTCCCAGCGTCGCGAGCACGACGGCCGCGCCGAGCGCGATGAGGACGCTGGATCGGCGCGGCCGGAATCCGGCGAGAGCATCGCGGATCCGGTGGAGGACGCTCGGCTCGGCGGTCGCCTCCGGAGCCGCCTCGGGGTAGGGCTCGGGTTCGGACTCAGGCTCGGGCGATGCGACCGCCGCGACCGATCGGGGCGCGTCGGGTACGGCCGGCCGGAGACGCGGTGCGACCGGCGCCCGCTGGGCCTCGAGTTCCCGGAGCCGCCGCTGCGCCGCCGGATCGAGATGGATGTCGGCGCCCGGTCCGAACGCGCGTCGGCGCAGAGCCCGCAGTTCGTCGTCGTCGGGAACCGTCACCGAGGAATCCTCCCACCGAGGCGAGCGCCTCCCGCCGGGCGTCCTCCGCGTGGCGCGACGGCGATCCGCGAGCTGCTCCTACCGTGGAGGTCCCATGACCTTCCGTGACGGCTTCCTGACCGTGCTCCGGCACACGATCAACCCGCTCGCGATGCGCGCGGCGCGGTCCGGCCGGGGACCGTTCTCGATCGTGCGGCACGTCGGGCGGCGGTCCGGTGCCGCGTATGAGACCCCGCTGATCCTCGCCGAAGTGCCGCAGGGGTTCGTCGCCGAGCTGACCTACGGCGACCGGGTCGCCTGGTACCGCAACCTCGTGGCGGCCGGGGGACGGTGCGAGGTGCTCCATCGCGGCACGACGTATGCCATCGACCGCATGGATCCGTTGGAGACGGCGGCCGGCCTCCGAGCGTTCGGTGCGCCCCGCAACGTGGTGCTGCGCGTGCTGCGGCGGACGCAGTTCCGACTGCTGCACGTCGCGGGGCGCTGACACCTCAGCCCGTCAATCGCCCGTCATGCAGCTGCGCGACGCGGTCCGCGCGCTCCATGAACGCGGGATCGTGGGTGGTGACGATCCCGGCCATGCCGCGCTCGTGGACGAGCTCGACCACGAGGTCCATGACGTCGGCGGCCGTGGCGCTGTCGAGCTGCCCGGTCGGCTCGTCGGCGAGGAGGACGCGCGGCTCCGCCGCGAGCGCCCGCGCGATGCCCACCCGCTGCTGCTGCCCGCCGGAGAGCTCGTCGGGATGCTGGCGCGCGTGCCCGGTGAGCCCGACCCGGTCGAGCAGCAGGGCCACGCGTGCGTCGCGCTCCGCGGCGGGGACGCTCGCGAGCCGCAGCGGGACCTCGACGTTCTCCGCCGCCGTCAGCGCCGGCAGGAGACCGAAGCGCTGGAAGACGAAGCCGAGCAGGCGGCGGCGGAGGCCGACGAGCTCCGCCTCGGCCGCCGTCGTGGTCTCGACCCCGTCGATCGCGATCGTGCCGGCGTCGGGCCGGTCGAGGGCGCCGAGGAGGGTGAGGAGCGTGGTCTTGCCCGCGCCGGACGGGCCGCGCACGACCAGCAGCTCACCCGGCTCCACGTCGAGGTCGATGTCGCGGCAGGCGGCCTTCGCGGTCTCGCCGGCGCCGTAGACGCGGGTCACCCCGCGCGCGCTCACGATCGGGGTCATCGCTCCTCCTCCGGGGCGGGCGTCGCGCGGTGGCGGCCGTGTTCGCCGGGATCGGCGGGCTCCTGCGCGTCGACGCGATCGGGGTGCACGCGCACGTGGTCGTGTTCGAGCGTGAGGCGCACGAGCTCGCGCATCCCGAGCCGCTGCACGTAGTCGGCGGGCAGCTGGAGGCGGCCGACCGCGTCGATGACGGTGAAGGTCTCGGCTCCCGTGCGGTCGGCGTCGCGGTGGACCTCGGTCGAGGTCCGGCCGTCGCGGATCTGAACCGTGCGGCGCACGTGGTCCGACACGGCGGGGTCGTGCGTGACGATGAGCGCCGTGACGCCGAGCTCGTCGTTGACGGAGCGGATCGCCTCGAGCACCTCGGCCGACATCGCCTCGTCGAGCTCCCCGGTCGGCTCGTCGGCGAGGAGCACGCGCGGCTCGTTCGCGAGGGCGACGGCGATCGCGACGCGCTGCTGCTCGCCTCCCGAGAGCTGTCCGGGCCGGCGCTCGGCGTGGTCCGCGACCTCGAGCAGGCGCAGGAGCTCGTCCGCGCGTGCGGCGCGGTCGCGACGCCGGCTGAGCAGCATCGGCAGCTCGACGTTCTCGCGCGCGGTGAGGTACGGGAGCAGGTTGCGCTCGGTCTGCTGCCAGACGAAGCCGACCGCCTCGCGCCGGTACTGCAGCCGCTGCCCGGCGGTGAGGTTCGTGAGGTCGTAGCCGGCGACCGCAGCCCGTCCGGCGCTCGGCCGATCGAGGCCGGACAGGATCCCGAGCAGCGTCGACTTGCCCGATCCCGACGCGCCCACCATCGCCACGATGTCGCCGTCGGCCACGCGCAGGGTGAGGCCCTGCAGCGCCTGGACCTCGACGCCGTCGCCCTGGTAGATCCGCACGAGGTCGGCGCAGTCGATCACGTCGGCCGGGGCCGTCACCGTCGTCATGTCATCGCTCCTCTCCGAGCGTCGAGAGTCCGGCCGTCGCAGGCCGGGACAGGTCGAGCAGCACGGCGGCGCCCGCGGCTACCGCGGCCGCCGCGAGGAACGCGAGGAGCGCGAGCAGCGTCGTCGGGACGTCCACCGTGAGCGTCGGCGCGAGGGGCGCACCGACGAACCCCGTGGGCGCGATCGTGTGCAGGACGGCGGCCGCGAGTCCGATGCCCGTCAGCGCCCCGGCGACCGCCCCCGCGACCGCGAGCGGCGCGACGTCGGCGACCACGAGGGCGGCGGCCTGCCGTCGATCGAAGCCGAGCGCGCGCAGGATCGCGCCGCGGCGCAGGCGCTCGGCAGCCCCCGCCGCTAGCGTCATCACGAACACGACCAGGCAGAGCAGCGCGGTGAGCAGCATCGCGCCGAGGATCGCCGCGTGCACGGCGCGGTCGAGCGGGGAGCCCACGATCGTCGCCTCCTCGTGCGCCGCGATCCGCGCGCTCGCGTCCTCACCCGCGAGGCGACGGGCCTCGGACGCGACGGCGTCGGCATCGGCGCCGGGACGCAGGCGCAGCAGCACGCCGACGGGTTGCGGGTCGATCCCGTCGTCGCGGCGCAGCTGCGCGCGATCGACGAGTACCCAGTGCGGATCCGAGAAGAGCGTCGTCGTCGCCGCGGGCTCCACGAGGTGCAGACGCAGGGTCGCGTCGCCCGTGGCGTCGAGGCGGGTGGTCGTCGCGGATCCGTTGGCCCGGGAGGCGATCGCGTCGCGTCCGCGCAACGGGGCGAGCGGCGATCCGTCGATGTCGCGCTGCACCGAGGCGAGCGCGGCGCGATCGACCGTGTAGATCGTGAGGTCGGACTGCTCGTCGATCGCGTCGACCTCCGCGTGCGCCGCGACGCCCCGGATCGCGCCGATGTCGCGCACCGTGCCCGCGTCGAGGGTCGTGCTGGCGACCGCGACGTCGGATCCGGTGCGGCTGAGCGCCGCGCGCTCGACGCCGTGCTGCTGGGTCGCGACCATCGTGAGGGAGAAGACCGACATCCCGACTCCGACGACGAGTGCGAAGAGCGCCCAGGCGCCACCCCGCCGGGCGAGGCCGGTGCTCGCCGCCGCCACCAGTCCGACGGCGCCGCGCGCGCGGCGCTGGAGCACGGCGATCGCCCGCGTCGCGAACGGCAGGACGCGCAGCAGCACGACCGTCACGGCGATCGCGAGCAGGAGCGGCGCGAGCTCGACGAGCGGATCGATCCCGCTGGCCGCCGTCACAGGCCCGCGCGCGACGAGCACGGTGAGGGCGAGCGCGGCGAGCAGGACCGCCGCCAGCTCGGCGACGGGCCCCGCCGCGCGGGCGGCCACCGACCGGCGATCGGGGGAGCCCAGCCGCTCGGCGAGGGCCGCGGCCGCGATGGGGGCCGCGATCCCGCAGACGATCGCGGTGATGACGGCGGTCGGTGAGGCGCCGCCGCCGGGCGTCAGGAGCACGGCCAGCGCGCCGCCGATGACCGCGGCCGGCAGCGTCCACACGGCGATCTCGGCCGCCGCGAGGAGCCGGCGCTGCCGCTCCGACGCCCCGCGCGCCCTGATCAGCGCATCCGCGATCGCGCGGCGCGCCTGCAGCAGCCGGAGCCCCAGCAGCAGCACCGCGGCCAGCGCGCCCGCCGGACCGAGCTCGAACAGGGCGATGAGGGCGACGGACGGGCCCGAGCGGCGGGCGAAGTCCGCGAGGTTCGCGGGGAGGTCGCTGCGGAAGGCGAGTTCCTGCGGAAGGCTGCTCCCGAGCGGGACAGGCCGCAGCAGCGCGCGGCGCACATCGGCAGCGATGACCGACGCCCGGTCGGTCGTCACCGCACCGAGGTCGATCCCGTACCAGGCCGAGATCGTGGGGGAGTCGAGCGTCGGGCCGATCCGCGGCCAGGAGGCGTCGTCGAGCCAGACCGTGCCGAGCTCGAGCTTCGTGTCGGAGAGGCCCGCCTGCTGCAGGGCGACGTCGGCGCGGTTGGCGCGCAGTCCCCAGAAGGCGGTGCCCGGATCCCGGGGCGCCACGGTGCCGACGAGCGTCACGGTGGGGCCGTCGGCGTCGGAGGTCGCGAGCGTCTGGCTCTGGCCGATCCGCCACCCCAGGGTCCTGGCGGCTTTCGCCGCGATGACGACCTCGATGGGCGAGCCCGCTCGCGCCGAACCGGGCCAGCGTCCCGCGACGAGGCGCGCCTCGCGGTGCAGGGCCGGGGTCGCCTCGAGCGTGAACGCGGTGCGGATGTCGACGGGTGTCGTCGCGGTGCCCGAGCCGTCGTAGCCCTCATCGCGTCCCTTCGCCGACCCGGCGAACTCGCCCGGCGCGGTGACGTCGCGGACGCCGACGAGGCTCGTGCGGATCTTCGCCAGCCGGGCGGGCAACACCGACCACACGGGCGCGATGGACGCGCTCGCGTCCGGGTCGATGTAGGGGGTCGTCAGGTCGGCCGAGAGGGCGATCTGACCCGCGGCGGGGGCGAGATCCTCGCGCAGCGCGGACGTGAGGGCTCCGGCCGTCTGGCGCGGCGCGCCCACCGCCACGAGCGTGGCGACGAGTACCAGCAGCGCGATGAGCGCCGAGACGCCGGGCGCGGTCCGGAGCCCGCGCAGCGCGAGGCGCGAGGTGCCGAGGCCGCTCACCGCTCGGCCTCCCCGCCGGGTCGGGTCGCGAGCGCCCCGACGATCCGCTCCTGCACGAGCAGGGCGACGAGGGCGCCGGCGACGAGCGTCGCGAGGGCGACGACGAGCACCACGGGATCGACGGCGAGCGGCGCGCTGACATCGGACGCGACGCCGGGCGCGAGCGCGTGCGTGATCGCCGGCACCGTGAGCAGCACCGTCACGACGGCCGCGAGCGCACCGACCACCGCGGCATAGCCGAGCACGCCGGCGAGCTCGATCCGTGCAGCGATCCGCTGCACGCGGGGCCTTGCGCCGAGGGCCCGGAGCACCACGACGTCCGCGCGTCGCGCTCTGAGCACCGAGGCCACGACGGCGGCGGTCCCGAGGAGGGCCAGCAGCACCGTGCCGGCGGCCGCCGCGAGCATCCCGATCGCGACCGGGCGGGCGAGGGGACCGAGCAGGACCGCGGGTGACGCGGTGACGACCGCGCGGGGCTCCCGCGCCTCGATGCGCTCGGCGGCGGCGCCCGGATCGCGAACGGCGAGCCACGTGCGGTCCGCGCGCGGCACGTCGGCCGAGTTCCGCAGCAGCGCCGTCTGCAGGGTCGGCAGGTCGGCCCAGACACCCATCCCGTCGGCCCCGATCGTGTGCGGGACGACGGCGGCCACGGTGACGTCGAGGTCGGTGTCGGACTTCGCCTCGGCGTCATCGCCGATCTTCACACCGAGCGCGGCGGCGAGCGGGCGCGACAGCGCGACGGGGACCGCCGACGGACCGGCGGGCATCAGGCGCCCGAGCGGGACCTCGTCGCCGGCATCCGCGACATCGTCCGCGCGCCAGCCGATCGAGCCGGTCGCCCCCGTGGGGGATCCCGGCGCGATCGACGTCGTGAGCGCCCAGCGCGCGATCGGGAGCGGCACCGGGTGCGCGGTCCCGTCTTCGACGCGCGACACCGAGCGGATCGCGACCTCGAGTCCGTCGACGTCGGCCGACGACCGCACCGCCGCCTGGATCGCGACGAGCCGCCCGACGCCGGACCCCGGGATCGCGGCCTCGACGTTCGTCGAGCGGAGTGGCGCGGTCGGCAGGTCGACGCGCTCGGCACCCCCGGCGGGCCGCACGATCCAGGCCGTGAGCAGCACGCGCGCATCCGGCGGAGCCGCATCCGCGTGGGCGGCGATCCCGAGCCGGAGCCGCCCGGATCCGCTCACCGGCAGCCCGATGGGCGCGGCGACGACGGGGGAGAGGGCGCCGACGTCGGCGAGCCGCGCGTCCTGCAGTTCGCGCATCCGCGCGGTCGGTGCGGCCGCCAGCGTCGTGCTCACGTCGCCCAGGGTCACCGGCTCGTCGAGGGCCGGAACCGCGTCGTCGGCGCGGGCGATCCGCGCGAGGGAGTTCGGGTCCGAGGACGCCGCGCCCCGGTCGAGCGAGGTCGATCCGGCGGTCTGCACGTCGAGATCGCCGCCGGTGACGAGGCGGCCGGCGCCGCTCAGGAACCCCGCGGAGCTCGCGATCGTGCCCGCCGCGAACCCCGCGGAGGCGACCGCGAGCGCGACGAGCACGAAGGCCCCGGCGACCAGTCCGGGGCGGCGCCGCACGCGTCGGGTCGCGAGAGCCGCCGTGAGGCCGTCGCGCCGCTGGGCGACCGCCACCGCACCCCCCGCGACGGCGGGGCCGGCGACGAGTCCGGCCACGACGAGCGCAGCGACTACGAGACCGGGGGCGAGCTCGGCAGCCGGATCCGCCCCGACGCCCGCGGTCAGCAGACGCACGACGCCGACGACGGCGACGACCCCGAGGAGCGCCGCCGCGACGACCCCCGCGACGCGGAGCCCGCGGGCGTGCGAGCGCTCGGCGGTCGCCGCGACCCCCACGGCGCCCACGAGCAGGAGCGCCGCGACCGCGGGGAGGATGACCGGCAGGGCCACCTCGCCCCATCCGGACGGCGGGGCGATGAGCAGCAGCAGGAGCTGCGCCACAGCGCCACCGCCGAGGGCCGCGCCGAGCACCGGCAGCAGCGCCGCCCGCAGATCTCCGGCCGCGATCTGCCGGCGGGACGCGCCGCGCGCCTGCAGGAGCGCGGTCTCGTCGACGCGCACCTCCGCGAGCAGGCGGGTCAGCAGGAGGAGGGCCAGCAGGGCGGAGGCCGCGAGCAGCGCGCAGGCGACGGGGACGACGGCCGCCACCGCGCCGATCCCGCTGCGCATCGCGGAGACGGTCTGATCGCCGCCGCCGTCGAGCTCGGCGAACCCGTCGGTCGCGAGCGCCGCCGTGCGGAGCTCGGCGAATCCGGCGCTGAGAGCCGGGAGGTCAGCGGCGCGCAGCCGGGCCGGGTCGGGGGCGATGCTCCACCGGGCGGTGAGCGCCACGTCATCGCGGGCGAGCTCCGACGCGGAGAGCGCGACGCGCGCGATCGAGCCCGTCGTGCCGGGCCCGATCCCGTTCCAGAGGGGCGCGCGGGCGTCGCGGACGCTCCAGAGCGCCGCGACGCGAAGGGGACGGATGCCGCCCGGTGTCTGGACCGGGAGGGTGTCGCCGACCTCGACGCGCAGCGCCCGCGCCCCGACGTCCTCGATCGCGATCTGGCCGCGGGCCAGCACGGGGAGTCCCGATGTGGCGGCACGCAGTGCGGCGTCGGCGCGCAGCGGGAGGAGGCTGTGCGCTCCCGTCTCGACGTTGCCGACCGCGCTCGAGGCGATCGTGACGGGGGCGCTGCCGAAGGCGCGATGGAGCCGGGCGCGGGTCGCGGCGTCCTGCGCGGCCGCGTCGTCGGTGGCGCTGCGCTCCCACACCATCGACCCGTTCGTCGCCGAGGCCGCGAGGAATCCCGCGCGGACCGCCACGTCGGGCTCGCGCGAGGCCGCTCCGATCGCGATCGACATACCTGCGGCGGTCAGGAGGACGACCACCCCGACGGCGGCCCGCAGCCACCGCTGCTGCGCCGCCCTCCGCCGCCAGAACCGGGAGTGCCGGCTCACCGGAGCGCCGCCGCGCGCGTCGCCCCGGCATCGCCCGCGCGGACGGGGTCGGGAGCGCGCATGGAGTCGATCATGGTCGTCCCTCATCGTCGCGACAACCGGCGCGACGACCGGGTCGGACGCGCGGGCGACGCGTCCGACCGTCCGGAGGCCGCCGCGCGTGCCCGCGACACGCCGAAGCGGGTCGTCCGCCGGCAACTTTTTCGGACATTTTCTGCGGCTCCCACCGGGTGATCGCCGGGGGACAAACGGGTGACCCCGGGGGTACCCGGGTACCTCCGGTGAAACTGCGACGTGACCGGGGATTCCGCTCCACAGCCGGGCCGTCGCCGGGGGTGGAACGACCTGTCCTCCACCTCGGGGACTTCGAAACATGCGCGTCACATGCGCTCGCGCCGGGTCCCCCAAATGGCCGGTTGAGCCCCGTCAAGGGGTCTGTTCACAATCTCCCTCGTACACGAATCAGCCCCAGCGACGCGGTTGACGGTCGGGCTCCGGTCCGACGATCCACCGACGCGAGAGGGCGCCATGTTCATCTTCCTGCTGCAGATCCGCGCGATGCTCGAGGGGCATCCGGAGCTGTACCTCTTCGCGTTCTACACGGCCCTGATCTGGTTCATCTGGGCGCTGAAGATGATCCTGTCGTCGCGCTACCGGCCCGTGACCGCGCCGTACTCGGTCGGCACGAGCGTCGTCGTGCCCGTGGTGGACGAGCCGCTCGATCTGTTCCGCGACGTGCTCGGCCGGATGGTGGAGCAGCGCCCCGAGGAGATCATCGTCGTCATCAACGGCGCGCCGAATCCGGGACTCGTCGAGGTCTGCGAGGAGTTCGCCCCGCTCGTGCAGTGGGTGCACACCCCGATCCCCGGCAAGCGCAACGCCGTCAAGATCGGCACCGAGCTCTCGACCCAGGAGATCACCGTGCTCGTCGACTCCGACACGGTCTGGACCGAGGGCACGCTCACCGAGCTCGTGAAGCCCTTCGCCGACGCGTCGGTGGGCGGCGTGACGACGCGGCAGCGGATCCTCGAGCCGACCCGCAGCTGGATCACCCGCTGGGCCGATTGGCTCGAGAACACGCGGTCGCTGTACTCGATGCCGGCCCAGAGCGTGCTCGGGCAGGTCGGGTGCCTGCCGGGACGCACGATCGCCTTCCGCCGCGAGATCCTCGTGCGGGTCATGGACAAGTTCATGACGGAGCGGTTCCTCGGCGTGTTCCTCGAGGTCTCCGACGACCGCACGCTCACGAACCTCACGCTCAAGGCCGGCTACCGCGCCGTCTACCAGCACACGAGCCTCGTCTACACGGACGCGCCGCTTCAGATCAAGAAGCTGTTCAAGCAGCAGCTGCGCTGGGCCCGGGGGAGCCAGTACAACACCCTGCGGATGCTGCCCTGGATGCTCGGCCACGCCCCGGTTCTGGCGTTCTTCTTCGTGATGGACATCCTGCTGCCGTTCATCCTCTACGGCGTGATCCTGGGCTGGATCGTCCGGGGCGTGACGCACCAGGGCTACAACTTCTACCAGGCGATCCTCGATCAGTACGGCCTCCGGCTCGGGCTGATCTGGGTGGTCGCGCTGATGGTCGCATCGTCGGTGCTCAGCATGGGCATCCGGCAGCTGCGCCACCTCGCGGAGAAGCCGAGCGACTTCTTCCGGCTGCCGGTGTTCATCATCGTGTCGACGCTGTTCCTCATGCCGGTCCGACTGCTCGGGTTCTTCCGGCTCGGACACGTCAGCGGGTGGGGCACGCGGGCAGGTGCCTACGCCGGATCGGGCGATGATCCGGCGGCGGCGGAGGCGGGCCCGGCAGCCGTCACCGCGTCGCCGGAGCCCGTCGCCCCCGTGTTCGGCGGGCCGGTGCTCGCGCGGACCGCGATCGCCCTCGTGGAGGCGCCGCCCGCCCCCCGCCCGGCCCCGCGCCGTCGTCGCAACCCCCGGGCGGCGATCCCGTATCTCATCGGTTTCTCGATCTTCGCGCTGGAGGCGATCACCCTTGTCCGTTGAGACCCGTCCCCGCGCCTGGTGGGCGCCCACCCGGGCCCATGCCCGCGGCGCGCTCATCGGCGCGATCGCGCTCGTCGTCGCGCTCGGCATCACCACGGCCCTCGTCTGGATCTCACCCCAGACCTCGCCGATCGGCCGCATCGACAGCGCGAGCAGCGCCGTCACGCGACTGCTCGACGCGCAGGAGCGCGCCGACAAGCTTCAGAAGCAGGTGGACGCGCTCCGGAAGCAGGTCGACGGCAAGAACCGCAAGCTCGTCTCGCAGTCGAGCGCGCTGGGCCATGCGAACAGCCAGCTCACCCTCGCGCAGCAGCAGCTGCAGGCGCTGCAGACGAGCGCGGCCGAGAAGGCGGCGAACGTCGGCAAGGTCGTCGGGACCGGCCGGAGCCGTCCGCCGCTCGCGCCCCCGGCGGCGCCCGTCACGGCGCCGAGCAAGGAGCAGCTGCTCCATCCCGACGCACCGTACTTCGGCATGTACACGCAGCAGGCTCCGTTCAACTGGGCGGGCTACGACGCCACGACCGCCGAGATCGGCGCGCAGACCAACCTGGTCGGCTACTTCCAGGGCTGGGATCAGCCCTTCCGCGCCGACGCCGTCACCCGCGCCTGGCAGCACGGACAGATGCCGATGCTGACCTGGGAGTCGCGGCCGATCGCGGACGAGAACGACGTCGTGAACGCGCCCGACTACTCGCTCCCGAAGATCATCGGCGGCGCCTTCGACGGGTACCTGCACCAGTACGCGCACGACATCGTCGCGAACGGCCTGCCCGTGGCCATCCGCCTGGACCAGGAGATGAACGCGATCTGGTACCCGTGGAGCGAGACCGACGGGTCGGGCGCCTCGATCAACGGCAACTCCGCCGGCGAGTTCGTCCAGATGTGGCGTCACGTGCACGACGTCTTCCAGCAGGAGGGCGCCAACGCGTACGTGATCTGGAACTGGTCGCCCAACCGCGTCGACAACCTGCCGGCGACGCATCAGGGACTCGCGTACACGCGGTCCCTGTATCCCGGCGACGACTACGTCGACTGGGTCGGCATGTCGGCCTACCTGCGCCCGCCGTACGCCGCGGGGCAGAGGTTCACCTTCGACGAGACGTTCGGACGTACGCTCGTGCAGCTCCGTGCCATCACGACCAAGCCGATCGTCCTCTCGGAGATCGGGGCGAGCGAGACCGAGGGCCACAAGGCCGCGTGGATCGCCTCGTTCTTCCAGGGCCTGAACGACCCCGCGAACGCCGACATCATCGGGTTCTCGTGGTTCGACCTGGCCGTCACCTCGTACGTCGAGGGGGTCCGCCAGACCAACGACTGGCGCATCGACTCCCGGCCGGATTCGCTCGCCGCGTTCGTGGCGGGGCTGACCGCGCCGGGTGGCCGGTTCCGACTGGAGCCGGCGTCATGATCCGAGCTGGGGAGGAATCGGAGATGAAGGAACAGAAGGCGATCGAGGCGTCGAGGCCGCGCGTGAGCGTGATCGGCACCGGGTATCTGGGGGCGACGCACGCCGCGGCGATGGCGGAGCTCGGCTTCGAGGTCGTGGGCGTGGATGCCGACCCGCAGAAGGTCGCGACGCTCGCCGAGGGGCGGCTGCCGTTCTACGAGCCGGGCCTCGACGAGCTCATCGTGAAGCACCTCGCGACCGGGCGTCTGCGCTTCACGACCGACGTGGCGGACGCGGTCGCGGGAGCCGACATCCACTTCATCTGCGTCGGCACGCCGCAGCGCGCCGGCAGCCATGCGGCCAACCTGGACTACGTGGAGTCGGCGGTCGCCTCGGTCGCCCGCCACCTCACCCACGACGGGCTGGTCGTCGGCAAGTCGACCGTGCCGGTCGGGACGGGGACGCGCCTGCGCGAGCTGCTCGCCGCGCTCGTGCCGGACGGGATCGCGGCGGAACTGGTCTGGAACCCGGAGTTCCTGCGCGAGGGCAAGGCCGTCGAGGACACGCTGCGGCCGGACCGCATCGTCATCGGCGGTGCGTCAGCCTCGGCCGCGGCGCTGCTGCGCGCGCTCTACGCGGCGCCGATCGCCCAGGGGGCGCCGGTGATCGCCTGCGACCTCCCGACGGCGGAGCTCGTGAAGGTGAGCGCCAACGCCTTCCTCGCGACGAAGATCTCGTTCATCAACGCGATCGCGGAGGTCTGCC
>Ga0247757_10001439_pt1 | contig 15703 bp, 11 predicted proteins | sample UWRJL126311R4_FD_180929 | JGI IMG/M metagenome (GOLD analysis project Ga0247757, IMG submission 180929) | Plant litter microbial communities from Arlington Agricultural Research Station in Wisconsin, United States - UWRJ-L126-311R-4 | ecosystem: Environmental > Terrestrial > Plant litter >... | reverse complement strand
CCGCTCATATTCCAGTAAATGCCTTTTCAAATTGCGCATATTGTTGATAGTACTTTGCGAAAGGGGTGTATTTCTCTGAAGGTGGACACGGCTACCGGACTGCATACGATCTATAAAATTCTGAAGAAAGCCCCAAAACGTTCTTTGTAATTCACGATCGATCCGCGCCTGACTTTGCTTATTAAAAACCTCATCCAGAATTTCTTTGAATACATAAGGAGTAGGTGCCTGACCAACATGGGTATTTTGGTAATTATAAAATGCGCTTGATATTTTACCGCTTATGTCTTTGAGACGCTGATTAAACTCATGGCTGTCAAAATTCCTCCCATTTTGTTTTGCTTTTTGCGTTTTGAAATTCCAATCAGAAGGAAGTATTTTTTCAAGCAGGTAATATTTATAGGTCGTCATATTAAACACAAAACGAACATAAATAACGGAGGGTTGATAATCATTCGGTCTCTTTAAATAGAATCGTGCTGTCATAATTCCTATGTTTTGTAATGAACTTGTTTTTATTTTAATGTAAAATTAGGCTAGGGTTTCTTTTGTTTTAAATGGAGCACAATGGAGGACAAAAATTTCCAGCCCATAATTAATCAGGTTAACCCAACCTTACAGTTCAAAGATAAAAATGAATGGAAATCAAAATGTTGTGGAGAATTTGAGATAATAAGGGACAGTAAAAATTGCGTCTCCCCCTACAGCAAAGCCATCCGATTGAAGCGGATGGCTTTTTTATTGTCGCAACCCGAAGGATTGTTGGTCGCCACTAAAGCTGTTCGTAAGAATTATCGGGTTGCAACTCATCCATAACCCCAACTTTCAAGTTGGGGCGAATCATGGGCTGGTAACAGGCTTTAGCCGACAAGGAATTTTGCGTTTGAGGTAGTGCGATCATGCTCAACGCGCGAATGCCTTGCAGGCTAAAGCCAGGAATTGAGAAATGGTTCGTGTCCCCAACTTAAAAGTTGGGGTTATAGCCAGGCTTCGTGAGTTCTTCCGAACAGCTCTGGTCGGCGATCAACAGTGGCCTAAACGATATAATGATCACTGTTTTATTAAAAAGAAGCGGCAGCTATTATCCAGCTGCCGCTTCTTTTTAATGCTCATCGCGGACCAGAATTATCCGTTTAATATAAAACCCCCAGACTCGATGCTTCAAAAGTTTTCAATTCATCAAATCGTGCTTCCTTGTGTTTCTTTACCCACTCAGGGTCCTGCAGCAAAGGTCTGCCAACGGCAACCAGGTCGAAATCACCGAGGTCGAAGCGGCGGACCAGTTCATCCAGCGCCGACACATCGCTGTCTTTTCCCTGGAATGCATTGGTCACGTCGGAATTCAAACCAACCGAACCCACTGTGATCGTTGGTTGGCCGGTGATCTTTTTAAGCCAGCCTGCAAAGTTCAGATCGGAGCCTTCGAATTCGGGTTCCCAGTAACGTCTTTGCGAACCATGGAAAATATCAACACCCGCTTCCGCCAGCGGAAGCACCCATGCTTCCATGTCATTTGGTGTGGAAGCGATCCTGGCGGCATAGTTCTGTCCTTTCCATTGTGACAGCCGAAGAATGATCACCATCTCTTCTCCCACTGCGGCGCGAACTGCTTTTACCACATCCACGGCAAAGCGGTTCCTTGCTGCGATCGTATCACCACCGTATTCATCTTTGCGATGGTTGGTTTCCTGCCAGAAAAACTGGTCTATCAGGTAGCCATGCGCGCCATGCAGTTCAAGCGCGTCGAACCCGAGCGCTTTGGCCGAGCGGGCTGACTCCGCAAATGCCGTAATGGTCTGTTGTATATCGTCAATGCTCATGGAATCCGGGTGCTCAAACGGCGCCGGTGGTTCCCAGCCCTGCGGTGTATTGCCCACATGCCAGATCTGCGGGGCGATCTTTCCGCCATGCGCATGTACTGCATTTACCACGTTGCGCCAACCTTCCAGGGATTCTGAGCCATGGAAATTGGGAATGTCTTTCAGGTTCTTGGAAGAAGGCCGGTTGATTACCGTTCCTTCCGTGAGTATCAATCCTACTTCGGCTGCAGCCCTGCGTTGATAATAATCCGCCACCGCCTGGCCCGGCACCCCATCGGGCGATTTGGCCCTTGTCATCGGCGCCATTACGAACCGGTTGTTTAAACGCAAATTTTTGTATGAAAAAGAAGAAAAAAGATCCTGGTAAGCCATATTTTTTTAATTTTAGTAACACAAAGAAACCATCAATAGTTTACATTTGTAACTATTATACTAAAATACTGGTAACCAGCAGGTAACTAAAGCCATTAAAGCGATGAAAAAAGATAATTTTAAAGGTAGCGAATGCGGTATGCACCGTTCGATGGCGGTTTTGGGAACCAAATGGAAACCCATCGTGATCTGGGTGCTGCGCGATCACAAAGCCCGGTTTGGCCAGATTGCTGCCACCATCGGTATGATCTCGCGCAAAGTGCTCACCACAACGCTCAAGGAAATGGAAGAAGATGGATTGATCGCCCGGGAAGAGCACCGCGAGATCCCGCCCCGTGTTGAGTATAGCCTCACGGAAAAAGGCCAGGCACTTTTACCGATCATGTGTCAATTAGTGGAATGGGATAGTAAACACCGCACGCAACCGGCAGATGCTGCACACACCGCGGTATCGTAAACAGGATCGCATTTCCCATTTGATCTTATTCTGTCCGCAGATTTTTTACCGGATTCACCATCGCCGCCCTGATGGCCTGCGAACCTATGGTAAGTAATGCAACGAAAACAATCATCGCGCCTGCCCCCGCAAATATCCACCAGCTGATTTCTGTTCTGTACGCAAAATTCTCCAGCCACCGATACATGATCCATCCGATCAGCGGCGCTGCAATCAATATAGCGATCAGTACAAGCAGGATAAAATCCTTCGATAACAGCGTTACCAATTGCTGCACGGAGGCACCCAATACCTTTCGTATCCCTATCTCTCTTGTTCGTTGTTCTGTTAAGAAGGATGCCAGCCCAAATAAGCCGAGTGCAGATATGATGATAGCAAGCACGGAAAAAATAAATACCAATTTTGATGTTTGGAGATCGGACTGGTAGAGGTTATTAAAACTCTCATCCATAAAACGATAGTCGAATGGTTCTTCGGGTAAGAATTTTGTCCATACCGATTTTGCCGAAGCCAGTGCCGCCTGGATATTGCCGGGTTTTGTTTTGATGAAAAAATAAGGATCACTGCCTTTGTTGTTAACGATAATCATCGGCCCCACTTTTTCATGCATGCTTTTGTAATGGAAATCTTTTACAATGCCAATGATCTTCCCGGTATCACCATTCCAGGAAAATCTTTCATTAAGTATGGGCTGCCGGATACCCAACGTTGCCGCTGCTGTTTGATTGAGGAGAAATGTTTTCTGGTCTGCTACCTCCGTATTGAACCATCTTCCCGACTGCAGGGTGAGTCCGAAAAGGGATTGGAAATCTGCATCTGCCGAGAGCCGCGCTAAAGTTGGATTGTAATTGGTATCACGTCCATCCCAATCGGCTGATCCCGAGCTGCTCGAAGTGACGTTCACGATCTCTGATCCGCCTATAGTTGCGGCAGCTATTCCCGGTTTGGACCGGAATTCATTTTTCATCGCCATCATCAATGATCTGCGTGCTTCATTGCGGGAAGCAAACTGGTGTTTGTATGGAACACGCACAGAGAATACCTGCGCAATATTGTAACCTGGATCAGTTGACTGAATATATTTTATCTGCCGGTAAACAACGATGGTACCGGTGATAAGCATCATGGAAAATGCAAACTGTACAACCACCAGTCCCTTCCTGATAGCGCCATCACGCAGGTGCAGGATTGCCTTGCCCCTGAAAACATTCATCGGACGAAAGGAGGAAAGCAACAAGGCAGGATAAATGCCATTAAGGATTGTTATCAGCACAAAAACCACGGCAAGTATTTTCCATAAACCAACTGAATCAACAGCCACCGCCAGGCTTTTACCGGTGATGCTGTAGAAAACAGGCAATGCTATCTGCATCAGCACAACACCAAGTATTAATGCCACCAGGCTCAATAAAACCGATTCGGTAATGAACTGAAAAAACAACTGCAGTTTTCCCGCACCAATGATCTTACGCACGCTGATCTCTTTTGCCCGCAGACTGGCTTTGGCGGTGGTAATATTCACATAGTTGATACAAGCGATAACAATCACCAGTATACCAAGGATGCTGAATACATAAACAGCTTTCCCGTTTCCATGCGGAAGCGCAGAATCCTGGAGACCGGTTTCAAAATACATGGCTTCAAGTGGCTGCAGACTCACTGTATGTGTTTCGGCATTCTTGCCCCTGTATTTACCGATCAGTTGTTTGAATCCGGCCAGGACGTTTTTCTGATCCGCGTTAGGACGCAATTTGACAAAAGAAATAAAATTGAAATTGCCCCACCTGTTGGCATTTTCGGCGGCATCATTGTTGCTCATATACGCCGCCATCGGCATCATCACATCAAACCGGAAGCTCGAATTGGCCCGGATATCTTTTATCACCGCACGCACGGTATAATTGACCGAATCGATCCTGATGATCTTGCCCACCACATCGGTGTTTCCAAAAAACTTAATGGCTTTTGTTTCGCCAAGTACCAACCCTCGCCGATCTTGCGCAAATGCCGCAGCCGTGCCGTTGATAAACACGTAATCGAATAGGGAAAACCAGTTACTGTCTACAAAAGCGCTTTTGTCTTCTGTAATGAATTGATCATTGATTTTGACTACCGGCTTGCGGTCACTGTTAACCAGCACCCTTGTGCTTTTTTCGATGCCTGGAATTTCCTTCTGCGCCGCATTTGCCAAAGGATAAGGTGAATCTTCCCATAACCATGTTTCCTGCGGATTTACCTGTAGCGCATTCGTAACACGGAATATTTGCTTTGCCTGTGTATGGTAGTTATCGTAGCTGGTTTCGTTCTGCACCCATATGAAAACAAACACCGCGGCGGCGATGCCGATGGCTAACCCGGAAATATTGATAAAACTGATCCCTTTGTTACGCCAGAGAGTTCGGATGGCGGTAACCAAATAATTTTTAAGCATGTTGGTTGCGTTGAGGCTGCATAAAAACACCAATAAAGATGCCATCATTGGCGCATAATGAAAACCAATTGTTTATTATGATCAAATTGGATGATCATGTCCGGTTTTGATACAGCGGTTGTTCGGTTTTGTCGGGTTGTTGTTGGTCGGGCGCACAGAGTTTTTCGGAAGAAACAGCGATGCCTGGCTATAACCCCAACTTTTAAGTTGGAAGCAAACTCATTTCCTCATTTTTGGCTTTAGCCTGCAAGGCGTTCGCAGGTTGAGCATAATCGCACCACCTGAATGGCAAACTCCCATGTCGGCTAAAGCCTGTTATCAGTTTTCAATCAGCCCCAACTTGAAAGTTGGGGTTATGGATGGGTTGCAACCAAGCCATTGTTCGAGCAGATTGAGTCAGGCGGGTAGCAACGGAACCGGCACACCAGTTTGTGCATTCAGTGATTATATAGTAACTTCATTTTCTCCAACTCAACCGGGAACTCTCCGCTTCAACCAGGAAAATACGTACGATACCTGTACGATTCATTAACCGATCATTGCCTTTACAACCTAACCATCACGATGAAAAAATCATTGCTCTCCATCGCCATTGTACTACTGGCCTTCGCCGGACTTGCGCAGAATTTCAATAAAAATAAACTCGACAGCTTTTTTACCCAGCTCGACAAAAATCAAAAATTTATGGGCGGCGTCGCAGTCATGCAGAATGGTGCGCTTTTGTACACCCGGACGATCGGTACCAGCGATGTTGCAACTGGTAAAAAATCGGAGGATCAGACGAAGTATCGTATTGGCTCCATCACCAAAACCTTTACAACGGTCATTGTGATGAAGGCAGTAGACGAAGGGAAGCTCTCGGCGGACGAAACCATCGACAAATATTATCCCGGCATACCGAATGCCAGGAAAATAACGATCCGTCATTTATTGTCTCACAGAAGCGGCATACACAATTTTACAAGCGACTCTGCGTATCAAACCTGGTTTACAAGAGAACATAGCAGGTCGGAGATGATTGATATCATCACAAAAGCCGGAAGCGATTTTGAGCCGGGCACGAAAGCATCCTATAGCAATTCTGCATTCGTGTTGCTGAGTTGTTTGCTGGAGAATATTTATAAAATGCCATACGCAAAACTGGTAGAGACCTATATCACCAAACCGCTTGGCTTGCGAAACACTTATATAGGGAGTAAAATAAATACAAGTTCCGGCGAAGCCAATTCCTATAAATACCATGGCGACTGGAAGCTGGAACCCGAAACGGATATGTCTATTCCGCTTGGCGCAGGCAGTGTGGTTTCTACACCAACAGATCTTGTACTGTTTGCTGAAGCATTATTCAATGGCAAGCTCGTGAGCAACACTCAACTGGAAGAAATGAAAACATTGAAGGACGGTTTTGGTCTCGGGCTGATCCGTTTCCCTTTTTATGGAAATTTCAGCTTTGGGCATACCGGGGGAATTGACGGTTTCACATCCGTATTTTCTTATGATCCTGACAACAAAATTGCCTATGCGCTGGTTTCAAACGGATCAAATTATAACAACAACAATATTTCCATTGCTGTGTTAAGCGCGGTGTATAATAAACCTTATGAGATACCGAGCTTTGCCCGTTTCCAGGTGCGGTCAGAAGATCTGAACAAATACCTGGGAGACTATAGTTCTACAGAAGTCCCTTTGAAGATACGTTTCATCAAAGAAGGCAATACACTTATCGCAAAAGTTGAGGGCCAGGGAGACAAGCGTCTGGAAGCATTGGATAAAGACAAATTCGGAGACGAACCAGCGGGTGTGATCCTGGTATTCAATGTGGCATCCAACAGTTTTGTATTAATGCAGGGAGGGAGATCGATTACTTTCACTAGAAACTAAGGCAGGTTGAGGTTAAAATTGATAATTAATAATTAGTAATTCCAATTACTAATTATTAATTGCTAATTCCGTTTTCCGGTTCAAAGCCTTCTCTTCGTATCTTTATTCATGCCCCCATCAGCCGTTTCATGTTTAATACCTGAAAACAACCTGATGAAATTTTTTGTCTTCCTATTCGGTTTATTTTTTCAAGTATCCCTTTCAGGACAAAACCTGATTCCCAACCCTTCATTTGAAAAGCTTTCCAGCTGCCCGGATAATTTTTACCAGATCGCCAAAGCGCCGCCATGGTTTTCGCCTGATTGTGTGAATGCCACTTATGTAGACCATGGCTATGCTGTGTTGTTCAATGCATGTCATACCAGTTTTGCCAGCGTTCCCGCCAATGTGGTGTGTACCCAGCCCGCACGCACTGGATTGGGTTATGCCGGCATTACTGTTTTCAGCGCCGACAAGCTGGGTTATCGCCCTTACCTGGAAACGCCTTTAACCACATCATTGCAAACAGGTAAGAAATATTATTTTTCGATGTATTTCAATATCTGTAACCGGTATACAGGTCTCCCTATTTGTTTTGTGCCGGATAGCCTGGGCGCTGTGTTTACCGGGTCGGCTATCAATGAAAATATCAACTGTCGACCCCTCCCACTTGTACCGGATATCCATGCCAGGCTGCCGCAGATCACACCTGGTCCTGAGTGGCACAAAGTAGAAGGTTGCTTTACGGCGAAAGGAGGCGAGAAATATATTACCATCGGGAATTTCGCAGGAGAGAAATTCAGCACCTGTGGACCGATAGACTCCCTGCCTATTTTCATGTTTGTAGATGATGTAAGCCTGATACCCGAAGTGTCCAAAGCGATCGATACAACCTTATGCGCTGATGCATCATGGAACCTGGACGCTACTACATTGAGAGACGAATACAAATCAATGGATGGATGGAGTTATCGCTGGAGCGATGGCGACACTTCGTCAACACGGGTTTTTAATAAAGCTGTCAATGAAACACTGACAGTTAGCAAGGCAGGTTGTTTCAATGATGTGTACCAGTTCAATATCAGGACCGAACCTTCCTGCGCCTGCCAGGTATTTGCACCTACTGCGTTCACGCCGAATAACGATGGGCTAAATGACCTGTTCCTCCCGCAAATGAAATGCGGTGCAATAGAAATAAGTAACTACAGTTTATCCGTATACAACCGCTGGGGACAAAGGATATTTTATTCCACCGACAGAACAAAAGGCTGGGATGGTAAATACAAAGGCATCCTCGCAGGCAACGAAGTTTTTGTATGGATGGTACAATACGATAAGAAAGACGGCCCGGGTAATACACGCAAGTCTGTATCAGGCACAATAACAACCATAAGGTGATGAATTGTTAAGCGCCCCTATGTGCTCTATTCCTCCCTATGTACCTATGTGTTGAAAATAAACACATAGGTACATAGGAAAGAAAAGGGCACAATAATGTTTTAGCACTTGAACTTTTAAACCTTGGGTAAAGAATAACCGTTATGGTATTTCGCCATCAGGTATTGATCGTTAATGGCTTTATCTGTAAACTCCCCTTTCACTCTATCCCAGGCCAATTTCTTTCCTGAACGGAATGAAATATTTCCCATCTGTGCAACAGTGGCCACATGGGCGCCGGCCGTTATGGGGCAATGGAGTTCTTCGGTTTTGCGTGATTTAACTACGTTCACAAAATTGATCCAGTGTTTATCAAGACCATTGTCGGATGGTTTCTGGAAAGGCATCACCACTTTGTTTTTGCTTTGACGCTCTTCGATCACTTCCCATCCGCCGCGGTTAAGGATCAGTGTGCCGTTATTACCGATATAGGCGATGCCATGATCGCGGCCATAGGAACCGTTGTCGATACCCATTGCAGAATCCCATACAAGGTTAAATCCGTCAAACTCATATAAAGTGGTCAGTGTATCCGGTGTCTCTTCGTATAATTCAGGATAGGCAAATTTACCACCCATGCCATCGATCACTTTGGGCAGATCTGCTTTCATACCGAGTAAGCCGTAGTCGAGCAGGTGTACACCCCAGTCGGTCATCAATCCCCCTGCATAATCCCAGAACCAACGGAAATGGAAATGAAAACGGCTTGCATTGAATGGTCTTGTTTGCGCCGGACCCAGCCATTGTTTATAATCCACACCTTTGGGAGGTGCGCTATCCGGCACTACAGGCTGGGGACGCATCCAGCCCTGGTAACACCATACTTTAACCGTGCGGATATTCCCCAATTTTCCGCTCTGTACAAAATCAACCGCATCCCTGAAATGCTGCTGGCTTCGCTGCCATTGGCCTGCCTGCACCACTTTGCCATAACGCTGCTGCGCGGCTACCATGGCGCGGCATTCGCCGATGGAATTACCAACGGGCTTTTCAACATATACATCTTTTCCTGCCTGGCAGGCATGTATCATGATCAATGCATGCCAGTGATCGGGTGTTCCGATGATCACGGCATCCACATCTTTCTGTTCGAGCAGTTTGCGGTAGTCGTCGTATTGTTTGATACGTGAGGTATCATAATTTTTGGCAGACAATTCCTGCAATCTTTTCTGGATCACATTGGCATCCACATCACATACCGCCACGAGGTTCACACCGGGTATTTTTAATGCTGACTGCACGTTTGACCATCCCATCCCATTAATACCGATCGCGCCGATATTCAGTTGGTCGGAAGGAGAGATGCGGTTTTTGAAGATGGAAAACGCTTTGCTGCTGGCTGCAGAAGCGAGCAGTCCTCCACCGATAAGCAGGGAAGATTGCTGCAGGAATTTTTTTCTTGAGTTCATGGCAAGGGGATTTGGTAGATCGATAGTAAAATAACTAATAATTGGCAATGATCCATAATAATTGGAATGAGCAGCCAGTAATTACCGGCGAGTGATTTCCGGATCTTAATTGCCGTTGCTGGTCGCAGACTAAGCTGTTCGGAATATTGAGCGGGTTGCAACCCATCCATAACCCCAACTTTCAAGTTGGGGCCGGTTACATGATTGGTAACAGGCTTTAGCCGACAAGGGAGTTTGCCGTTCAGTTGGTGCGATTATAATCAACGCGCGAACGCGTTGAAGGCTAAAGCCAGGGATTGAGAAATGACTTGTGCCCCCAACTTAAAAGTTGGGGTTATTGCCAGACATCGCGATTTCTTTACCGCCGGTGGTCCCCTAAAAATCAGTACTGCAGAATAAGTGCTGCGTATCTTTAAGGTACGTGAAACTTATCTTTCCCATTTTGCTGTTCCTGAATACCAGCCTTCCGGGCAACGGGCAAGGCATTACCGATCAAAAATCCGGGCTGCGTGTTTCGGTGATGAACAGGGATTTTCCGCTTTTGAAAATCCTTCTGCCCGGGCAGCCCGAATCAGACCGCGGTATCGAAGTAGAATTTCCTGAGCATGTGACCGGTGTTAATAAGACCAATAACCAGGTAGAACAGCTTTATTTTGTTACGCGCGGCAACCAGAATAAACGTACCATGCCCGTCTGGCGGGTAAAAGGGAATACGGTCATTTACGAAACCGAACTTCAGAACAAGATCCACCTGACAGCCAAAGCCATACTGGAACCCGATGGCATAAAATATACGTATATTTTCACAAACCATTCGGGAACTGCATACACGAACCTGCAGGCTGTTACCTGTGTAAAACTGTATGCTGTTTTTTCGGATACATTATTACAACGAACCTATGTGCATCATCCCACAGGATTTGAACTACTGGCTGCTGAAACACCGGAGAGGTTGAGTATGCCGCTGAACCAATGGCTCCCCTGCCGTTACCTGGTTTCCTATACCTGGCCGGTGCCAAAGCAAAGAATGGAAAAAGATGAAGATGGCATTACGCGTTATTACAAATCCAAAAAAACAGACCTTCCGCTGATCGCTACCCTGTCGCATGATAAAAAATGGGTTGCGGCTACCGGGTCAAAAGATCCGGGTAATCTCTGGACAAATCCGGAGAGAACCTGTCATCATGCAGATATGGGCGTCGACTTGAATAAAGGAGAAACCAGGACGACCACTTTGAAGACATTTATATATAAGGGCGGTGTGGGAAAAGCGAAGACGTTGGGAGAGCAATTATTAATTAATAATTAGTAATTAATAATTAATAATTGGAATTAGTAATGATTTAATTATATGGTGAGAATCGTATCGGAAAACTAGTTGTACCTTGAAAGGGATAAACATTTGTTTGTTTCAAATCAATTGACTTGACTGCTTTTTTTTACCTGTTGGTCATACTCGGATCACTCCAGGGGCTTGTTACGATGGTGTTGTTGTATACGAAGAAGCCAAAACAGCTTTCTAATAAACTGCTGGCTTTGATCGTGCTGTTTATTGCCTTACCGGGGATCCACCTGTATGGTCATTATATCCATTTATTCAGCGGTTCTTTGGCAACGGATATTTTTCATGCGGTAATACCATGGGTGAGCGTAATGGCATTGGGACCGCTCTTTTATTTTCATGTTTGCGCTTCGCTGGATACTTCATTCAGGATCCGTCGTAAACAATATGCGCATTTCCTGCCCTTGATAATTGATCTTTTTCCCAAGCTGATGGAGATCGTGTTTCTTTTTGGCGGGTTATCTTTCTGGACACGCCAGGAACTTTCACAAAACCTGGACATCTATAATAAGTATGCAGATATACCAAGATGGTTATCGCTGGCATATTATGTATATCTCTCGCATAAGCATTTCAAACAAATACAAGACATTACTATTCCCGGTTATCAACGGATACATCGCTTCCTGTCTGCGATGAAAATATTTGCGGTCATTTGGTTCCTTTACCTGATCCCTTACCTGGTACCCGCATCCAATGCCGTTTTACGGAATACTGTGGGCTGGTTGCCGGTGTATATTCCCATGTCGGCATTAATTTACTGGACGGGTATCGCAGCTTTTTACAAGCCGGCCGATACAGCTACCGTTGCCGGGAAAAAAATGGAACCAGCAGCTTATCCGCCCGGATTACTGCAACAGACTGCGGAGCGTTTGATCCTTGGAATGGAATCGGAACACTTATACCTCGATCCCGACCTGGATCTTGGCCGTTTATCGGAAAGAATACAGGTACCACCCAAACTGATCTCTGCTACGGTTAACCAGCAAATGGACAAAAGCTTTAACCAGTTTGTGAACGAATACCGTGTGGCGGCATTTAAACGAAAAGTGCTTGAGCCGGAAGGAAGAAATATGACCATTACCGGTTTAGCCGCATCCTGCGGATTTAGTTCACCGGCTACTTTTCAGCGCAGTTTTAAACAGATCACACAGCTGACACCTACCGAATTCATGCGATCTGCCAGCCAATCCGTGGCCTGATCCTGCTCAAATCCGGATTTGAGTGATGATTTCAATGGCCGGGCGGCAATATTGTCCCATTATTGCATCAGTCTTTGCAAAAAAGTTTATGAGAAAATTACTGTTGATCCTTATCCTGCTTGCTGGTGTATCAGCACAAGCACAGAAGAAAAAAATCCCTGCTTCGCTCAGTGCCGCCGCCATGACCGAAGATTTTACCTACCTGCGGCGGATGCTGGAGGCTACGGCGCCGGGATTGTATGCGCACCAAAGTCCGGAACGCGTAAAACAATTATTCGATAGCATACAAACCACACTGCAGGAACCCTTGCCATTCCTTGCTTTTTACAGCAAGATCGCATTTATGATCGCCGAATTGCATTGTGAACATAGCCAGGCTGTGCCGGCAAACTGGATGGGGGACGAATTATTCAAACAGTTTTCCTTCTTCCCGATACAAGCGGATTTTACGGGGCCGCATCCGATTGTCATCATCAATGGAACAAAAGATACCAGTTTCCGGCCCGGAGACGAAATCATCAGTATCAATGGCCGCCCCATCAACAATATATGTGAGGAACTGTACAGGTATCTCCCGGGCGATGGATTTATCAAGACCAGCAAAGCGCATACACTTTCAGCTATGAGCTTTGGTTTCTTTTACAATATGTTCATCGAACAGCCCAAAAATTACGCGGTAACGGTCAGGACCCGCGAAGGCAAAACACTGGACCTGTTTTTTGACAAAGAGCTGGGCATTGGAGATATCAATAAAAACGCTGCGGCGAACCCAGTGAACAAGCGGGTATTCGAAGTAGCCAAATTGTTGCAGGAGCAACGAAAGGAAAAATTCAAACTCGAAATCGTACCGGAAAGAAAAGCCGCTTTTCTTACGGTGCGCACATTTGGTGCTGAGAAGAAACCTTTTGAAAAGATCATCGATTCTTTTTTTCACCAGATACAGCAAAGCGGTGCCACCAACCTGGTGATCGATCTCAGTTACAATGATGGCGGTGAAGAAGAACGGGCAACATACCTGTTGAGTTACCTCGTGAACAAACCAACCCGTTGTGTAGAAACGGAATTCCTTATTACCGATAAGGATGAACATTTCGCGATGGCCAACATTCCCGATAAGATCCGTAAAAACAAGTACCATTATATAGAGCCACTGAAAGATGGCAAAAGCATGGTAAAACTTTCCGAGTATTCCATGGAGCTTGCCACCATCGAGCCGAAACCGGGAAGATTTACGGGTAAGGTGTTTCTATATGTGAATGGAGGCACCGCATCAGCAGCATCCACTTTTGCTGCCATCGCCCAATCCAATAAACTGGCGACAATTATTGGTGAGGAAACAAGCGGCGCTTACAAAGGCGGTGGTGTAGTGATCGGCATCGATCTGAAACTACCTAACTCCGATATCCGCACACATTCATCCCTTGCTTTCATGAATTTTGCCACGACAGGAAGAGACGGCAGCCGCGGTGTGATGCCCGACTACCAATACACTCCTCCTTTTGATGATATTATTGGCGACCGGAAGGGATGGAGGAGGGTTGTTATGAATTTGTTCTGATGGGTGTTAACTAATAATTAGTAATTAATAATTGAAATTAGTAATTGGGTAATTATTGCGTTGACAATGATTACCCAATTACAATTATTAACATGTTGTACTATCAAACATCCTTTTAATACTAAAACGCTGTAGGTGCAGGATTTTTCGCTCACGGCCGCTGGGCCTCGTGCCTGCTACCGTCCCGAGTACTCAGGATTGGCCGCTATCAAAATCTGCTACGCATGATTTTGATTGACTTCGCTTCGCTCGTCACCGCACCCAAAGAGGCTCGTCCGCAGGCACTGTTTAGTTTTTCGTCTACAATAGATGACATCTCTGAAAGTATTGACACGTTAGTCAGTAATAAAAATTGAAATTAGTAGAGGGACAATTATTTGCAATTATTTCAATTAATCAATTATCCAATTACAATTATTAATTATCAATTATTAATTATTAATTGCTTTCACAACGTTGCCTGTACAATCTGTGCAATATCAAATTTTCTCATCTGCATAAAAGCCTGCGCGGCTTTGCCTGCTTTTTTTGGATCACTCATGATCGTGGCCAATAAAGAGGGAATCACCTGCCAGGAAATACCAAACCGGTCTTTGAGCCATCCGCACATGCTTTCCTCGCCTTTCTCGGTGAGTTTTTCCCAATAGTGGTCGATCTCTTTTTGTGTTTCGCAATGGATGGTGAGGGAAATGCCTTCACTAAAAGCAAAATGGTGTTGATGCGCCGACTCCATCAGGATGAAGTTTTGTCCTTCCAATACCACCTGTGCATGTTTTACTTTGCCTTCCTGGTCTGGTTGTTCACCGGCGCCATAACGCAGTATGTTTGATACGGCTGTATTTTCAAATACAGCACAGAAGTGTTCAATCGCTTCATCCACCCTTCCGTATTGATCGCCCACAAAGAGAAAAGCGGGTGTGATCTTCTGGCCCATATCGGCAACTTTGCCTAACACGAATTGCCAGGAAATACCGAACTGATCGCTCAGCCAGCCGTATTGCTCACTCCATGGATATTTATCAAGCGGCATCAATACACTGCCTTCCCTGGAAAACGCATTCCATACATTTTTGATCTCCTCTTCTGTTTCACAGATATAGTATAGAGAGATGGATGGATTGGGTTTATACATCGGCCCGCCATCCAGCAACGTGATATGCTGGCCGCCTATTTCAATTTCAGTAACGATGGGCGATTGCGAAACAATTTTGGCTCCGGGGAAATGCCCGCAATACAATGCTGCTGCCTCTTTTGCCTGGTTGTTGAACCAAAGACAGGGTGTGATCTTTTCTTTCATGGTATTTGTTTTTGTTCCTGTAAAGTTGATCCGGTACAACCGGCCGAAATTGTATAAAAACGACAATTACGGCCGCCTCAATCCAAACTGCAGGTATTCGTTCGGCGTGGCATGTACAAATTCTTTGAAGGAACGTATATAATGACTTTGATCGAAATATCCATGTGAATAGGCAATATCAGCCAGTTTGGTATAATGCCCGCCTTTCAACCGGAAGAACGCCATCTGGAACTGGCAGATACGCCTGTATTCATTCGGGGCGATGCCTACATATTTTTTAAACAGCCGCTGAAATGTTCTTTCTGTAAGATGAAATGTTTTGTGAAGGGTGCCCAGTATTTCAGCATCGGGGTTTTGTAACAGGCTGTCTGTTGCCTGTTGTATAACACGACATTCATGACTATTCAACTGAACCTGTGAAAGGATAAAGCGCTGCAGCGTTGCTATTTTTTCTTCCACCGAATGCGCATGCACCAGCTGCAGGTTAAGCGCGATGGTTTTCTGCGCATTCCAAAGAT
>Ga0247757_10001438_pt1 | contig 15709 bp, 12 predicted proteins | sample UWRJL126311R4_FD_180929 | JGI IMG/M metagenome (GOLD analysis project Ga0247757, IMG submission 180929) | Plant litter microbial communities from Arlington Agricultural Research Station in Wisconsin, United States - UWRJ-L126-311R-4 | ecosystem: Environmental > Terrestrial > Plant litter >... | reverse complement strand
CTACAGTCCTTCGTTTATTTAAACTACTCTATCTAAAATTTACTATATCCTAAGAAAACGCTATAATTTAAAAGGAACTATCTAAAACTTTTTTTATATTTAGATATATATATATTAAAATATATAGGCGCCTTATTACCTATAGGATCCCTAAATTAACTAGAATTATCTATAGAGCCTATTACTAATTTCGCTATAATATTTTATTAAGATAATAATAATATTACTATCCCCCGCCCTACTAGTATAGGCGCCTACTATATTTTTATAGCCCTTAAGGCAGCTAAGCGCCTTATTCTAGATATAGCTAGATTCCTAGAGAATAGGATAGAAGAGAATATCTAGAATATAGCCCTTAGCGTAGATAAATACGCCAAATTTAACGATATATATCTAGACCTACCTAAGATAGTTTAAATATACTACTTTAGATAGTATATTATATACTATTTAATAAGATAGGAAGGAGAAAAGAAAATAAGGGTAGTATTAAATAATATATCGGTAGTAAAAAGACTATAGGAGGAGCGATTAATTTAGGTTATAAGTAGAGTATAGCTACTATAGAGTAAGAGCTTTAAAAAGGAGTTCTATAATAAGTTAACTAGTAAAGAGAGTATTACCTAGATATAGGTAATTATTAGAGCTATATAGTCTAAGGGTTACTAATAAGTAGATAGAGGAGATAGAGGGAGATAGAGAGTATGGATAATCTAAAGAAATAAAGGGGCTATAAAGGTAGAAATAGTAGTAGAGGACGTAGACTACGGTAGTAATCTTTTTAAAAGTTCTTATTTATATAATATTAGGTTAATCTACTCGAATATATATTTATATAATTAAAATACCTAAAGGGTTTATACGCGATTAGTAGGAAAGACTAGTAACCACGCATTACTTCCACCTAAGGAGATAAAGATACTAAATAAATAGCACGACGTCGTCTAAAGACGACGCGGCTTTTAATAATATAATTTTAAAGTTTAGGATTTAGAAAGATATTATATTAAATAGAGGCTCTATATTTACTTTAGTATTTTAGATAGAAATATACTATTAATTATAAATAAAGTATAGGCTAAGTATAGCTTTCTATCTATAGATAGATAAATAAACTAAATATTAGAATTAGACCCTAGAATAATACCTATAAATATTTACCTTAAGTAACTAAGATAATTAGGTTATACTATTACTAATAGTATAGTTTATATATAATAACTTAATATATAACTTAATAAAAATAATACCTTTCTATACTATATATAGTAAATATCCTATATTAACCTTACCTCCTAAGGATAGTAGGCTAGAGGGGGAGGTATTAGATATAATAGAAAGAGTAAAATAAATATATAGTATAAGAGAAATACTTATAGAATATCTAAAAAAAGTATAAGAGTATTAGAGTTAATACTTTAATAAAAAATATAAGCTAGAATCTTTTTATTAAGGAGACTTAATATTATTTAATATAAAAAACTTAAATATATCTTACTAATTAAGTAAAAAACTTTTAAGTAAATTTATTAGCCCCTTTAGAGTATAAAATATAATTAGAATATAGATATACTATCTTTAGCTACTACCTAGCTATTATATCTATAATATATTCTATATTTCCCTCCTAAAACGCTAGAAATTAAAGTAAAGCGAAGAGGATAATATTTAATAACTTAATATTTTATCTAAAAAAGAGGAAGTATAGGAAGTAGATAAGATCTTTACTAAAAGAATTAGAAAAGGATAAAAGTAATATTTACTATACTAGAAAGGCTATAATAAGATATAGGATTTATAGGCCCTAGAAGTAGATTTTAAAGAAATAGATAAGATAGTATAAGACTTTAAATAATAAAAAGGGCTACTATATTAAAATAAAAGGTAAAAGGTATAAGGAATATATATAGAATACGAAATAATAAAAACCTAATTATTATTATAAATATTATAAGGAGCTTTCTAGCTTAAAAGAATTATCTAGGGTAAAAATATTTTTTTATTATTATACTCTATCTATACTTCTTTTACTCCTTTATCTTACTATCTATCTTAGTCTTCTCCTTATTAACCTCTCTATTATCCTAAGGGGCTTTAGTACTCTTATCCTCTAGTTAAAAGATATTACTACCCTCCTTATTATTATTATTATTATTATTATTATTATTATTATTATTATCGTTAGTACTTTAACTAAAATACGTAGCCTAGAAGATATTAATATATACCTTACTTATAAACTAGGAGTAAATATATAATAGCTATAGCTAGAGGTATAAAAGCCTTAAGTATATTAGTAATATAGTTTTAAACTATTATAAGTTAGTACTATTCTATAACTAACTAATACTACTTAGCTAAAATAAGGCCTAGATACTATAGGCTAGTAGTTAGTATCTAGGTTATTATATCTATAGGCGTACTAATATATACTATTATATACTAATAATCTACTAACTTTAAATTAAATTAGTATTAGGTATAAGTAAACTATAAGCCCTAGGTTAAGATATCTATATTAATCTTATACTCTACTATAGTAGTAACTATACTTACTATATTATAGTAGAGGCTTTAGAGGTAGTATAAATAATTTAAGTAAACTATTTATAATAGTTAGTATCTATAAATATTAGCTAAACTATAAGTAATAAAAATTATAAAAAGACTTATTAAAGTATATCTACCCTAGTTTCCTTATATATAATATATATAATAGTAGTTAGGGTCTTTAGTATAGTTATCTTCTAGGGTAACTAGCCCTTATATATTATAACTATAGTAACCTAGTTCTCCTACTTATTAATAGTAGAGAATATAAATAGATTAAACTAGTATAAGGTAGTCTTTTTAATATATTTAAGGACTAGGTAATAAACTATATTAAATATAGAGAAGCTTAAAGTATACTATAAGAGTATAATAGAGGTATAAGTAATCTATAATAAGAATATATAGTATAAATATAGGGCTTTATATAGTCTTCTTCTTTAGGCTAGTTACTAAGGTTACAGCTATTATAATAAAAAGAGGCTAATTATATTACTAGGCTATACTATTTATCTTTACTTAATAACTAGTATACTTATATAGTATATTTAAGATAAATAATAAGTATACTATAAATAAAATAATATTTTCTATAGGATAGTATACTTTAGATAATATACTATAAGGGACTATAGCTTAGAGAGGGAGGTTCTATAATAGGGTCTTATAATAGAGACTTAGAATTATAATAATCCTAGCCTAAATAGGTTAGTAGAATTAGTAAGGAAGCTACTTATAAGCTATACTAACCCTACGCTTAAAGAAAGTTAAATATTATTTATAATCCTACTCTATAATATACTCTTTACTATCCTTTTACTATCAATCCTAGTATAAAGTATATTCTATTACCTAAAACTAGACCTTATAGTTATAGTACTAAATAGTAGTATAGTACTAATATACTATAAGCTATCTAAATACTATTAATTATTTAATAGTAGTTAAAATAATAAATAATCTAACTATAGTATTAGGATTTTTTAGCTTTTATAAAAGGGATAAAGTAGCTCTAAGCTCTAGTCCCGCTAGCTTTTATCTTAAAACCTTTAAGATTTTTCCTTTATATAATCTTCGAGTTATTGTATAGTAGGGAAATACTGCTATCTTTAAGATCTTTTTAGCTTACTTGATATAAGAGGTTAGACCTCAGTTATCCTCGGATAGAAACCCTCGGCATCTTCCTCGGATGGAAACCCCCGACCCTCGCCCGATTGACAGGAAGACTCCACTCGCGTAATGGGAATACGATTCTCCGACACATATGTATATAACGGAATCCCGTAGCTATAACCGTAGTTCTCTAACGAATTCATCTGTTTTCATCTGGCAATCGCCTTCTCAAGGCCCGCCCCTTACACTTGAGATGAAAGTCTTATTTATAAATTTGTTCAATCAATATTATATCTTTCGTAGGGCTAAGATTAGACGTTGAACTTCCTACTTAGGATAATATCGTATCCCTCTATAGACGAGGACAGGAGATTTTACAAAGGTAGAAGGCGCTGGGTAGTTATATACTTATATTAATATAAAACGTTCACACTGAAAAGCACATGTTACCACCTAGAAAAAAAAGAATAACAAGAAAGTGACCTTTGTCAATAGTTCAGAACCATCACAGCGACGCAGGCACGGTACTAATAACGTAGAGCTTGGACAATCTAGTTCCCAAAGTCTTATCCTATGACGTCAAACTGTAGCAGGGTTAAGCTCAAAAACATGTTCGATGGCTCTTTTTGGTCTGTCTAATACCGCCTTTAATCTTGGTAATGGGAAAACTACGACTTTCCTAACGAATTTCCGGAGTACACGTATGATTCAGTCTACGTCGCTGAGTCACACGGCAGGATTCTATGCGCGAGCATGGCCACCAAGTCTTGTTCTTGGCGGTTACGACCTGACAAGACTTGACGCAAGTTCTACGCTTGAGATCGATACCCAGGATCTTACTCAGAGTGTAAGCCAATATCAGCTCAAAGTAAATGTTACAGGAATGACTATCAAACATAATCCACTTGCCGATATACCTGTTCCTATAAAAGCTTCCTTGACTATGGATATTGATCCTGTCACTCCTCAAATTTGGCTTCTAGAAGGGGCTTGCAACAGTTTAGAGGAGGTTTTTCGTCTCGAATGGAACAAGACATCCAGATTCTATTTCATGAATGTATCGACCCATGAGTGGCTCCTCCAAGAAAATCCAAATATTAAGTTTTCGATGAGTTCCTCCCGTTCAAAAAGCGTCAAAAATTACACCCTAAGCTATGCGTCAACTTTCGCGTTGAATCTTACATATCCACTTGTCGATACTCCAACTTACTACTTCCCTCTTAAACGGAGTAAAAACATGTTCGGCGGTGCCTTTTTTTTTTCAAGAAGTGCATATCTCTATAGACTATGATACGGGATACTTCAATCTTTCTCAAGCAAAGCCAGGAAATGGTAAACCGGATCTGGTGGCGATAGAATCACCGAAAAGACCAAGAGATATCCCGTCCAACCTTCCAGTGCCCCTAGGAAATTTTGCGGGAATTGGAATAGGTGTCGGTGTTTTTGTCATCATGGTTGTTTTCTTCCTGCTAGCTTGGATCAAAAATGGTGGCCTTTCAAGTTAGACTCTCAGCTACCCCATGTGTTCGGGTATGATAAGCTAGAATTGCATGACACAGCGATACCCGGGTGGAGGCCATGGATAAGGGAAGAGTCGAACTCGAAACCAAAGAGTCGCAGCAAGAAATAAGTGGTTCAGAAATTCGCCCACACGGGATCATGGGTCTTAACGAGATTCATGGACTCGACAGTGACCCACGACCCCAAGCTGTATTACCCGTTCAGAGCCAATAGTCCAAGGAAAACAAGCTATTCCCACAAGGAAACAGAGCTTCTGTGTTCGTTATAGAGAGCGCATCACGATATGCAGGTGGGCCTTGAACAGACCATGTCTCGCAGCGTCCCGCCTAGAGTCGCCCATAATTTCGCAGTGGAAGATGCCATCACATATGGAGATTATCTCCTGCCAGAAGCTGTCGCGGTCGTGTTTCAAAGCGAATAGGCAGGAACTCACGAGCTTATGGAGCACGTCAGTATAGGAAGGTACGAAGAGCACTATATTTATCTCTTATTAGGCTAGGGCATTACTATATATACAGTACGCAGAGCTATACCTAGGTTGAGTCAGGACCCCGGGAGTCACTGACGGTAAGAACTTAATCATAGGGTCACGGCGATTGTTTACGGCCTAATCCGACCGCATTTGAGGCAGGAGGAGTCTCCATCAATACTAAATTCAACATAGCCACTATTACATGAGCTGAACAGCAATCCAAAAATGCTCCTAATTTTCTATTAGACCGTCTTTATTTAGTTTAAAGGAATGTTGATAGAGTGCTCCACTTGATACTTTTGGTATCTTACCTCATCGCCTACCCTGCAATCAGCCTCAGCCGTGCCATAGGGTGGATTGTCAGCCGCGTTCGTCATACGCAAGCAATTGGAACCTTCTCTACTAAAGGATCGAACACCAAGGAATAAGTATAAAGCCATCCAGCTTCAATTTTTACCCTCACCTCGTGATCTGCTCATGACTCCCGCTCTCTTTCACTGATTTATTTTTGATAGGGTCGACGAACTACGTAACATGCCTGTCCGTAGCAAGGATACTAACGGGACCGATTTACTGATCCATGGTTCGGCGAACACAATGCGTGCCGTCTATTGGGAAGGAAAACCCTTCCATGTATCTGTTAAGTCGGTCCCTAGGCCGATACTCGTCCAGAAAGAAGATGCAATCGTTCGTGTAACAAGCGCGGCCATTTGTGGATCGACTTGCATACATATCGGGGGGCTCTAGGTAGCACTAATCCTCCTTGGCCTCTTGGCCATGAAGCGATTGGTATTGTGGTTGAAGTTGGACCTGCAGTTACTTCAATAAAGGTGGGCGACAGGGTCGTTGTTCCAGATGGTGTCAATGATGGCCATTTCTCGAGCCAATAATATTGTCTGATTTTCCCATATTCGGTTCCGGGTCGGAATTTGGAAATTTAGGAGGCTGCCAGGGTAAGGTGTTAAGTAACATTCAGAACTCGTTGGATTATTAACATTCAATAGCTGAATACGTTTGCGTCCCGTAGGCAGACCAAAGCTTGATACTTATCCCCCACTATCCATTCCGCGAGTACGACTATCTTTTCAGCTCCGATATTTGGGCAACCGCTTGGGCCTGTCTTGACTGGTCCGGTTTCCAGGCAGGAGAGTCTGTTGCCGTGTTTGGCGCCGGGCCTGTCGGTCTTCTGTGCGCTTACTCAGCCATCTTGCGAGGCGCAAGCAAGGTCTATTTGGTGGATCACAATCAAAGCCGTCTGGATAAAGGTGCTACAATAGGTGCCATCCCCATCAACTTCACACAGTAACGCAGCGACGCAGATTCTCGCGCTCAAACCATTGGGTGTGCACCGTAGTTGCGACTGTTGTGGTAAACAGCGATCTGAAACCACAACAAAATGCCATCTTGAACGACATGGTACGCGCGACTGCCAGTCAAGGTGGCCTCGGTATCGCTGGCGTATACTTGGCTCAAGCTTCAGCTCCGGGCAGACCCCTTGCCGACAAACTGGATACGGTTCTCGATTTCCCTATGACCGAATTCTAGAGCAAGGGGCTTAGTATGAAAGGAGGGATTGTGGACCCTAAACCAATTGCCTCTAAGCTAGTCGAGTTGATAAAGAGTGGGCGAGGGAAGCCTGGCTTCATCGTGAGCAACGTTGTAGAGATTGAAGAGGCACCAGAGGCATATGAAAGATTTAACGGGGGAAAGGAGATCAAGGTTGTACTTCGCTTTCCTTGGACGGCAGATGAGTAAGCAGAAACTTTGGCGCCGCCAAGTGGATTGAAATCGCATCGATGGTTTTTTTTACGGGACAGTCGCAATCGTAGGTCCTGATCCTGAATGTTTTGTCCCGTTGTATTGCGTTATCAATTCATTGGTTGGACACAAGATAGTCCTTGGGAACTCTTAACCTACGTCATGCCTGTAAAATAGCTCTTACCTACACTAAGACGATGGGTTGACGTACTGTCTTTATCTACGATGTGGTGGTGTTGCTGTGCCATCAAAGGTCGATCCCAACCCGGTCACTATTTGGGACCGTGAAATGAATCAATGCATAACCTAATCTCCTATTTCTTTTGAGTCAGCATCTTCTCTCCAGGAAGATGACCCCGCCTGCCTTGCGGTAAGAGCCACGTCCAACTGTGTCAGGCCGTGCCAACAAAGTGCGCATGCTCGTTCTGGAAGTCGACGAACCACACCCCAAGACTCAGGATAAGAAGTCTTCATTTGGACAAATATTGAATGTCCTGTTAGCACGAGCAGGAGAAGAGCACGAGCCAAAGCTCGAAATCGAGACGGTCATGCAATATATAATTGAGCCTAAAGGCGGCGGAATCCCGCGATGCAGCGATATATCAAGAGATGTCCATGCCGTTCTGGTATCAGGAAGCATGCACAATGCTCATAGAGACGAAGCGTGGGTACTGAAGCTTCTGGAGTTGATCAAAGGTACTTGGGCGCGGCAGGGAGACGAAGGAAAGGTCTGACAAGCAGAGACATGTGAGTACGTCGACCCGACATAAGATTCTCCAGTATCTGCTCTGGCCATCAGATCCTGTGCCGCGCACGAGGGTTCCAAGTCAAAGCACATGAAAATAACGAGCGGGAGCCCTCGCCTAGCTCCATCACACTCACGGGCACGGGGCGTGTCCTTTACGGGGCGTGTCCTTTTCGGGCTTCCGGCGACGGAAAACCACATCCATCTCCATGAGATGCACCTGGACTATAGTATAGATATACCATCGCCATCGACAACACAGCTACTAGAGCCCGGTACAGAGGTGTAGGTGTGGGGAAGAGCGACCACACCGAAGTGCAAGACGTGTATATCCCGAAGAGGCTCTTCACGACACAGCGCCACATGGAGTTTGACGAGAAGATGGTCAAAAGGCAACTTCAAGTGCCGGTCGAAATCGGAGCTGTCCATCGCAACGACGCAGAAGAAGCGCAACAAAAGGCAGAATGGATGCATGACGGTTTTTTAATAGCGACGGCGGTTCTACGATTCTTCCATGGCGACGATGGCGACGATGATGGGGCACAGCCAGTAGATGGAAGACGCGTGGGCAGCTCGAGCGATAACGGAAGATTTGACGCACTGTGGACAGCCTAGCGACTCTCGTGCTGCTGAGCTGGGCAAGAGGGCTTGGCGACCGTCTGCCATCCAAGTCTGGTGGGTCCCGAAGGGTCTGGTGGGTCCCGAAGGGTCTGGTGGCGTCATCGTCTGCACTATCGATAGCCCCTTGCGCCTTCCCCATCCATCTGGTCCTTCCTTCGGCCGCAGCTACCCTTTTGCGCCTTTGTACCTTTGGCCGTGTACATCCACCGTACCTTTGCATATCCACCCATCTACATTACAGCCTTTCTCCCTCGACCTTCTGGCCAGGATCACCGACTTCCAGCTCAGGCACTCCAGTCAGATGGCGTTTGCGTCCACACGGTAGATGCCCTCCACGGCCAGCCAGCCCTTGTCCCGTCGGATATTTAGTGCACACCACACTACGGCACGCCTGCCACCACCATGTATCGTGCGGACTGTGGAGGCGCTACGCCGCCTGCAGCCGAACCACGGCCATGTCGGCATTCCGAGCTCATCACAATGGGTCGTTTCCCATGCATACGTCTTGTCTAGGGGGCGGGGTTCGACGACCCGTCATAGTCCCAAGCTGCATACCTTGACTGCTCCAATGCCCTCTCCGCCACCAAACCATATCCTCAGCGGACTCCGTAACCACCCAGCTTCATGGCGACTTCCCATCCATGCCTGACCTCGAACAAGCGTTAAAGGCAGGCCCTGCACGTGCAGAGAGCAGCCAAGCCAAACATGGAGCCACATCCCGCCAGCCTATCCCCGAACAACCATATACCGTCTTCAGCCCTCGCATGAGGATATGCATCATCTCTCTTGTGAGCATCTCGGCTCTGATATCGCCCTTTGGGGCTACCCTGTTCTATCCTGCTATGAATTCTCTCTCCGATATTCTACATGTTTCCCCCGCCATGACCAACATCGCCATAACGACCTACATGGTACGAGCCCAGGCAAAACAAGAGTCGCCGCCCACCCAACCTGCTAATCCCAAAAGTGTGCACAGGCAATTGCTCCTGCAATCATTGGCGGCATGTCGGACGGCAGCGGACGCAGATTGCCCTTCATCGTTTGCTTCGTCATCTTTATCTTGGCGAATATCGGGCTGGCGCTGCAAACTAGCTATCTCGCACTGCTTCTTCTTCGCATCATGCAAGCTTTTGGCTGTAGCGCTGCCATCGCTCTCTCTGTGGCTGTCGTGGCCGACGTAGCTACTTCCGCAGAGAGAGGGAAATACATGGGTTATACCACCTCCGGAATCCTTTTCGGTCCTGCCTTCGGTCCTACCATCGGCGGTCTTCTTGCCCAGTACTTGGGGTGGCAGTCCATTTTTTGGTTTCTGGCTATCTTCGCCGGCATCCTCTTCGTTCTCTTTGTCTTTTTCTTCCCAGAAACCTGTCGTGCGGTTGTCGGAAACGGATCGATTCCTGCAACGGGCGTGAATCGGTCCATCATAAGCCACCTGCGAGATCGAAAAACGTCAACCCACGTCCAAGGATTACACGTACAGCCTCGAGACAGCCCCAAGTTCATGTTACCCAACCCAGTCAAGACCCTTCGCATTCTTGGTGAGAAAGAGTCTTGCATAATATTGCTCTACAACGGTCTCTTCTTTACTGGGATGATGGTCGTCTCTGCTGCTCTCCCCAATCTATTCAGCGAGGCGTATGGGCTCGACGAGCTCAAGATTGGCCTCTGCTACATAGCTCTGGGCACCGGCTGTCTGGTCTCATCGCTTAGCATGGGTCATATAGCCGACTGGAACTTCCGACGCCACGCCGCACTTGCCGACTTGGTTATTGTCAAAGGCAGACAGCAGGACCTGCGTAACTTCCCGATTGAAAAAGTACGGCTGCAGGTAGTTGCGCCTGGGCACGTCATCGGAACGATAGGTCTTGTTTCTTTTGGGTGGATGGTTAAATATCAAATGCACATTGCGGGACCTGAAATTGCTTTGTTTGTAATCGGCTTTGGCGTCTCAACTGCATTCAACTTCACAAATACATTGCTCATAGACCTCCATCGTCACCAGCCAGCTACTGCGACGGCGGCTGTCAATTTTGTCAGATGCCTGGTAAGCGCCGGAGGCTGCGCCGCAATCCTTCCCATGTGTCGGGCTATGAATCCTGGATGGGCTTTCACGTTGATTGCATCAATATACATGATTTTGATTGTAGTTGTATTCTGGGTCATGAATAAAGGCATGGGGTGGAGGCTCAGGGCGGAAGAGAAGAAGATATCAGCAGCGACTACAATCAGAGTCTAAGCTGCGAAGCATTAATCAGTGCGCCTGGCGTGGTGGCAGAAAGTAATATCAAACAACCAACGAGCTAACATGCTTGCGCACAAGTAGTGTGCTAAGTGTGCCGATTTGAAACAGAGTAATAGAAGGAATCACACTATAACTATACTCCCTTGCACTTCTATGCCCTTCAACGTGGCACAGCCTCCTTTCGTGTTCCAAATCCGCCATTCTCTAGCGTTTACCAATTCATATCCCTCCGCCTGCCCTTCCCCGGGAATTAGGTCCACAAGCGTTTCAGGATCTGAGCGATAGTTTTTGCAGCAGTATGTTTGTATATATGCTTTTACAGTAGCATGTTTGTAGTTTAAAGTTATCTTTCATTAGCAAATATCAATAGGCAAGTCTTTATGGTATTAATACTGCTGGATACGCGTTTCTCGGAGAATTCTTTTACGATATGTGCAGGCTAGTTGTTTTAGCATACACTGTTCACAATGGAGCAGTCTCATCTATACATAGATGGGTGGGGTGAATCACCACTTGTGGGCTCACTGGAACCGAAGAATCGAAGAAAGACATTTCGCAGCCTTGTAAGGTCATGGTAGAGAGCAGGGATAGTATAGAAAATCGATGGATAGTAAGTTTGTTTTTATCTCACATCTTCAATACCTCGTCTAACTCGGTACATTTCAGTGCTGAGACAGAGATTCTGCGAGCGTGTTAACTAGGAACTCGAAACCGGGGTGGAAAAAACCATCAAGGGAATTGCAGATATGCCTAGCGAAAGTCAAAAATTCAGATTACCACCAATTGTATTCCGACCCGGCCCACTAAAAGCTGCGCTCGACTCCTCGGTGATCAAAACCCGAAGGCGTAAAATCTCGATCGAACATTTTATCTTATTTCTTCGATCTACGCAAGAGATGCAGGTTAATTCTATTAAAGATTTAGCCAATGTGGTAATCAACAAAGGCCCGCGCTTTCCCTCTCAAAGCAAAAGGGAAATACTTCTACAGATATGTTTCTTACACGTCCAGGCGAAAGGTAAGTAGAGTGGCCTTTAAAGTATATAGAAAATATCTAATGTAAAAAGGAAAATTCGGCATGCTTAATGATCTAGCGTTACCTGAGGAAATCGAGAGCTATAAAAGAAATTGCGGTATCCAGAACGAGCTCTACAAAACGCTTCAGGAGGGAATGGACGCTGAGTTGAAAATTATACGAGAACACCTCGCAGTGGACGCTGCGACCAAAAACAACGCCATGTCTCCGTTTCCATTCATGCTTTTCATCTGTTTCCATTGCTGCGCTACAGGTGGAACCAAAGAGCAGAATAAATGTCTAGGAAAAGCTCGCTTATTACGACAAAAAGAGCGCATGAAGAAAGAGCTATTGAAGTTCTGGGGCAAGGAAAAAGACAACATTCAAAACAATCCCCTGAATCCGGAAGATCAGGTATACGCAAATCTGCCACCCAAGTTCAATCGAGCTGGCCATCTTGGTCAGGCGTATTGTGGCGACAGTCTTAAGGAACACGCAATGTGCCGAACCTGCCGCACTATCCGCGGATACTGGGAACTATATGATCATACAGAAGTTTCTGCAATACTAAACCCTCCCTGTCAATGTGCAGAGTTTCTGTCTCAAGGGGTATGTAGGGAATTTAGTTCCCCAGTCTGGAGAGTGACGGGCGGAACCCCAGAAAAAAAGCTCTATGAACACCTTCAAGAGTTCAAGAACTCGTTGGAAGATAGTGGACATTCATTTAGTACACAAAAATAGCAACGCAATACATCCCCATGCGATTGCGGACATTTCTTGGAGTCGGTGCGTTGTATGGATGTGAATGGGTTGGATGTGGCATGCTCGACATCGCAGTACAGCAACTGGCTTCAATGTAGAGAAAGGTGGCAGATAGCAGGCTCAACTCTATGAGAACCATGGTATAAAGGAGCTATTGTACTATGTTGACTTCGTTGGGATGAGGAGAAAATCAGAAGTTGTAAGCAGCCAGAGCCATCTCACATGATGAGCACTAGCTATAAATCAGCGTTCCACTTGAGTTCTTCACAAAAGCACCTACATGAACATCAACACATATAATACAATCATCATTCTCACGCTCCATACTTCCTTCTATTATTCCTTGCAGAAGTCTTATAATTTATGTGCCGCATTCGCTTAGACTACGTGACTCGTTGCCTTATCATTTGTTGGTTTGCGAATCAGGTGCTAGTAATTGACTTTTTACGCCTTTTTGCTAATTTGCAAAGGATGCTTTGCATGGTTCTTAGTTATCAATTTTATAATACCCCTGTATTGACTCGAAAAACGTTAACTTTATACTCCCTGAATTTATACTGATTTTTCCTACTGCCTATTAGTAGCTTCTTAAGCCCCAACGAATACCTTAATCTATACCTATTTATTTCCATTATCTATTAACTCTAATTAAAGCTAGTATTGGTATAGTAATAGGTATATAGATTAAATTAGTCTACAGCTATAAAGTAGGTTCGAGAGTAGATAATTAATTATTAAGAGAGAACTATAGAGGGGCTTATATATATAGAAAAACTCTATAATATATAGAGCGCTAGAGGCTATAGCGTATAGGCGCTATTATATAACCTAGAAAGCTATAAGCGAACTAATAGTAAGTAGTTATATAATTTAGAAAGCTGCTAGTATACTAGTAGAAAGCTATTAATAAACTACTAGAAAGCTATAAAAAAGCTATTAGTAAACTAATAGTAAATAGTTATATAATACTAGTTATATAATTTAGAGAGCTATTAATATACTATTAGAAAACTAGTAGAAAATTACTAGTAAATTAATAGTAAGCTAAGTAGTTATATAATATTAGTTATATAATTCTAATATAGACTATATTTTCTTTTTTAGAGTATTTAAGGAATATAGCTATTATATAATCTAGAAAGCTACTAGTATACTATAAAAAAGCTACTAATAAACTAATAGTAAGTAATTATATAATACTATTATATAATATTAGTTATATAATAATATTCTTCCTTATTTATTTAATCTATTTCTATATCTAAAGCTTAAGATTATTTATATTAATAAATCTTCCTAGAGTAGTATTTACTTCTAATTTTAGTATTAAATTAATAAGGTTATTATATTTATTAATCTAATAGATATCCTTTAGTTCTCTTTACTTATATACTTCTTAAAAAGCTATAATATTAATTATTAATCTCTTCTTCTTAGTAGTACCTAGTTTAATAAGGTATTTATATAGTAAGAATAAATCTATAAATATAATAATTAGTATTTATAGAAAAGAGAGATATTCTATAATTATATTAATAGTTTTATATATTATAATAGCGATATTAATACTATAATACTTTATATAATCCTTTTATATTTAGTTAATAACTAGTAAATAATATTTCCCTAAATTTTAAATATATTATTATTATTCTTAGTAATCTTATTTTTTAATATAATAATATAGCTTATTTATAAGCTTATATCTTTATTATTAATAAATAATATATTAATAAATATAAATAGCTTTAGTTCTTCTAAGTTTAGTAATATATAGTTTAAACCCCTAGTAGTATTTTCTTTCTACTAGTTAATTTACTTATTTAGCTAAATAATTTCTTTTTTTAATTAGGTTAATTATTTATATAGTAGTAGATAGATCGAAACTTACTTTAAATTAATAAATAATTACTATATAAATACCTTAGACTTATTATTAAATATATAATTTTTAATTATATACTAACTTTAACTTATTACCTTATTACTTTTAATATAGGTTAATAATTATATTATTAGTAGTAACTATATAGCTATTAAATTTAATTTAATTATCCTTTATTAGTTCTTACCTTTTTTTATAAAAAATCTTAGTTTCTTTATTTTTATTATTATAAACTATTAATTTAATAGTATAAAAGTATTATTTATTTAAATTCTAATAATATTAAAGCTAGTATTCAATTCTTTTAAGATAAATAGGTAAAGATTATATATAGATATTATTATTTAAAGCTTTTTAATATAGTATTTAAAGTAAGTAGACTACTAATAGACTCCTACTTCTATAATTTTATATAAAGATTTTATAATAACTATAATAGTATTAGTAAGGTAAGAATCCTTTAATTAATTAAATAGTTTAGTAATAATTATATACTATAATAGATTATCTAATTATATATAGGCCTATATAATATCTTAGAGCTATAGTATTATTCCTTTAGGAATTAAAAAGGGTACTAGGGCGATAATTAGTTATTAGCTTATATATTAAATAGTTAAGCTTTATTATAGAATAAGCGAAGTAAGAAAAGTAATATAGATAAAGGGGGCTTTAAAATTAGAACTTTTACCTTAGCGCTTAGCTATCATTTCTTATTAGCTAAATCTTTATATACTAATTCGCTAAAATTTAGCTAATTAGCGTATAAGGTACTATAGTCTTATTAACTAAAAAATTATAATTTTAGCGATTCTATTAAATTTTATTTTATCTTCTATAACTAAGTAATTATTATAGACTAGGCTTTACCTAGTCCTAGGAATATATAGAGATTATATAGAGATTATATAGAGACTATATAGAAATAGTATAAAGGTAATATAGAGGTAGCCCTTAGTAAGCGATAGGAGTATATATAGACTAAGAATAAAGGGTTTCCTCTATCTTTCCTTTATAGATATTTAT
>Ga0247757_10001437_pt1 | contig 15731 bp, 15 predicted proteins | sample UWRJL126311R4_FD_180929 | JGI IMG/M metagenome (GOLD analysis project Ga0247757, IMG submission 180929) | Plant litter microbial communities from Arlington Agricultural Research Station in Wisconsin, United States - UWRJ-L126-311R-4 | ecosystem: Environmental > Terrestrial > Plant litter >... | reverse complement strand
ACAGCCGCCGTATCTCCGACCTCGACGAAGGCCAGCTGCGCACGATGTCCGACGCCACCGGCGGCAAGTTCTTCCGCGCCTTCGATTCGGACACGATCGAGAAGGCCTTCGCCGCCATCGACGCGGCGCAGAAGATCGAGTTCCAGGCCAAGTCCTACCTGCTCACGACCGAGCTCTTCGCCTACCTGGCCATTCCCGGCGCCGCCCTGCTCTTCCTTGGCGCGCTTGCCGCCCTGCCGCCCGCGCTGCCCTTCCGCCGCAAGCGCTCCGTCCCCGCGACATGAAATACGATTTTCATTCTCCCTATCTCCTCTGGCTCCTATTGCCACTGCTGCTTCTGTTTTCTTGGGAGCTGTTCCGTCGTACAACACGCGCCGTAACGTTGTGGCCCAAGATCGCCCGCGCCTGGGCCGGGGCCTTCGATGTCTCGCTGGGGGCGAAGCACACCACCGCCGAAAACCGGCCGCGCATCTGGCTCTGGTTCGGCCTCGCCCTCTGCATCATCGCCCTCGCCCGCCCGCAGTGGGGCGTCATCGAGGAACAGGTCTTCGACCAGTCGCGCGAGGTGATCATCGCGCTCGACCTCTCGCGCTCGATGCTCGCCCAGGACGTGAAGCCCTCACGCCTCGACCGCGGCAAGCTGCTCATCCAGTCGCTGCTCGACGGCCTCAAGGGCGAGCGCGTCGGTCTCGTGCTTTTTGCCGGCACCGCGTTCCTCCAGAGCCCGCTCAGCTCCGACTACGAGGTGCTGCGCGAATTCCTCCCCGCGCTTTCGCCCGACTACCTTCCCGAGGGCGGCTCCAACTACAAGGCGATGCTCGAAACTTCGATGCAGGCCTTCGGCACCTCGACCGCCGACCGCTACCTGATCGTGCTCAGCGACGGCGAGAGCACGGTCGAGGATTGGAAGGGTGTCACTGACTCGCTCAAGACCAAGGGCGTACGCGTCATCGGCCTCGGCGTCGGCACCGCCCAGGGCTCGTTCATTCCCGATACCAATGGCGGCCTCGTGAAGGACGACCGCGGCGCCGTGGTCATGTCGCGCCTCAACAGCTCCACCCTGCAGGAGCTCGCCCAGCTCACCGGTGGCGCCTACTCCGACGCCAGCGCGTGGATCGACCTGCCCGCGCTCCTCTCCAAGACCGTCGACGCCGGCAGGAAGGGCGAATTTTCCGAAAAGAACACCGCCCGCCTGATCGAGCGTTTCCAGTGGTTCCTCGCGCCGGGCCTGCTGCTCCTGCTCTGCAGCTTCTGGGCCGAGTTCCCCGTCCGTCCGCGCGAGCGCGCGCTGCCGCTGGCGGCAACCAGAGGCCAGAGGACCGAGAACCGGGGGCAGAAAGCCCCCGTGGTCGTCGCCGGCCTGGTCGCTCTGTTCTCCGTCCTCTGTCATCCGTCCTCTGTGCGTGCCGCCGAAGGCGACTCGCCCGGTGACACCCTCGCCGCCCCGCTCAGCAAGACTATCGGCCGCCTCGCGGAGCAACCGGCGCTCGGCGCCAAGGATTGCGCCGAGGTCGCTCAGGCCACCCTCACTTATGCGGAGCGCCTGAAATCCGCCCAGCAGCGTCCCGCCGAAAGCGTCGTGCGCGACGCGCTGCAAGCCGTCGATCTCGGCGAGAAGACCGACGCCAAGGCGGCCGACTGGCCCAAGCTGCGCGCCGACCTCGAAGCGCTGCTCAAGAAGGAAGATGAGCAAAAGAAGGATGACGAGAAGCAGGACAAAAAGGACCAGGAGAAGAAAGATCAGCAGCAGCAAAACCAGGACCAGCAACAGAACCAGGACCAACAGCAGAAGGACCAGCAAAAGCAGGATCAGCAGCAGCAACAGCAGCAGAAGCAACAGGACCAGCAGAACCAGCAACAGAAGCAGGACCAGGATGCCTTCGGCGACATGAAGGAGCAGAAGGACAAGAAGCCCGACCAGAAGCCACCGCAGCCGAAACCCGGCACCCAGAAGGTGGGTGGCCAGCAGGACAAGAAGCCGGCCGAACCGGTCGATCCCGATCTCGCCATGCCGCTCCAGAAGCTCGACCAGGTCCGCAACCAGGATTCTCCCGCCAAGCTCCAGCAACTCATGCAAGGCCCGCAACAGAAGACCAAGAGCAACGGGAAGGATTGGTAACCATCATGCGCAAGTTCGTCTCCCTTTTCCTCGTCAGCCTCCTCTTCCTCACCGGGAAGACCCTCGCGCAGTCCGTGCGCTGGGACCCGCCGGGCGGCACGCTGGGCTTCAACCAGGTCGGCCAGCTCGCGCTCGTGTTCGAGGATTGCGAACCCGACGGCGAGCCCAAGCTGCCGGTGGTAGACGGGCTCCAGTTCGCCGGCCGCCCGTCGCAGAGCAGCCAGACGAGCATCGTCAATTTCAAGATGTCGCGGACGTTCTCCTTCATCTACCCGGTGCGCCCGACCAAGCGGGCCACGCTGGCGATCCCCGCGTTCGACATTCAAACCGACAAGGGCACGGTCAAGGTCGCCGCCGCGCGCTACACGGTGGCCGACGCCCCGGTGGGCAACTCCGGCCTGTCGGTCGATGACATCTCCGCCGCGACGCTGGAGACCCCCCAGAAATCCGTCTGGGTCGGCGAGGTCTTCCCGGTTTCCTACAACCTCAACGTGGTCCGCCGCTACTTCCACTCGCTGGCCAGCAACGTGGAATGGCCCTCCACCCCGGCCGTGGCCGACGACTGGACCAAACCCGACCCCGCGGAAACGTTGGTTCGCGGCGAGCGCCGCGTCATTTCCGTGCAGACCACGCGCGCCAGCATCAAGCAGCCCGGCATCTACACGCTCAAGCCCGCCAGCCAGCTCGTGAACCTGATGGTGGGCAGCACGGCCTTCGGCCTTTTCAGCCAGCCGAACGTCGAGCAGCGCCAGATCGATTCGAACGCGCTCGAGCTCACCGTGAAGCCGCTGCCGTCCGCCCCACCGGACTTCAGCGGCGCCGTGGGCGAATTCTCCTTTGTCTCCAAGGTCGTGCCGACCTCCGCCGGCGTGGGCGAGCCGATCACGTGGACGCTCGAGCTGACCGGCACGGGCAACTGGCCCGACATTGCGGGCCTGCCGCAGCGCGAGGTTTCGAACGACTTCCAGATCGTGCAGCCCAAGTCCAAGCGCACGATGAAGGAGGGCACGCTCTTCGAGGGCACGCTCACCGAGGACGTCGTCCTCGTGCCCTCCCGCGCCGGCACGTACCGCCTGGCGCCCGTGAGTTTCGTTTACTTCGACGCCAAGTCCGGCACCTACAAGACGATCACGACCGAGCCGGTGACGCTGACCGTCACGGGCACCCCTGCCCCGGTGCAGCCGCCCGCCGGTTCAGGCGCCCCGATGCAGTTCTCGCTCGCGCCCGCCAACTCACCCGCCGCCGCATCGCTCCCAACTGCCACGGCGCCCGTGCCGCCCGAGAACCTGCCCCGCGATCCGATCACGACGCCCGCCGAAGGTTTCGCGCCGGTCACCGTTCGCTCGCTGGTCTGGATCCGCATCCTGGCCTTTGTTCTCCTTCCCCTGGTTCCATGGCTTTTCCTCGCTGCCCAGCGTTCGCGCCAGCGCGATCCCCAACGCCAGCGCCGGGAAGCGCGGGCGGCGCTCACCGCCATCCTCGCACAGATCCGTTCGCGCGCCGCCTCGTCCCCGGCGCCCGCCGGCCTGCTCACCGCCTGGCAAAACCATACGGCCACGCTCTGGCAGATCCCGCACGCCGCGCCCGGGGTCCCGCTCGTCCGCACGAGCGTCGCCCGTCTCTTCCAGGAAGGCGCCGGCGCCTGGGCGACCCTGTGGTCCGAGGCCGACCGCGCCCTGCACAGCCGGGAAGGCAGCCTGCCCGCCGACTGGGTCGCCCGCGCCGAGCACGCCTTGCAAGCCGCGACCGTCCCCGGCTGGAAGGTGCTGTCGCTTTTCGCCCCGCGGAATCTCCTGCCGTTCCTCTTCGCCTGCCTGATTGTCCTGGCGCCGCTCTCGCTCCACGCCGAGTCCCCCGCCGAGGCTTACAAGCGCGGCGATTTCGCGGCCGCCAGCGCCACCTGGGCCAAGGATGTGGCCGCCGCCCCGCAGGACTGGACCGCGCGGCACAACCTCGGGCTCGCGCTCGCCCAGCAGGATCGCTGGGCCGAGGCGACCGGCCACTGGGCCAGTGCTGCGCTGCTCAACGCCCGCGCCGACGCCACGCGTTGGGATCTCGCGCTCGGCCTGCAGCGCTCGGGCCTGGCCAATCCTGAACTCGTCGAACTTTCCCGCGGCGAAGGCGCCTTCCGTATCGCGCGCCTGGCCTCCCCCGGCGAGTGGCAACTCGTGCTGGTCGCCGCCGCCGTGCTGCTCGCGCTCGGGTTGGTGGCGCTGCTGCTCCAAGGCTACCGCAAGATCGGTTCGTGGGGCGCGCCCACCGCGCTGGGAGCGTGCTTGGTTGCCGTGCTCATCGCCGCCGCCGCGACCTTCAGCCTCCACGCCTACGGCCCGCTGGCAAATCCCGATGCCGTTTTCGTGTGGGAAGCCACCACGCTGCGCAGCGTGCCGACCGATGCCGACACCTCGCAGAAGATCACCCCCCTCTCCGCCGGCTCGGTCGCCGTGGTCGAGAAAACCTTCCTCGGCTGGACCAAACTCACCTTCCCCGGTGGCCAGACGGGATGGGTGCGCACCGAGACGCTGGTGCCTCTCTACCGGTAGGGCGAATCCTCCGGATGAGCCGGGGCGCGGTGGGCAAGCCCGAAGCATTGAACCCGGCGGAACAGCTCGCCGGGACGACCCGCCCTACCGTGCTGGCGTTCTCCGCACCATCCGGAGCATCGACTCCTCCGGATTGAGGCGCGCCACTTCCGCCAGATCCACCCAGGCCAGGTCCTTCGACTCGCTGGTCACCACCAGCGGCTCGTCCGGATCGGCCTCGAACAGGAAGCGCACGTCGTAATGCCAGTGCTCCGGCTCCTGCTTCCGGGCCGGGATCAAGTGCCGGTCGAGATCGAAGATCGCATCCGTCACCAAGCGCACGCACGTGAGCCCCGATTCCTCCGCCGCCTCGCGCGCCGCCACCGCCGCCAGGTCCGATTCGCCATCGGCGTGTCCACCGAGCTGCAGCCATTTGTCGAGCTTGCGGTGGTGCGTGAGCAGGGTGCGGCGGCGACCGGCATCAGCCACCCAGGCCGAGCCCGTGAAATGCCCCGGCACGCAGGAGCGCAACAGGCAGTCTGCGTGCGTCTCGGCAAAGCGGATGAACTCCGCCGCCATCTCGCGATCGCGCGTCCCCGTCGCCGCCGCCGCGAAGGCGCGCAAGGTTGCGATCAACTGCCCTCGCCCCGTCTCCATCAGCGGGTTTGGAACCACTTCGACTCCGCCGGTACGTTCCGCGCCGCCTCGATTTGGGTGAAGATCTCCGGCACCGAGTTCGCCACCCGGAAGAGGTCCATGTTCGACGGCTTGAAGAACCGCCCCGCAAGCATCTTCTCGAAGAGCTTGATCAGGTCGTCATAGAAGCCGTCCTGGTTGAAGATCACGCAGGGCTTCTTCACGACGTCGAGCTGCCGCAGGGTGAGGATTTCCATGATCTCCTCGAGGGTGCCGAACCCGCCCGGCAGCGCCACGAACGCATCGGCCCGCGTCTCCATGAGCAGCTTGCGCTCGCGCATGGTCACGACGGTCACCAGCTCGTCGGCGGCATCGAAGGCCAGCTCGCGCGCCTTCATGAATTCGGGGATCACGCCGACCACGTGGCCGCCCGCGGCCTTCGCCGACCGCGCGACCGCGCCCATCAGGCCGGTCTTGCCGCCGCCGTAGACGAGGCCCCAGCCCTGCTCCACGAGTTCGCGGCCGAGTTGCTCCGTCGCGGTGACATACTTCGGGTCAAGCCGGTCGCTGGAGGAGCAATAGACACAAAGCAGTTTCTGCATGGCCGGAGTTTGAAACCACAAATCCACACTAATCAGCACTAATAAAAACGAATTTTGAGGCCGGGATTGTCTGCCTCGGATTAGTGACCCATTAGTGTGGATCAGTGGTGCCCCCTTCCTATATCGGCCGCCTGGCCCCCTCACCCACCGGCTACCTGCACCTCGGCCATGCGCGGACTTTCTGGACGGCGCAGGAGCGGGCCGCCGCGGCCGGCGGGAGGTTGTTCCTGCGCAACGACGACCTCGACCGCGCGCGCTGTCGGCCGGAATTCGTGGCGGCCATGCTCGAGGACCTGCGCTGGTTTGGTTTTCGCTGGGAGGAACCGGTGGTCACGCAAAGCGCGCGGCTCCCGCTTTATCGCGCGGCGCTGGCGCGACTGCATGCGCTCGGTTGCATCTACCCCGACCACCGCTCGCGCAAGGACGTGCTCGCTGCCGCCAGCGCGCCCCATGAAGGGGAAGAAAATGATGAACCGCTCTACCCGCCGGAATTCCGTCCGCCCGTCGGCGCCGCGCTGCCCCCGCTCACCGAACCGGTGACGACCAACTGGCGCTTCCGCGTGCCCGACGGGACGACGCTCGCGTTCACGGATGGAAACTTCGGCCCCCAGGTCGCCGTCGCCGGCCGCGACTTCGGCGACTTCCTGGTGTGGCGCAAGGACGACCTGCCCAGCTACCAGCTGGCCACGGTCGTCGACGACCACGCGATAGGCATCACCGAGGTTGTCCGGGGCGCCGACCTGCAAAAGTCCACTTTTCGCCAGCTGCTGCTTTTCCAGGCGCTCGGGTATGCGCCGCCGGCGTTCTTTCACTGTCCGCTGGTCCGCGATGGACAGGGCGAACGCCTGGCCAAGCGCCATGACGCGCTCGCCCTGCGCACACTGCGCGAGCAGGGCCGCACCCCCGCGGAATTGCGCACCGGCCGGGTCAATGAATGACCGGGTTATGCCAGATTGAGGGCAGGATCGCCTGCGTGCCCAACACGTAGTTCCGGTAGTAGAGCCAGAAGATCACCACGCCCAAGCCCAGCAGGAACAGCACCTCGCCGGCGCCACCCGCGGTGGAGCGACTCGTGCGCCGCAGCGACTGCACCGTCCAGATGATGCCCGGGGCGACGGCGAAGGCCACGAGGGACGCGCCGAAGAGCACCATCGCCATGATGAAGAGCGTGCGTACGAAGTCGTCGTGGATCAGCTTCGCCTTGTACGAGATGATCTCGTTGCAGAGGTTCAACAGCAGCAGGCAGCAGGGCAGCACATAGTAGCGCTCGAGCGTGACGGAGACCTTCATGACCAGAGTGAAAATGAGAGTGAGGGGGAAAGGGAAGCCGAACCCACCGCCGACTTGCATCCCCCGGCTTTCCACCTTCCCTCTCACCTTCACCCTCCTTTCGCATGGCCACCTACATCTACGAGACCATCCCCCGTGAGGCCGGCGAACCGCCGCGCCGCTTCGAGGTGGTCCAAAGCATGAAGGACGCCCCGCTCACGCGGCATCCCGACACCGGCGAGCCGGTCCGGCGCGTGATCAGCGGCGGCTTCGGCTTCATGGAGAAGGCCGGCCCGAAGTCCGCCCCGGCCGCCGCCCCCTGCGCGCCCGGTTGCGCCTGCCACAGCGGTCCGCGCATACCCGCCACTTGATTTCTTTATGGCTAAAAAATCCCTCAAATCCGCCTACCTCGCCCCCGCGGCGACCCAGGCCGGCGGTGTGAACTACAATGCGCCGGACCTCACCCGGCATCCGCCCCGCAGCCCGCGCACGCAGCTCGGTGGCTTCGTGCATTTCCCGCGCCTGATCGACAAGGCGCGCGCCACCGTCGCCGGCACCAACGGCGATTTCCATTACGATTGCCCGATGGACCAGCGCTTCTGGTCCTTCACCGGCATCAAGCCCGGCCCGTTCCTGAAAGAGGTGAAGGCCGGCAAGACCGACAGCGAGCTGCTCGCCTATGTCCAGGCGAACATGAACCCGAAGCGTTCGCCGAGCGAGATCAAGAGCTGGTCGCTGTGGTACTCGCAGCAGGCGCCCGACAATCCCGACTCACGCGCCTTCTTCAACGACGTGCACCGCAAGAACGGCGCCCACCGCAAGGACATCGAAACCTGGTTCGACTGGCTGGAACTCGATGACTATGTGACGTACGGCGGCAAGGCCTGAACCCATTGCGGAGTTCGGAATTCGGATTGCGGATTGGCGGCGCCCATCAGCGCCGCCTTTTCTTTTCCTGGGCTCAGTCACTCCGCACTTAGTCAGAGTTCCGTGTACTTGTCGGAACGTCCCTTCGCTTTCTCGACCGGGTACTTCGCAGCGTTCTTCGCCAGCTTGGACTCGATGGCCTTCGCGAGGTCGATGCCGCCGATGTTGGCGAACTCCAGCGCGTAGATCACGACATCGGCCAGTTCGTCCTCGATCGCGGCGCGCTTCTTCGGGTCGTTGAGCGTGGCAGCGGAGGTCTTCGACTCCGCCCACAGGAAATGCTCCATCAGTTCCCCCGACTCGGCGGCGAGCGCCATGCTGAGGTTCTTGGGCGAGTGGAACTGCTCCCAATCGCGCTCCCGCGCAAAGGCCAGCACCCGCTCCCGGATCTCTCCCACGGTCGTCGTCGCATCGGTCATCGGTTTCATGGCGGCTACCCTGTCGCGGAAACTGTTATGGTGCAAGATTCAGCGTGATGACACGGTTGGCACGCTTCCCGCTTTAGTTGTTTCTTGTCGGACCGATGCTCTTGGGCATCGTCCCACGAAGAAACCAAATGGCCAACGCCACTCCAGTCAAAGCTCCCGCCGCCGGCACTTCGCTTACGAAGGCCGCCTCGGGCTTTGGCCTGCGCCAGTCGCAGCAGCAGTGCGTCCGCATGGCCATTTGGTCCAACAAACACGCCGTCGCGGGCTGCCTGGCCTAAGGCGAATACCCAACCGAGGTAATCGACCACCAACCCAGGAGCCCGCCGGTGAAACCCGACGAGCCCTACGCACCTGCGCTCATCCTTCCCCTCCTTTTCCCTCCTTTCCCGTCCATGCATACGATCATCCACCGCCATCCCACCGAGACCCGCAACGCCGCGACGTCCAGATCGGACTTCCGTTCGCCGCACTATGAGTGCATGGACCTCCCGCAGGCGCTCAAACTCGCCGTGTACGTCCCCGGCGTGGACGCCCCGGGGGTGGAGGTCACCACGCAGGGCACGGACCTTTTCGTTACCGCGCGCAAGGCCCATCACGTGCGCGTGAACTGGCAGTCGCTGCACCTCGAGAGCGCGCAGCGCGACTACCAGCTCAAGCTCCGCCTCGGGGCCGGCTACGACTTCGACCATCTCCGCGCCTTTGTCGCCAAGGGCGTGCTCACCATCGTGCTGCCGAAGCGGCGGCCGGCCCTCGCCGACCTCCCCGCCCGCCAGCGCCAGGTGGCATAGCTGAGGCGTCAATCCCCTGCGCGCGCATCCCACGGCGGGATGCGCGCGCAAATATTTTCCAAAGTACCCGGAACTTTTTGGCATCTCCGGAGTTCTTAAGTAACATACCGTGCGGCCCTGACCCGGTCGCCCAAGCCACCATGATCCACTTCCCGCACAACTCCCTCAAGCACGCCACCACCCCGGCGCAGATGCTTGCCTCGGTGCGGCAGTCCTCGACTTGCGATATCCTCTGGAACAAGCCGGTCTTCAAGGCCCCGGCTCTGCCCATTCCGCGGATCGCGTTCGACCCACTGCCGTTCACGGCGGCGCGTGTCACCAGTTCCCGCCGCCCGGCCCAGGGCTGAGCGCGCCTTATTTCTCCGGCACCAGCCAGGCACATTCGCTGCCACCACCCGCGTCCAGGCGCAGGGTTTCGGCCAGCACGGATAACACGGTGCGGAACTCCTCCTCGATCCGCCAGGGTGGATTCAGGACGAGCAACCCGCAGCCCTTCATGCGCAATTGCGCGCCGTCGCCCGCGAGCGTGAGCTCGGCATAGAGCGCCGGCACACCGAGACCAACCACGGTCCGGCGCAGGCCTTCCGTCGTCGCGCGCTCGGTGATGGGATACCAGACCGCCACGACCGCGCCGGGCAGCCGACGCAGCGCTTCGCTCACCCCGCGCTCCACGTCGGCGAACTCCCGCTTGTTCTCGAATGGCGGGTCGATCAGCACCAGCGCGCGTTTTTCCGGAGATGGCAGCTGCGCCTTCAATCCCGTGTAGCCGTCCATCGGGAGCACCTTCACGCCCTTTTCGCGGGCAAAATCGAAGTCGAGTGCCTCGGCATCCTCCGCCCGTAGCTCGCACAGCACCATTCTGTCCTGCGGGCGCAACGCGAGTTTCGTGATCCATGGGGACCCGGGATAGAACTGGAGTTCCGCGCCGGTCGCGCCGCGCCGGTCGTTGAAGCGCCGCACCAATCCAAGATACTCGTTGATCGCCGGCGGCAGTCCCTCCTTCCCCCACAATCGCCCGATGCCCGCGGGATGCTCGGGCTCGCGGGTGCGACCGTCGGGCAGGACCGACGGCATGGTCAGGTCGTAGCCGCCGCGGCCCGCATGGGTGTCGAGGTAGAGAAACCCCTTCTCCTTGCGCTGCATCGCGCGGACCAGCTGCAACAGCAGGACGTGTTTGAAGACGTCCGCATAGTTGCCCGCGTGAAAATGGTGGCGATAGTTCATCTGATTTTGCGCGCAACCTCCTTCGCCAAGGCTTCGGCGGTCAGGCGGGCACCTTCACCACCGTCTTGCGTACCAGATCGCCGTTGCGCCAGCGCAGCGACGGCATGTGCCCGTCTTCCGGAAAGAAAACCGCCACGTCGCCCGCGCGCATTTTCAGCACGGAGGTGTCGGCCGAATCGGCGTACTTGATCAGGTCGCGCTCCGGATTGTAGGCGTCCGACACCACCAACCGGGAAACGTCCTGCACTTCCATCAATTCCTCGCCGGAAACGATCACCTGTACGTCGATGTACTTCCGGTGCGACTCGAAGAATCCCTCGCTCCGCGCCCGTGGCGGATAAGCCTGGTCCAAAGCGAACGACCCTCCGTCCAAATCGACTCGCTCGGTCTTGCCCGCAGCCAGTCCCGCGAGCCTTTCCGACGCTTCCGTTCCGGACCGCAATGCTTCCTGCACATAGCGGAAGGCTGCAGCAAAGCGTCTGTCGCCAATCAGTTGGGCATGCACAGTCGGGAACGGTCCAAAAATTGCCATGGCGAGGGAGCAGACGGCGTGACTTTCCCCGTGGCAAGCCCCGAGCTCCTTGGTCCCGTGCCTCTAAACAAGCTCGCGCGCTACCCTTGGTGGAAAGGCCATCTCTTTGCGATATAACCTTGAGCCCCCATCCCCACTCTGTTTCAAACAACGCCGTGGATCGCCGGGCGTTCAAGTGCTTGATGGTCTCAGGGCTACTCTTTGCTGGAGCAGCCATCGCTGGGGCGCAGACCATGGTATACACTTGGACTGGCTCGGGCGTCGGATCCAACGATCTTTTCGACGAGGACAACTGGCAGAACGGAACGCCTCCGCCCTATGTCTCTTCGGGCGATTCTGTGGGTATCGCCGATGCCCTCGCGCACACCGAATTGCTCTTCGGTCCGTCGGTGCAGAGCACCTACGCCGAATACTACGAGCTGTACGCCAATCGCATCAATTTCAGCGGCATCAACCAGAGCTACGAGCTCTATGGCGATTACGATACGACGCACTTGGGAGACGGGGGCATTGTCTACAATCCCAGTGGAAACATCACCTCCCATCTGCGGGGCCGCGTCCAGCTCGAGACAGACCAAACCTGGAACATCGCCGGCGGGAAACTCGTGATCGAGGATGCGATCAAGGACGGTGGGTCCGGATACAACATCACCAAGACGGGCGCCGGATCCCTGCATTTGGCCCAAGCGTATGACGACATGTGGAGCGGTGGAGTGACCCTGGCCGCGGGCATGGTGATCATCAATTCGTACGACGACTACTACGACCCCATCAATCACGCACTGGGCGATGGCGCGCTCACTTTCTCGGGTGGCACGCTCGTCACCCAACCCAATTTCGAGTACTCCTCCTACGACGACACTCCGATCCATTTGGAGAACCTGGTGGTGAGCAACGGCACCCTCTCGGTTCGCAACGGCGTCGAGATGCACTGGGAGACCGGCGGTGTCATTCTCGCGGCGGATACCGTCCTGGATGTCGCCGGCCGGCCGCTCTTCATCGAGAGCGACATTTCCGAAAGCGGCGGCAGCCGCATGCTGAGCATGAATTCCGGCGGCGCCGTCGTGCTCTCCGGCACCAATTCATACACCGGCGGAACCAATGTCCAAAAAGGCATCCTCATCTTCGCCACCACGGACAGCATGCCCGCCACCCCGGTGACCAACGCCTTCGCGGTGGGCACGCTCGGTTATATCGGCTTCGGCGACGACGGCACGACCAACGCCGGTGCTTCCCTGAGCAATCCGCAGGGCCTGTTCCTCGATCGCTTCAACAAGGCGGCCACGTTCGGGACCGTGGGCTTCGACACCGATCCCGATCTCCCGGCATCCAATTTTTCCGGGTCGATCGACCTCACCGGCTTCGCCGCCTCCGCCAAGCTGGGCTCCGCGACCCACGCCATTCTCTCCGGTACCATCACGCCGCAAGGCGCCAACTACCAGTTCGGTGGCGGCGGCGGCCTGCTCCAGGTTGACAGCCTCCTCGCCGACGGGGCCGGCAGCCGTGCCGTGGTCGTCGATTCTCCCGCCTCGATGCCCCTGACGCTCCGGCTCACCAACACCGGCAACTCGTTCACGGGCGCCATCAGTGCGACCAACTCGGCGGTCGTCCTCGCCTACGGCGTGAACTCGAGTTCGCCGCTCACGCTCGGCACCGGCGGCTACATCGGCGCGGAGGACCCGTCGTCCATTCAGTCCTTCATCGATCGCTTCGCGACCACGGTCCAGGGCGTCATCGGTATCAACTCCACCTCCTACACCCTCTACAGCGAAGACAGCCTCAACCTCGCCGCGTTCACCAACGGCGTCTATCTCGGCACGACGCAACCGGGCTACGCCGACGACGGTGTCGGCGGCGGTGTCGTCCTGATGGGCTCGTTGACGACCGGCAATGGCGGCGCCGATCCCTACCGGTTCGCCGGATACAAGGGCGGCCTGCTCCGCGTCGAAAGCACCCTTTCCGGCACGGCTGGCGTCCTGATCGGCGACCCCACCTCCCCGGCCACGTTTGGCGACTACAACAACCAGGAAATCTCCACGGTCGCGCTCCTGGCAGACAACAGCGCGCTGACCGGCAATGTCACCCTCTACGGCGGACAACTCTTCGTCGGCGGCCAGTACCAGACAGCGACCACCGCCCTGGGCACCGGCACCCTCGTCGTCCAGGGCATGCCCCTTCCGCCTGAATGGGTGGAGTGGGATGGCTCGTCCCCGGTGCCGCAGCTGTCGGCGGAGTACGGCACCATTATCCCCAATGCCATCACCCTGAATACCCAGCTGAACGTTTCCTCGTGGAGTGAAATGGAGCTGTCCGGCCAGATCAGCGGCTCGGGGCGGCTCTACCTCCAAGAAGGCGCCGAGATAACCCTCAGCAACAATACCAACGATTTCACGGGCGGCCTCTATGTCGCGACCGGCGCGGAGCTTTACCTCAGCGCCGACCATGCGGCCGGCCTGGGCATACTCGGGTTCGGCTATTCTTCCGGCCAGGCCTACTTCACCAGCACCAGCCCGGTAATCCATGGGCTCGAAAGCGACCATTACGGCGCGTACGTCTGCCTCAACGCCCCGGATGCAACGCTCGAGATCAACCAGAACATCGACACGACCTATAGCGGCACGCTGCGCGCCGATTACTTCGATGGCGAGGACCGGAGCGGCCGCATCCTGAAGACCGGCACGGGCACACTGCGACTGGACGACGTTTACCTCTACAGCTACGGTCAGCCTGACGGGATGGGCAACAATGTCAGCCTCGAGATCCAGGGCGGCAAGGTGATCCTGGCCAACAATGGCTACATCGAGGGCGGTATCATCAAACTATCCGGCGGTACTCTTGCCGTGGAAAACAGCTATGTCGACCGCCCGGTGCTGGCCCTGTCGGGCACGTTGTCCGGCTCCGGCTACTTTTACGGAGCGGTCACCCTCGGCAGTGGCGCGGTGCTTTCGCCCGGATTCTCGCCGGGCAAGATGACCTTTGCCTCCGGCCTGATCCTCCAGCAGGGCAGCACGATGAATTTCGAGGTGCAGGCCGCCAACGGCGCCACCGGCATCGGTTACGATTCCGTGGAGGTCTACGGCGCGCCGCTCGATTTCTCCGCCGTGTCCGCCGGCGGCTTCACCCTCAAGCTCATCTCCCTGGCCGCCGGGGGCGGAGCCGGCAATGTGGCGGATTTCTCCGCCGACACCAGCTACGCTTGGACGCTGTTCTCCACGTCGGGTCTCAGCGCCTTCGACCCGACCAAGGTCGTGATCGATGCTTCCCTCTTTTCCAACAGCCTCGATGCGGGCATGGGCAATGGCTGGTTTTTCATCTCCCAAAGCGGCAATGACCTGTTGTTGAACTTCTCGCCCGTGCCGGAGCCCTCGACCTACGCCCTGCTGGCGGTCGGCCTGGGGGTCGCCGGCCTCGGTTGGCGCCGGCGTCGGAGCCGCTAAGCCTCCCCCAACCGCGGCGGCTGCCGCCTCGGGAACCGGGCTTTTGTATCGCCGGAGTGGAACGGTTCGTGCATTAACTGCGCGAAGCCCTCCCCCGTGAAAACCATCAGGCAGCTTCTTGTGCTCGCCGGACTGTGCGCCGCGGCGGTGCACCTTCCAGCCCAGACGGTGCTGACGTGGACGGGAATTGGTGACGACGGCCTGTTCGGCACGGCGGAAAACTGGTCGCCGATGCAATCGCCCGGCGGACTGGACACGGTCCAATTCGGCCCGATTGGACCCATCTACACCAACGTGCAGTTCGCGTCGGAGGGCTCGGTCGGAAATATCGAGTTTCTCGACACGCGTGATGTCGATTACCACCTGCTTCCCGCCTTCGGCACCGCCAGTCTCATGGTGGGCGGCAATGTCACGGTGGCCACGGGCGCCAATGTGTTTTTCGACCCCGGCCTGAACCTGACGCTCACCTCCGGCGAGCACGTGTTTTCCGTCGCGACCGCGGCCGACCTCATCTCCATCTCGGGGGTGATCAGCGGCCCGGGCCACTTCACCAAGACGGGCGATGGCACCCTGGCTCTCACGGGCCTCAACACCTTCAACTACGACGGTGAACATGGCTTCACCAACAGCACGGCCATCAAGGCCGGCACCTTGCTGCTCGACGGCGGCACCATCAACCACACGGGCACGGGTGACATCACGATCGGCGATACCAGTGGGGACAACGGCACGCTGCTCATCTACAGCGGGGCTGTGGCCAGCGACTACTTCGGCGTCATTGCCCAATCCAGCGGCAGCGTCGGCTACGTCACCGTTGGGGGCGCCGGCAGTATCTGGAACAACTCCGCCGGCCTCGACGTCGGCTACGGCGGCGACGCCACGCTGAACCTCGTCTCCGGCGGCGTCGTCAATGTCACGGGCAGCCAGAGCATAATCGCCTACGGCGGCAGCAGTTCGGGCCTGGTCTGGATCAACGGCGTCGGCAGCGCTTGGAACAATGCCGGCGACATCGTGGTGGGCGCCTATGGCTCCGGTGACCTGACCGTTCTCAATGGCGGCAAGGTACAATCGAACAGTGGCACCGGTAACATCATCCTCGGCGCCAATGGTGGTTCCGGCATCCTGAACATCGGCTTTCCGTCCAATGGCACCGCCGAGGGCGGCGGCATCGTCAACGCCGCCTCCGTCACCACCGGCACCGGCAGCGGCACGGTACAGTTCAACACCACGGCGGACGTCGACAATCG
>Ga0247757_10001436_pt1 | contig 15784 bp, 10 predicted proteins | sample UWRJL126311R4_FD_180929 | JGI IMG/M metagenome (GOLD analysis project Ga0247757, IMG submission 180929) | Plant litter microbial communities from Arlington Agricultural Research Station in Wisconsin, United States - UWRJ-L126-311R-4 | ecosystem: Environmental > Terrestrial > Plant litter >... | reverse complement strand
GCCGTTCCAGCACGCAAAGACCTGGACAGGCTGGAACTTCTCCCATCGCTGGAACGTGTACTCGTCGTCCCAGAATATGCCTTTTTGCCAGTCAAAGAATCCAGAATAAAAGCTTTCGCCAGTCATAGACCGTCCCACCCAGAGATCGTAGTATCTCGGAACCCCTGGTTCCGTTGTGTTTGTCCAATCCATGCCGCAGGTCATATGCGCATCTTGATGGAACTGCTGATGCACGAGCTCGAGGATATCTTCCGTGCATATCCAAACGTCGTTGATAAATATAATTGTGGTATCGGGTGCGTATTGCTCTGGGTGTTCGTAGATTTCCCTCAGAGCCAGATTGCGCAATTCCGCAAGAAGCACAATGCGATCTTCATTGTATTGGGGATGAATCGCCGACGTTTGCAGCAAATATCGAAGTCCCATCCTTTCAAGATATGCTCCCAATTCCCTTAGTATTTCGTACGTCCCATCGGTGGACCGCCCTTCAACGACCGACAGCACGCAGTTGTGTGGCCCAAGAAATTTGATTGCCTCTACTATACTTCCGAATAGCTGTGGCATTGTCTGTGCCGTTTGATGGAGATCAAGAGCGAAGAAGTATCTCGGTCGCGATGTGCCTGAGGTCGTCGGGCATGGTATCTGGAGGGAGGCATAACGCTGTCGTGCTGCAGACGTGAGCTGGCAGCTGACCCGAAGGAATGTCTTGTCATGTGGGTCCATAATAGCTTTGATGTATTTTTGTGCTTGGAGTACAAGCGCAGGGTTTCCTTTGCTGGGAGGTAGTATTGGTAAGAATGAGTTCTTCGAAGCAACAAGGTCAGAGACGACAGTCGGCGACAAAGGTATTGGCAAGTCTAAAGTCGCATTTTGCGTAAGCGAGGGACATAGTAAATTATGTTGTGGGACTATGGGAAGTGGATTATTATAGCTCATGATGCTGGCGTGTACATCATCCCGGTGACGGAAGACCAAGAAACAGAAGAGGATGACTGTAGTGACGGTAATTGCTAGTAAAGTAGCGCGAATCGGCCTGCAGCTTGGCCGTGGAAGCATACTTGAGTGTAGTTAAGCTGTGGTGATGGGGTACAGGAGTTGACTATGAACGAATGTGAGCGGGTGCGAAAGAACGGACAACCAGTGGACAGTGAATGATTTTAGCCAAGGGGACCGAGGCAGCCCATCAGGGTGTCAGCGCAATGTCAAAAATTCATGTATTAGTTTTTAGAAGTGACTCGACATATGTTTAAAAGTGACTTCTTTTTCTAATGTTCAGTTAAGGAGTGACCTCATCAATAACAACCATAGCACTTTATTACTACTGGGTAGTTGCAAAAAGCTTTCTATGCTACAATTGGACTGGTCTAGTTAGAGTGAAACATATACTTGGCAGATGATCAACGAATATGTCACAGGTGGCCTAGCAACATGACGCGCGTTTGCTTGTAAGCCATGGTGCGAACTAGGCAAGTCAACGTAGTGAATCTTATGCAAACCAGAACTAATAGTTCTAAATTGACCAATCGACTATTTGAGAGGCCAAGTGCTCACCTCTAAAGCTGCAAAAATAAGTGGGCTGTCCGTTGCATGCCAAAAAGGCAACTTCTTTAACGATGGTCACAAAGCTATAGTGATACATCTTCAATACCTATTAGGACAATTGGTAAAGTCCAGTTTAGGGCACCTTACGTAAAAATTAGCTTCAAGTTTCGCAATTACTGCATTATTGTTCCCGTCCGAGGAGTATTTAGTAACACGTTTTGTAAGAATTGGTTATACCTAGTGAGTGTTTTTAACTCACATACCTAGCTCATCTGTAAGGAAGTGGCAAGTGTGAAGAATTGAATATATTAATTAAGTATGTAGTTCAGTGTAGAAGTCTATGTGTAGAAGACATGTTTGACGCTCTTATATAGCGAGAACCCATCATGTGACATGGCCTTGACTGCTTACATCATCTTTTTGAAGTTCACATCACGATGAAGAGAGAGCATTTCTAAAGTTCATGTGTGTTACGAAGCAAGTAACATGGATGTTTGTTTGGGTTTCCCAATGCTGACAACTCAATACGATTCTTGTTGTCCTCAGACCCAGACCCGGACCCAGGAAAAGCAAATACTGTTAGTCCAAGTCCAAGGCATCACGTGAGACTGGAGACAATAGCAGACTATTAACGCTGAGAACGAATGCTACAAATTTTGGAGGAAATTGGAATGATTAAATACACCTCGCTAAACAACTCATAGATGCTCGAAAGCTTGCGATTGTAACCAACTTTTATCATATTCAGAAGGGATCTCAATATACTCATATCGACTGCCAATATTGAGACAAATATCAATGTGAAGCCTAAATTGTTATGCGGAAAAAATGCTTCATGATAGGTAGGATAGTAGGATGGATCAGCCGCGTGGATAGTGAGCAGCTGAAGTCAACGGTCTACTGAAACCTTAATCATTGGAGACATATTACCTATAACGTGATCTTGGACTGTGACACGTTGATGCTAGCAATGAAGTACCTCGTCATAATCTGAAAGGTTAAGATGTTTACTACATAGGTAGGACCATTGACACTACTAGAAAAGCCAATGAAACTAGCTTATGTATCGTGAAAAGTCATCAAAATATGAGTTACTCGACTGGTCGTAGATAACTAGAATAACTAGCGGATTTAGAGAAACGAGAGAACGGAGCTAATTAACGACAGAATTTGTACCCGCTCCCAGCAATGAAAGAGCATTTACCCTCCCCTTTTTTTGTTGGTTTTATCATTCTTGCAGTAAAAGGATTGGTCCAGACACAATCAATGTGTTGGAATTCGTGTATATTTGGTAGTGCTGAAGCTACGGGCAAGATGCGGGAACCGTTCCCATGCCATCGCAGGACTGACATACTTTGCCCGTGCGCAGACTGGCATTTCATCAGCATTTTAAAATCTTGGCAATGACCGATACACTCAATGTTAATGTGAAGCAAACGAAAACTCTGAATACAACATACTAAGAAGGGTGTCCTTTGCAGACTGGACAGTCTTTGCGAATGAGGGACTGAGAAGCCGGCGTCGAAACGGAACTTTCTTTAGATACTTGAGTGGTTGGGTTTGATGTAGGCATTGCGTATATTGAAAAATTTGATAACAGTGCGATTTGGATGACGTATATTGGATGGTGTTGACAGTTTCGTTGAAGTTAAATGGTGATATGGACATGATCATGGAATGGGGGTTATTGGCCTGGTATAAATACGGTCAAACAAGCTTGCAACCTGCTCGCAGCCCCCCAGTTTTCCAAGGAATAAATGCTACTAGTCGTAAGGGACTGTACAACGCTCGAAGAAGCAGCTCAGTTAAATGGTTTTGGCTTCCAACGCTATCCGACGGAATAACCGTCCAACCTGTCTCCTCCGATGTACGGGAAATTTGTTCTAATCATTCGATTGGAGGATGATACAGTAGAGATGGCACAGAATCCTGTAACGCAAGCTGATCTGTTACGAGATTACTCCTTTGGTAACGGCAACTTGCTCAGAATTTCAAGGTTAAAGCAGTGATGGCTAAGCAGTTGGATCGGCTCACGATGCCGCACCGGCTTGTTTTCGAAGTGTAAGATACCAAGGACTGCGTTCAAGCGCTCGTGTATCCTAGTCCACTTGTGGATGCAAGTGGATCCGTCTGAAACAGCAGGCTTACAGACAAGCACAACCTCATAGGCAGGGTACACCTCCCTTCACATCGTGGCTGCGCGCGTGATTCTAAGCTGTCACCTTTGAGTTGGTTAACAGCATGCAAGTGTCTGGATCTGGTCATGGGCAGTTGCTTGCCTTCTTTCGAAGGTCAGACACCTCGCTGAAATTTTCTTATTTCGCTGACGAGCTGCATGTCGTAACTTACTGCGCTATATTTACTTTTTCTTGAACACATCGGGGCGCGTGAACCTCGACTCGTTGTCCCATCTTGAGGTATGATTCTGGAGGTACGGGGAAGTTGTTTCCAATGCTCGGGGAAGCTGTAAGGCCCAGATACCAGCTCTTCGGAATTTTTTGACTGACCATTTCTGACCTCATATCCCAACGATCGGTATAGCTGGTGGTGTCTGCTTGTCGGACCGAGTTACCACGGAATATGAGCCAACGGACCTGAAGTTTCTCTTGGAGGACCGTGCGACTGTACCTTCGTCATCTTTGTGCACACATTAGGGCAGGCTGCGATACGGCAGACTCCTGGTCAGCGGTTCCGACTGCTATTCCAACTGGACAAGGAGAAACCTCCACATGGCTAGCTTCGTCAGGCGTCCAACGTGGATGTGACTTGCATGGCGCTTCGGAAATCTATCTGTGAAGCCAGCTGTGTCTCGAAGCATTGTGGTCTGTTTCAAGCCTAGCTCATTTATTAAGTTTCCGGTGCGCATATTTACGTAGCGCGGCTGCAGTGTCGAGATTTGCTTGCTTTTCACCTATCTAAGGATGGTTCGTTTGCCCTGCACATGTTTTGTATCACCCAGGATTACAGAAGCACATAACGTACTCTAGCATCAAAGGATGCCACTTACCGGTATGCTCGCTGACAAAACCCATTCCAGGAGCACTCTCTGCTTGTACATCACGTTTGCAATGTGCTCAATACCGAGTGTGTGTTTTGTTGCCGGATCTAATGGTCCCAATGCATCGGATCAAGATGGCTTTGACCTTTGTTTCACATGACTAGCGGCTTGATAACGTAAGAGGTCAGATATCGTGCGAGACATGCGTGATTATCAAGGACATCGTGTCCTTCAAGAGGCAAATTTCAAGATAAGATATTAAGAAAGTAGCAAGATAAGCATAGAAATGGATGATTGGAATTCATGAAACTCATGGACTATCGTGCTGAAAAGGAATGTGTATCTTCTTGAAGGCCTGGAGCCACAAAGAATTGAACCTGGGACACGGAACCGTAGCTATGACGAGTCCGAAGCAGGTCCTCAGTGCCTCCGTTAATATACCGTTTGTCGGTTTACACCAAGAAGTGAATGACCCCCTAGCAAACCGTTGATTAACGCATGCTCATCAGTTCTAGAGCTAGCCATATGGATGGTGTCAAGATCGGCTATGCAACGAGTACTGGAACAAGTCTAATTTAACGTTGATGCGTATATATTATAGTCACCAGTTTGAAACACGTACATCCGACCCCTGAATATGAAAAACAAAATAGGATGATTACACAGTAGAAAAAAAATTTCATGGTGCTCCCTAGGCCTATCTACACGGTGCTATCTTGTGCCTGCCGTGTGGGTCTTTTCCAATACCAACTGCTTGAACTCTCACGACTGCGGTTCCCAAGGCTCATGAGATCACCTCACCACTGGACCCGACCGCTTGGTAAACAAATCACACCCACGATATTCTTTTCCTTTGCTCCTTGGTACGTGTCACCGGACTGCTTTTCGCCAAAATGCCAACGCGGAACTCTACCGAGTACAGTGAGAGTGAGGACAGCATGTATGCATCACAGCTAGGCAAGCTGTTACCCTGAACCAAGTTCAATTGGGAATATAAGGTGAAAGAGAAGAGCAAAGCCAAAAGGACACGTAAAGATAGTTCTGAGTCTTGTGCACTTGCAATGGCATAAATTAGGATGACTGGGATAACATTCATAGCCGTTACTTGGCGAATAGACCGTGAAGAGAGAGAAAAAGAGGAAGAAAACATATATGGGGGTTATAGGCCAATCAGAGCCACAAGCGCCAATAAAACCCTGTAGAAACCGCCGATGCCGTCATGTACTCCCATATGGTCCCATCCACTCAAGCGGGCTGTAGATGCCCCTGACATGCTTATCCTATGAACGCCACGGATCGTAATTGCGATGATAAGCAAACAAGTCGTCCACCTACCAAACGCCAATTCGAAAACATCGACCACTGAAAACTTCAAGCCCATGAACCAACCGACTCTTTGGGTGGTATGTAAACCAGGCTTTACTCCTTGAAGAAGTCGTTGGGAACCGAAGTAAGGAAAGCGACAGAAACAGCAACACCGGGAACCAAGTAGGCGGCTGCTGTCTTCATAGCACTTCCTATGCGGGCCCGCAACCGTTTCTTTGGACGCTCTACTTTGGTCGTGTCTGGAGAAGTAGGAAGATGATCAACTGGAAGCATCTCCGATTCCGTAGAAGGAAGTGGAGAGGGCACTGCAGCGGGCTCCTCCACGACTTCATCCAGAGCCTCCGCTTTGCGTTTGCATCCTCCCGTAATGGATGTTGGAGTTGGTGGGGACTGGGGTGTGCTCTCCACTATCGTAGGGCTCTCTACTATCGTAGGGCTCTCCACTATCTCAGGAATAGAGACTTTCGTTCGGCGAGTAGGGGGAGGAGAGGGAATTGTGGTGAGAGATGGTATTTCGGGGCTCTGCACACTAACGACTGAGTTTACCGCAGGTTCATTGTCTCTGGAGCTCTTGCATGGCTGTTCTGCACTTTCCAGCAGTGAGGTTGCCTGCTGAGTAAGGAATGGCTTAGGCTGAAAATCGACGAGAGTGCCAGGATACTGGTGCATAATATCATGTGTGTATTCAGGTCCTGAGGCTGCAAATGCATTTGCTAAGATACGTCAGCATGTTCTTTTTTATCTGATTTTGCAAGGAGTGACTTACGTGTAAATACAGCATTGCCATACTCAGCATTCCACCGTGAAGCTGTCGGACGCGTGTCGTATACTTGGCCGAAGTTTGTATCATATGGATAGAAGGTCATGGGCTCAAAGTCAGGCTCTGAAGCTTGTACCTCGCCCCTAGAAGGGGATTTCGCCCGAGGCGGGAAAAATGGAGGGATCTCCTCGGCTCGAGACACCGTTTGGGCAGGCATAGCAAATGTGAACGGAGAGTCAGTAGGAGCGAAGGATTGAGTGGTAGTCGGAGGCGAAGTAGGAGACCCGTTAACAACTCCATTTTGCGACTCGTATTGTGAGTCTCCAATGTTGATTCGAGGCAAAGGGTCCACAGGCTCCTCTTCGTCGTCTGAAGGATCCGCGTATCCTGATGCTACATCTCCATCGGAATGGTTTTCATCAGAAAGGTTATCATCGAATTGGTCATCGGAATCGTCCAAAGACTCATTTTCATCAACTAAGGACTCACGCTCGCTTAGGTATGAGCAGTGATCGTCTTCGTTGTCTGACGATTCATCGGCGAAGTGACGGGACGGACCAGCTACCGGGGTAAGAGGCCGAACAAAGGGAGCACCTTGGAAGTATGGCTCGCCAGAGGTAATCGAAGTGGAGCGCTGCTCTCCAGCTTCATTGGCGGCAAATACAACAGGAACAGTCTTGTCATGCACCTTCTCCAATAGCTCCTCCTTGTTGAGCTCGATGACTCCAGAAGCAACGTCGTCGGCGTCATCAATTGTAACTGGATTTGTCTGCGTGCCGTAGCGCGGAGTAGGGTGTGCCACTTCCATTAGCTCCAACTCGTCTTCGTCCGAGGTTTCGGTGTCGTCTGGCACGGTCACTGTGAAACCACGGGAGGGCAGCGATGACTCGTACTTGAACTCGCGGGCAGTATAGAAGTCTAGAGTCGATCAGTGAGATGCATGGGTGCCGAAGGGGAGGAGGGCAACATACGCTGCTCGCGGGTCACGTTAGCCCCAAACTGCAAGTGGTCACCGTTGCTCAGGCGATAAGGCTTCTGCGGCTCCAACTTATTGCCGTTGACGAGTGTGCCGTGCATGGATCCGTTGTCCGTTATGTACACGCATGGCGCAGGCGGAGATGTGCTGGCAGTCAGCACGGCGTGCTCCCGAGAGATGACGGGACTGTCAATGAAGCCGTTGTGCTTGCTCATCATGAGCTCGGGTTTGGATGAATTCTTGGACGCTCGACCGATGGGGATGCGAGAGCCGGGAGTCAGGCTGAGGACGCGGGTGTCGAAGTCGTCGAGCTTGTCGGCACAGCGGAGCGTGACCTCGATGGCAGCTGGAGCGCTTGTGTGAGCGGATGCGGACAGCAGTTCACGGGGATGGAGGCAAGAGGACTTACCGTCGGCAGTGGCCATGTTTGCAGAGTGTTGAACAAGAAGCAGGCTGGCGAGGCGGCGGTGTTGCAGGCCAGTTGGGTGATGCCGTGCAACACCACAGGCTGGCAGGGCGGGGTCGAGCTCCGGCGGTGGGGAGTCGAACCGTGGTAGGGCGCAGGAGCTCCCAGCACAGCGAGGCGAGGGGAAAGGGCTTTTGAATTACGAAGCCGCTGGAGCGAGGGACGGGCTGGGGGAAAGTCGGGGAAAGAGAAGAGAGGAGAGGCGGATGCCGCGGTCGGGACGGCAGCAGCAGTCGCAGGTTGCTCACGGGTCGCAGCTGCCTGGGAGGCCGTCCGTGCATTCCTCTATCGGCTTATCGCCCGCTCGCCCTGCCCGCGCGCGCAGGAGCAGTCGGCGGTCGGTGCTTGGCGGCAGGTGCGGTGCCCCACCTTGTTTTCGAAATCTTTGGCTGGAAGGCGCGACCAAACAGTCATTCACTCAGGCGAGCCGCACGCACCCAGCCCAAGCCATGACCCTCGACCTCCTCCGATACACGCTCCAACGGTAGCACGTAACCCGCGTCCGAGGCATACTGCTCCCGCCATGTCGCCCACCATCGCCATCACCGAGACGAAGCCGGCCAAGTCGCGCCACGCAAAGCTGCAGGTCGACGAGAACGCCCCCGCCCGCATCAAGCACATCCAATTCGGCATCTACTCCAACCAGGACATTGTAAACCAGGCCGTCCTCGAGGTGTCTGACCGCAATGTTTACGATCTCGCCCCCGCCGCCGACAACACGCGCAAGCTCACCAAAAACGGTCCCATGGACATGCGCATGGGCATCTCCACCAAGACCGATACCTGCGAGACCTGCGGCGAGAAGCTGAGCGACTGCAACGGCCACTTCGGTCACATCAAGCTCGCCCTCCCCGCCTTCCACGTTGGCTACCTCAAGCACATCATCGAAATCCTAAACTGCATATGTAAGGACTGCTCACGCATCCTGCTCGATGTCCCCGAGCGCCGACGGTACTTGCGCAGCATGCGCCGTCCCGGCATGGACAACCTTCAGCGGACGGGCATTTCGAAACGTATCATGGAGGAGTGTCGGAAGAAGAAGAATTGTCCTTACTGCGGAGCTGTCAACGGAACGGTGCGCAAGGTCCCGGGGCACCCCTTGAAGGTCATCCACAATCGATACGATGCCTTCAACCGCTCCACCGCAAAGGACAAGAAAGAACCCCCCGGCAAGAAGGAATTCGACCAGTCCTTCGAGAACGCCCGAGCCACAATTCCCGAATTTGATAAACACGCCAAGCGAGCCGTGGATGACATGCATCCATTGCGCACGCTCAACCTTTTTAAGAAGATATCTCCCGAAGACTGCGAGCTGCTGGCAATGATCCCAGAAGACGCCCGCCCTGAAATGCTCATTTGGGAGTACGTGCCTGTGCCGCCTGTGGCTATACGGCCATCGGTAATGCAAGAGGCAGGTGCTACGGAGGATGATATCACCAACAAGATTGGCGACATTTGCCATATCAGCAGTATCATCCGAGCCGGGCTTGCCCGCGGGTTCCCCCTGCAGGTTTTGATGGAGCAGTGGGACTTCCTGCAGTTGCAGATCGCCATGTATATCAATAGTGAGACTCCTGGCTTGAAGCAGCAAGGGCTCCAGAAGACGATGCGAGGATTCTGCCAACGACTCAAGGGGAAAGGAGGGCGATTTCGTCAGAATCTATCCGGAAAACGTGTCGATTTTTCAGGTCGAACGGTCATTGGACCCGACCCTAATCTTGGAATCGACGAAGTTGCGGTTCCTGAGCGTGTGGCGAAGAACTTAACCTATCCGGAGAAGGTCACCAAATACAACATCGAGAAGTTAAAGAAGCTAGTCCAAAACGGTCCTCACAAATACCCGGGAGCGAACGCTATAATCAAGTTTGGCGGCTTCACTAACAACCTTATTGTAATTGCGTCGCGCGACCCTACTGGCGAAAAGCTTGGAGATGCCGCACGTAAATTACAGATCGGCAACATTGTAGAACGCCACATTGAAGACGGGGACATAGTCTTATTCAATCGCCAGCCATCACTCCACAGACTAAGTATCCTTAGCCATCGTGCAAAAATCCGACCATGGCGTACGTTTCGACTCAACGAGTGCGTTTGCAACCCTTATAATGCCGATTTCGATGGTGACGAAATGAACCTGCACGTGCCCCAGACCGAGGAAGCACGAACAGAGGCTATTGAGCTGATGGGCGTCAAGTACAACTTAGCGACACCGAAGAATGGCACGCCACTCATTGCTGCCATTCAAGACTTCATTACTGCCGCATTCCAGTTGAGCAGCAAGAATAATTTTTTCGATCGCCAGACCTTCTGCCAGATTTGCAATTATATGTTCAAAGGCGAAGGAGCTTATGATCCTGCTACCGGAAGATACCATCCTATTGAATTGCCTCCACCGACTGTCTGGAAACCCCAGCAGCTGTGGACAGGCAAGCAAGTCTTCAATGTTCTCATGCGACCATTTAAAGATTATGGTGGATCTAACAAGGTGGAGGTCAACCTCGAAGCGGCTTGCAAGCAGTTCAAGGCGAAAGAAGGAGTACCAGATGACCTGAATGAGGACGATGGTTATCTTGTTATTCGGAATTCAGAAGTCATGTGTGGATGCATGGACAAGGCTACAGTTGGCGACGGGAAAAAGGATTCTGTTTTCTACGTTATCATGCGTGACTTTGGACCCGATTACGCTGTTCAGGCTATGAATCGGCTGGCAAAGGTATCTGCTCGCTGGCTGACGAATAACGGCTTCTCTATCGGTATCAGTGACGTTACCCCCGGTGAGGAGCTAAATCGAAAAAAGGACGCACTGATCAGGAAAGCATACCAGCAGTGTGACGATCTAATCAAGCAATATCACAACGGAACGCTGCAGCGAGATGCCGGATGCGATGAATTGATGACCATGGAAAACAAAATTGGAGGCATCTTATCTAGCGTCCGCCAAGCAGCTGGTGAAGTCTGTTTCCAAGAGCTGAGCAGGTGGAATGCGCCTCTGCTAATGGCCAAATGCGGGTCCAAGGGTTCCAATATCAACGTGTCTCAGATGGTTGCTTCTGTTGGACAACAGATGATAGGTGGTGCACGAGTTGCTGACGGTTTCCAGCACAGAACATTACCACACTTTCAGAAGGCTTCGCGCGAGCCCGTATCCAAAGGCTTCGTTAGCAACAGTTTCTTCTCTGGCCTAACGCCGCCCGAGTTTATTTTCCATGCCATGAGCGGTCGAGAGGGTTTGGTCGACACAGCTGTCAAAACAGCGGAGACTGGATATATGAGCCGAAGGCTGATGAAGTCCTTGGAAGATCTTTCCAAACAATATGATAACACTGTCTCCAATTCATCTGGTACCATTGTACAGTTTCAGTACGGAGATGATGACTTGGATCCTATGGATATGGAAGGAAAAGCAAAGCCGGTACATTTCGATCGCACGTTCCGGCATGCCATTGAAACCACATGGAATAATAAAGTCTCGAGTTTAACGCCCAACGACGTGCGAGCATATGCGCAAGACATACTTGATACACGACGAAGCCATAAGAAACTCAGGCGTACAAAGCTCGACCAAGTTACACCTCTCGATTTCAATGACAAGAGCGATATGGGACTTGATGATAAGGACCCCGAACGTGCCTTTCTTGATACTGTACAGCAATATGTTTTTGAAAAAGCCCAGAAGTTGGAAACTACACTTGCTCACCTTGACTTGCCTGTCCCACCCCATTCCAATAAAGAAAGACCTGAAGAGGATACGAAGGTTTACAGTCTTGCCGATGGTATTGCCAAAATCTCGGCATCCGCATTACATAAGTTCCTGGACTTGTGCCTAGAGAAATATGAGAAATCCAAAGTGCAGCCAGGCCATGCTGTGGGCGCAATTGGCGCGCAATCAATCGGAGAGCCGGGTACCCAGATGACGCTGAAGACCTTCCACTTTGCCGGTGTTGCTGGTATGTCTATTACTCAGGGTGTCCCTCGTATCAAAGAAATCATCAATGCATCGAGTGTAATATCTACCCCAGTTATTACATGCCCGCTATCCAATCCAGAAGACGAGACCGTAGCCAGGATAGTCAAGGGGCGGATAGAAAAGACCTACTTGAAGGATATTATAAACTATGTCGAAGATGTGTGGCATCCCAATGGCACCGCCTGCATCAAGATGTGCTACAGCGAGGAGACCACAGCGAAACTTTCTCTTGATTTAGAGCCACAGGACATTATAGCGGGTATCAACAAGTACAAACCTCTCAAGTGGGGTAAAGCTGGTACAAGCGTTAGCATTCGACATGGAAAATCAGGCTACATCATCACAGTCGATGTCCCTAATCCCAGGAATCGCGCCAAGAAGTCTACTTCTACTAAGACGAACAAGAAGGAGCAGGCGTACTTCGATAGGGTCCAACAAGTCAAAACGCTCGTTCCCGATGCTGTTATCAAAGGTTATCCAGACTGTCAACGTGCTATCATAAAAAAAGAGACGACACCCAACAAAAATGGCAAATATGAGTGCCAACTTCTTGTCGAAGGCTATGGTCTCAAAGACTGTATGACAACTCCTGGTATCAAACCCTACAATACCACATCCAATCATGTCATGGAAGTCCGAGATGTGCTAGGTATTGAAGCTGCCCGTGCTACTATTGTGCGAGAAATTGGCTCCGTCATGAAGTCCATGGATATTGATCCGCGCCATATGGCACTACTCGCTGATGTCATGACATTTAAAGGCGACGTGTTTGGCATCACCCGTTTCGGTCTGCAGAAAACGAGAGATAGTGTACTGCAACTTGCTAGTTTCGAAAAGACGCCCGACCATCTCTTCGAGGCAGCCGCGAAAGGTAAGATTGATAGCATTGATGGTGTATCAGAGTGCATCATTATGGGTCAAAGCGTGAAACTTGGAACGGGGGCCATGCAGGTTCTTCGACCTTTAGGTCTAGTAGGGTCCGAGGATATGGGGCCTAAGCCAACAATGTTTGAAGCAGGGTGGGATGCGTTGTAATTTCCCTAAGATTAAAGCATTCCAATGGCGTTTTTGCTCTTTGGAGATTTGTACCTGCTAGCATAGCGACGGCCCCCGCTGATTGTACATATGAATATCAAAATATCAAGTCCCTCCCCGATGCTCAATGCGACTATCGAATCATTAGCTACTCGTACTCTAGAAATGAAAGCATGTTAGACAGGCCCTGATCGCTAAGAGATGAAGCGGATCAGCGCTAATTCTCATGACATCAAGAAACGATGCGAATCGTGCATCTCGGCTCCGCTTCCGACACTAAATATGCAAACTACATACCGCTATGAACTGCCCATCCAATTCCTGGGGTTGGCTAGAACGATAGTGCAGTGGCTGACAGATCTGGCGACTTGGTGAAATGGGTAGTGCGGGTTAAAGGACATGACGTAGAGCGACAGAAGTGGGCCGCAAAGAGAGACAGAGAGGTTTGAAAATGGTATCCGGCCTTTTCAGCGCCCAGAGATACAAGTACAAGACCAAGAAGCTGGATTAAGCCACGGCCTCCTGCTCCTATCCTTAACTTTTTACAACCTACTATCTATAAACTTACAAACGCATCGAGCCATGGCGCTGTTTTGGGGGCTAAGAGGACAGAGTTTGCAGACACTAGTCACTGCTGTCTGCGGTCTGTGTTTCTTGTACGTTTTCCTGCGGATGAGAAATAAGAAAAGTAGTCAAACTAACTGAGCTAGGTGCTTTGGATATGCACAAGGTGTTATGGGTGGGCTCGTAACAGTGGCTGCCTTTTTACAAGAGTTTCCACAGCTCGATACCATCAACAACGCCTCAGCATATAATGCAAAGGTTCAAGGTATGTCATTATATCTTCTCGGAGTTCACATTGAATTGCTGATCCATAGTCCATAGGTGCTGTCGTAGGAACATGGAATTTGGGATGTTTTGTCTCAGCCATTCTTACGATCTTTCTAGGAGATTATCTAGGTAGAAAGAGAACAATCTTGTTAGGCCTCTCGATATGGGTAATGGGGGAGATTATTCAGTCTTCATCTTATAGATTTGGGCAGCTCATTGCCGGTCGCGCTATTGCCGGGTTCGGTACGGTATCTCCACTGCCTTCATGCATCTTGGCCTCATAGCTAATTCATCTCACATAGGTAATGGCTTCATAACAGCCACTGTTCCCGCCTATCAGGCCGAATGCGTAAAATCTCATCGCAAAGGCACAATTCTCATGGTCAGCACTGGCGCGTTCATCGCCCTTGGCCTCGCGCTCTCATACTGGCTAGTTTTCGCCTTCTCCTACGTGCCCAACTCCTCCGCTGCATGGCGTGTTCCTATTGCGTTTCAGATTATTTTTGCAGTCATTGGTTTCACGGTCCTTCTTTCCCTCCCAGAATCGCCGCGATACTTAATTCTCACGGGGCAGGAAACACAGGCCCTCGAAGTCTTAGCTGCACTAAACGATGAGGATGCTCAAGGCCCAGAAGTCAGAGATGAGTTCTTACAGATCAAAGATGCGATTCTGGTTATGGCCAAGGGCAGTAAAGATGGACTACTCAGTAACAAGGAGCGAAGGAATTTCCATAGAACGACTTTGGCCTGTTTCGTGCAGGTTTTTCAGCAGATTTCCGGAATCAACCTAATATCACAATATCTGGCGGTAATGATGCTCACGCAATTTTCGTACACTGGATGGCTTGCTCGCCTTCTTGGCGCGTGCGCCGCATCCTGGTATTTCCTTACTTCGTTTGTTGCAGTCATTGGCATTGATCGTTTTTGGGGACGTCGATGGTTGATGTTGTTCGGAGCATCAGGCATGTGCGTGTGCATGTGTTTGTTGGCGGTGTTGGGGTACCTTTGGACTGAGCATGCACTCGAGAACACTAATATTGCGCAAACTGTGTTCCTGTTTGGGTTCCTATCTTTCTTTGCCGTGGGCTGGCAGGGTATGGCATGGCTATATCAGGTTGAGGTAGTTCCTTTAAGAATTCGCGGTCCTGCGAATGCACTGTCCACCAGTGTCAACTGGCTGTTCAATTTTGTGTAAGTCTTTTACAACGCATATGCTCCCAACACTTCAGGCAGAATACTGATGAGAGGATAGAATTGTCTTCATTGCACCCATCGCTTTCCACAATATTGGATGGAGAACATATATTATCTTCGCTTCGACTAATTTTACCATAATTCCTCTGGTATATTTCTTCTACCCAGAAACAGCATATCGATCCCTTGAAGAAGTGGACGTCTTGTTTCATCTTGCGAATGAGAAACCTGGAAACGCGTGGCTCTCTGTCGTCAAGATATCTAAACAAGAACCTTTATGGTTTGGTAAGAACGGCGAAGTGCCATTTGACTATGAGCGCTCGGATTGGCATCGGAGGTACATGGGCTCAAGCGGGTCAACGTTGAATGGCAGCGGCAGTAAGGAGAAGGGAAGCAACGGAGGCACGGCCGGGCGGAATACAACACCAAGTAGATGGGAGGACCTTGGGCACACCGTGTTATCATCAAACAATCCACGCAGTGATCAAGCTCGCAACTTGCCCAACTCACGGACTGAGAACTATCGCCCTGGTACCCATAACAGGCACCGAAATAATTCTGTCACTACAGGTACCACAGCGGTGAGCACATATAGCAGATTGAAGACACAGGGTGATCTCATTAATGAGGGCACGGATAGCTTAACTTCTCTTAACTCTAGCCATTCTGCACACTCCGATCCTAACTGG
>Ga0247757_10001435_pt1 | contig 15787 bp, 13 predicted proteins | sample UWRJL126311R4_FD_180929 | JGI IMG/M metagenome (GOLD analysis project Ga0247757, IMG submission 180929) | Plant litter microbial communities from Arlington Agricultural Research Station in Wisconsin, United States - UWRJ-L126-311R-4 | ecosystem: Environmental > Terrestrial > Plant litter >... | reverse complement strand
GCGGAGGTAGCGTTCCCAGGCGCGCGCAGCGGGCGTGATTTTGCCGGCCTTGTCCGCGCGGCGCAGGATCGGCTCGACGCGGCGGAGCTGGGCGCGCAGGTCGACGAGCGCGTGGGTGATCACATGCACGCTCGGCTGGTCGCTGTTCGGAAAAGTGGCGGTCTCGTGGTTGGCCAGCGCCTCGATCAGGCCGGGCAACACGACGCGGTAGAGGCCGAGGGCGTAGGCGAATTCACCGGGCGCGTGCGGCAGCTCGGCGACGAGGCGGAGCAGGGCGGGATCGGCGGGTTTCTGGAAGGCCGGCGACTGGATCTCGCGCAGGCGCAGGTAGAGGGCGTTGACGTGCTGCGAGAACTCCCAGAGCGAGCGGCCCATCTCGCACTTCAACTCGAAGGTCGCGGCCCGCGGCAGCCAGCCGGCGAGCTGGATCATCGCCTCGTGCTCGACGTACCGGTAGTGGTTGAGCAGGCGCCGGTTCGCGTCGATGTCGAGCGCCGGTTCGGCGCGGCGGGAAGCGGAAGAGGGACGGCGCATGGCGGCAGGGGGGTTACTCGCGAAGGTCCGCGCAACGGATGCGCGTGCCGCCGGCATCGGCGGACGCGATGGCGGCGAGGTTGAAGCGCAGGGTCTGGACCGCCGCCTCGAGGCTGCAGAGTTGGGCGGGACGGCCTTCGATGAGATCGAGGAAACGGTCCGCCTGGTCGACGAACGGCGTGTCCCGGTCCCCGGCGGGGATTTCGTGCCACTGCCATCCCGGGTCGCCCTGCCGGAGCACGCCCCAGCGGCGGTTGTGGGTCTCGACCTTCACGCTGCCGGTGGCGGTGTTGAACTGGAGCGTGGACTCGTTCGGCGCCTGGAACTGGTTGAGGGTGTAGTTCACGAGCGCGCCGCCGTTGCGGGCGCTGATGTGCACGGTGTCCTCCACGGTGACATGGGGCAGCGCCTGGTGGGCGCAGTCGCAAACCAGGCTTTCGGTGGGGCCGAGGACGCTTTCGAACCAATTGACGGTGTGGGTGAGGGCGTCCTGGATGGCGCCGCCGCCCAGTTTGCGGTCGCGATAGTAGGTCTGGTGGTAAGGGACCGTATGGGCCGGGCGGCCGCCCGGAAAGTACTGTCCGCTCGTGCAGGTGGCCTGCAGGACGGGGCCGAGCTCGCCCGCGGCGAGGAAGTTCCGGACCGCGCTGAGCAGCGGGTAGACATGGAGCACGTAGGCGACCGCGGTCTTCCGGCCGGAAGCCGCGGCGACGCGCTGGAGTTCGGCGACGCCCGCGAGCGATTGCGACAGCGGCTTCTCGATCAGGACGTGGCGGCCACCCTGCAGGATCTCGGTCGCCATGGCGACGTGGAGATGCGCGGGCGTACAAATCACGACAGCGTCGAACGGCTGGGCGGCGAGGGCCGCGCGCCAGTCCTGGTGGGTGCGCACCCCGTACGTGGAGGCCAGGGTGGCCAGCAGGGCGGGGTTGGCGTCGCAGGCGGTGACCCGGGCCCGGCCGGTCTTTTGGAAGCAGCGCAGATGACGCTCGCCAATGCTGCCACAGCCAATAATCAGGACTTCATGCATTTCGCCAGGGAAAGTAAAGGTGCGTGGGGCCCTTGCGCCCGGTCAGGGACCTGACCGGAAATAGGGTTGCCTTGTGTGTATACAATAGTATTCTGAATCAAAATGAAGAGTGTCAACACCGATGTTGCGTATGACTATATCCGGAAGCGGATCCTGTCCGGCGACTTTGCGCCGGGCCACCCGCTGCTGACGGAGGTGCTGGCGGCCGAGATCAAGGTCAGCCGCACCCCGGTCCGCGATGCCCTGCGCAAGCTGGAGACCGACGGCCTGGTCACGATCCGCGCCCACCTCGGGGCGAGCGTGAAGAAGATGAATTTGAAGGAATACCGCGAGATGTCGGACCTGCGCCTGGCACTCGAGAGCCACGCGGCCGGCCTGGCGGCGAAGAACCACACGGACGAGGATCTGTCGGAGATGGAGTTCGCCCTCGAGGCGATGCGCGGCCTGACCAAGCGGATCATCGCGGCGGACAAGGAGCAGCCCATCCTGGCCGAACTGATGAAGGAGGACATCCGCTTCCACATCGCGATCATGGGGGCGGCGCGGAACGAGCTCATGAAGCGGGAAATCCTGCGCCTGCACCTGCTGCATCGCGTGGTATCCGGTCCCTCCGCGACCGATGCCCCGGTGGCGGTGGCGCCCAAGAGCCAGAATGACGCCCGCCGGAAACTGGTGCAGGCGAAGCACGAGGATATTTTCGAGGCCATCAAGCGCGGCGATGCCGCCGCGGCGAAACGGGAGATGGAATTTCATCTCCAGGAAATGATCGACCACAACTTCCGCCTGCTCGCGCGCGCGGAAGCCGGGGTGATCGCACGGGAGCTCTCCCCCGAGGAGCTGCTCTATATCTCGCAACATTGAGCGGCGGGCCCCCGCCCGGCGGGGAGAGGCGGCGGAGTTCCGGTCGGAAAATCCGCGCGACAATTCGTCTTGAAATTTGTTGACACAGATATGTGCCAGTATCTTTCTGTATACATTGTTTGGGTCACCGACAATTCAGGCACACCAACCAAGGCACCAAATGACCTCTAGGAATCGCAGCGCCACCCTCGGGTGGCGGGGATTGATTACGTGTGCGGCGTTCATCGCCGCCACCGTGCAAGGAACGGCTCAGACCGCACCCGCGGATACCACCACCCCCCCGGAAGCTCCGGCTCCGGAAAAAAAGGAAGTTCTCCAACTTTCCAAATTCGAGGTGAACACCACTCGCGATACGGGCTATATCGCGAACAACACCGCCACGGGCCTCAAGACCAACCAGGCCCTGATCGAGATCCCGCAGTCCGTCACCGTCGTCACGCGCGACCTGATCGATGACATCGGGGCGATCAAGACCTCGGACGTCCTGCAGTTCGCCGGTGCGTCCCAGTTCTACCGCGGTGAATCCATCCGCTTGCGCGGCGCGCGCACGCTGAACGCCTACATGGACGACGCGATCGAGAACGTCCCCTACAGCGACAACGTGAACATCGACTCCTACGAAGTCATCCGCGGCCCGGCCGGCGTGCTCTACGCCAACGCCAGCCTCGGCGGCGTCGTGCTCAAGTCGACCAAGAAGCCGCTGTCCTACAAGATGGACCAGATCGACTTCTTCATCAACGACTGGGGCCAGTACCGCGCCCAGGTCGACACGACCGGCCCGCTCGGCAAGCTCGGCGACGCCCAGCTCGGCTACCGCTTTGTCGCGGCCTACCAGGGCGGCGACTATTACCTCAAGAACACGGAGGACACGCACCTCGCGATCCACCCGACGTTCCAGGTCCAGTGGAAGAACACCACGGTCCGCTTCGCCTACGACTATGTCGACATCGACAGCATCGCCGGCGCCCAGAACTTCGCCCTGCCGGACGGCTCGATCTACACCGGCGCCGGCCGCGACGAGGGCTACTACCCGAAGGGCATCGAGGAAAACCACAACCAGCAGCGCGAGCGCATCGCCATCATCCAGCGCATCTCGGACAACTGGGAATCCAAGACCTCCCTCTCGCACCTCGAGTACGTGCGCCATGGCAGCAACCTCCTGCCGCTCTCCCTCAACCTGCAGAACGACACCTTCACGCTCTTTGCGCGCCGCAACTACCAGCGCCTCGAGAACTGGGTCGTGAACCAGGACTTCCTCGGCAACTACAAGATCGGCCCGACGGAGAACCAGACGGCCGCCGGCTTCACGCTGACCGACGAATACGTCCGCGCCTCCTTCCTCAACGCCAACGGCGCCACGACCGGCACGATCACCGCGCCGCTCTTCGGCACCAACGGCAGCCAGGCCTACCCGATCGCCAAGCCGAACATGGATGCGGTCGTCGTCCCGACCTATGAGTCGTATGGCGACCCGAGCGCCGTCGGTAGCTGGACGAACAACCGCCGCTCCACCTACTACGTGCAGCAGCAGATCCAGATGCTCAACAAGCACCTGATCCTCGTCGGCGGCCTCAGCTACGCCACGCTGCAGATCAACGACGTTCCCTCCGTCATCGCCCGCAACACCGCCGGCGGCACGCGCGTGGTGAACTTCGACGAGGACCTCCACCGCCTCGGCGCCGTGGTCAACATCACGAAGGACATCGCGCTCTACTACCTCGACTCCACGACCTTCGCGCCGCAGGGCAACTCCAACACCCGTGACATCAACGGCCAGTTGCTGCCCGCCCAGTTCGGCAAGGGCAAGGAGTTCGGCCTCAAGACCGCGCTCATGAACGGCCGCATCTCGGCCACGGTGTCCTGGTTCGACATGGACCTGACCAACGTCGCGGTGCTCCAGGCGGGCGTGAGCCCGATCACCGGCCTGCAGTACTTCACCGCGGCCGGCATGCAGACCCAGAAGGGTTGGGACGCCACCGCGGCCGTCGCGATCACGCCGAACTGGCAGATCATGGCGACCGCCTATGACGGCACCGTCAAGGACCAGAACGGCGCGCTCCTGAACAACACGTACAAGAGCCAGTACAGCTTCTTCACCCGTTACGACTTCAAGTCGGGCGCCCTCGCCGGCCTCAGCATCGGCGGCGGCGGCAGCAAGACGGGCGGCAACTACTTCGCCACCCCGGGCAGCTACACCTTCCCGACGGGCGTCACGCCGCACCCGATCACGCTCGAGGACGTCTGGAACACCAGCGCCTTCGTCACCTACAAGTACGGCAAGAACTGGACGTTCCGGTTGAACGTCACGAACCTGACGGACGATGTCTACGCGCTGGGTGCGCAGACGGTCCTGCTCGTCGACATGGCTCCGCCGCGGACCTTCCAGTTCTCCACCAGCTACAAGTTCTGAGCTTGGGTTATAGTGTTGGTATCACACCCCGTTTTCCCCTGGGAAACGGGGTGTTTTCCGAACGGAGGGCGCGCTCGCGGCGCCCACCCTTTCCGCCCCGCCGGAGCTTCCGGCCCACCCCATGAAGATCACCGCGGTCAAGACTCACCTCCTGACAACGCGCTGGGTTGACGACCCGGCCTTTCCGCAGTCGCTCCACTCCACGGCGCTCGTGCGCATCGAGACCGACGCCGGCCTCGACGGGCTGGGGGAGTCGACCTGGGGCTACTTTGCCCCCGACGCCGTGCCGGCGATGGTGGCCTATTTCGAACCGGTCCTGCTCGGGCGCGATCCGTTGCAGCTGTCGCGCACGGTGCGCGCGCTCGTGAACGATTCCGTCTGGTGGGCGCGCTCCGGCGCCGGCAAGAGCGTGATCAGCGCCCTCGAGATCGCGCTCTGGGACCTGCAGGGCAAGGCGCTCAAGGTGCCGGTGTACCAGTTGCTCGGCGGTGCGGTGCGCGATCGCATCCCCGTCTACGCGTCGGGCGGGCCCTCGCTGTGGCCGCTCGAGGACACCGTCCGGAAGGTCGCGCACTACGCGTCGCGCGGCTACCGCGCGGCCAAGCTTTCCACCGGGCTCTACCGCATGCCGCCGCCCTCCGCCGCGGGCGGACACCAGGCCCGGCTCGAGACGGAGCCGATGCCGTTCGCAGCGAAGCTCGACACGCTGCACGAGCTCTTCACGCGTCTGCGCAAGGAATTCGGCGCCTCGATGGATCTCGCCATCGACGGCCACCAGGGCGGCGTGCCCAACCCGATCCCGGTGAGCGAGGCGATCTCGATCGCCGACGCGCTGGCGCCGTTCCGCCTGCGCTTCTACGAGGAGCCGCTCGCCTACACCAACCTCGACGGCTACGGCGAACTCCGCGCCCGCTCGAAGATCCCGATCGCCGGCGGCGAAAGCCTGTGCGGGCTCGATCAATTCCATCCGCTCATCGCGCGCCACGGCGTGCACGTGATCCAGCCGGACGTCGGTTTCGTCGGCGGCCTCGGCGAGACGCAGCGCATCATCCACCACGCCGAAGGTTTCAATCTCTCCACCGCGATCCACACCGGCGCCTCGATGGGGCCGTCGCTGGCCGCGTCATGGCATCTCGCCGCCGCCAGCCACTCGGTCGACTGGCTCGAACACGTGCTGGCGGCGAAGACGATCCAGGACGCGCTCATGCTCGACCGCTTCGAGGTGCGCGACGGCACCGTCGGGCTGCCGACCGCCCCCGGCCTCGGCGTGCGACTCACGCCGGAAATCGAGGCGCAGTTCAACTTCTCCCGCAATTCCGGGGAGCGCACCTGATGAAGCTGCTGCTCCACACAATCTTCGCCTTCACGCCCGCGCAGCGCTCCGTGCTCGCTGCGGCGCTGCCGGGCGTCGAGATCGCCGAGACCGGCGGCGGCGACCTGAACCTGTACGATGGCCGGGACGTCGCCATCCTCGTCACCGAGCAATTGCCGCGCGAGCTCGCGGGCTGGCCCGCCCTGCGCTGGGTCCAGTTGATTTCCGCGGGCGCCAACCAGGTGCTGGGCCATCCGCTCCAGGCGACCGACATTGTCGTCACGAACGCCAGCGGCACCCACGGCGTGCCCATCGCGCAGTACGTCACCACCGCGGTGTTGATGGCCGCGCACCGGGTGCCGGAGATTCTCGCCTTCAAGCCGACGCGCACCTGGCCGAACCGGACCGCGCTCGCGAGCCGCCCGTTGCGCGGCGCGACCGTCGGGTTGCTCGGCTACGGCAGCATCGGCCGCGAATGCGCGCGCCAGCTGGCCGCGCTCGGCCTGCGCGTGATTTGCCTGAAACGCGACCCGGCGGCGCGGGAGGACCGCGATTTCAACGCCTGGCCGGGCACCGGCGATCCCGCGGGGCGGCTGCCCGAGGCCTGGTACGGTCCCGCGGCGCTCGAGGAGTTCGTCCGCGCCAGCGACTACGTGGTGGTCACGGTGCCGAGCACGCCGCAGACGGCGGGCCTGATCGGCGCGCGCGAGCTGGCGTGGAGCAAGCCGGGGGCCCACTGGGTCGTGGTTTCCCGCGGCGGCATCGTCGAGGAGGCGGCCCTGGCGGCAGCCCTGCGCACGGGCAAGGTCGCCGGCGCCACGGTGGATTGCTTCGTGCGCGAGCCGCTCCCGCCCGACCATGAATTTTTCGCGACGCCCAACCTGCTCCTGACGCCGCACATGTCCGGCGTCTACGCGGGCTTCTGGGACATTTTCAACACGCTCCTCGCGGACAACCTGCGCCGCTTCGCCGCCGGCGACCCACTGCTCAACCGCGTGCAGCACGCGCGCGGCTACTGATTTTATCCATGATCCTCGACACCCTCGCCCAAGGCAACGCCTACCTCCCGCTCAACCCGCGCTTCAAACGCGCTTTCGAATTTCTCCGCCACGTCACGCCCGCCACGCCCGTGGGGCGGCACGAGATCGATGGCGAAGAGATCTACGCGTTCGTGCAGCAGCACCTCACGAAGCCGGTGTCCGAAAAGAAGCTGGAAGTGCACCGCCGCTACATCGACATTCAGTTCATGCTCCGCGGCCGCGAAATCATCGCGTGGGCGCCGCTCGCCGGGCTGGGCACGCCGGTCATGGCGTTCGACACCACCGTCGACGCCGCGCTCTACGCGTACCCGGTCGACGCCGTGCCGGTCAATGTCGTGGCCGGGCAGTTCATGATCCTGTTTCCCGAGGACGCCCATGCGCCCTCCGTCGCCTGGGGCGACCCGGCGGAAGTCCTGAAGGTGGTCGTCAAGGTCGCGGTCTGATCCTGCCGTGCGCTATTTCCCCTTCCTGCTCTCGTTCTTCGTGGCGGCCGGCCCGGCCAGCGCCTCCGACGTGAAGAAGTTCGGGATGGCCGCGGCCTTGGATCCTTCGCTGCAGCCGGCGCTGGACCCGGTGCCGGAGCAGGCGGGGCTGCCCCGCGTGCTGCTCATCGGGGATTCGATCTCCATCGGGTACACCCGCGCCGTGCGGGCGGAACTGGCGGGCAAGGCCAATGTGGTGCGCCCGCCCGAAAACTGCGGGCCCACCGGCTTCGCCCTCAGCCGCCTCGACGGCTGGCTCGGCCCGGGGCCGTGGGCCGTCATCCACTTCAACTTCGGGCTGCACGACCTGAAGTATCTCGACGCCGAGGGCACGTACATCGTCCCCAAGCCCGGTGACCAGCCGCTCGCCACGCCGGAGCAGTATGCGGACAACCTGCGCACGATCGTCGCCCGCCTGAAGCGCACGGGGGCCAGGCTCGTGTTCGCGACCACCACGCCCGTGCCCGACGGCACCGTCGGACGCATCGCCGGCAGCGAGCGCGCCTACAACGACGCGGCTTTGGCCGTCACGCGCGAGGCCGGCGTCGCCGTTGACGACCTTTGGGCGTTCACCCACGAGCGACCCGCGCTGCAAAAACCCCACAACGTCCATTTCACGCCGGAGGGTGACGAGGCCATCGCGCATGTCGTCACCGCCGCCATCGCCGCGCAACTGCCGGCCACCCCGTCCCCATGACCGCTGCCGTTACCCCGCCGCCCACGATCCTCGCCACCGCCGTCGTTCCCTGGAACGACCGCTTCGAATTCGAGGAGGAGCGCTTTCGCCGGCAGGTCCACATCCTCGCGCGCGAGCTGACGCGCGACCTCTACATCTTCGGCACCGCCGGCGAAGGCTACGCCGTGACCGAGGCGCAGTTCGACCAGGTTTGCCGCGCCTTCTGGGAAAGTTCCCGCGAAGCCGGCGTGAACCCGATGGTCGGCCTCATTTCGCTTTCGCTGCCCACGATCGTCTCGCGCATCGAGCGCGCGCGGGCGATGGGGTTCCGGCTGTTCCAGCTCTCGCTGCCGTCCTGGGGCATGCTGAACGACCGCGAGGTCGACGCCTTCTTCGCCGAGACCTGCGGGCGCTTCCCTGACTGCCAGTTTCACCATTACAACCTGATGCGGACGAAGCGCCTGCTCACCTCGGTCGAGTATGCGCGGCTCGCCGCCGCGCACCCCAACTTCGTCGCGGTGAAGAACAGCACGACCGACCCGCTGGTGGTCGCGGACCTGATGAAACTGTCGCCGCGCCTGCGCTTCTACATCACGGAGTTCGGCTACGCCATCGCCCGCCGCACGCATGATGTCGGCCTCCTGATTTCGCTGGCGACCGTCAACCCGGAGCGCGCGAAGCGCTTCGTGGCCGGCACCGATGCTCAGCGCACGGCGGACCTCGAGGAACTGCGCCGCGTGCTCGCCGGGTTGAAGAGCCCGGGCGACCGGTACCACATCGACGGCGCGTTCGACAAAATGCTCTACCGCGTCACCGATCCGTCCTTCCCGCTCCGGCTCCTGCCGCCGTATGCGCACGCGAGCGAGCAGGACTTCGCCCGCTTCCTTGCCGCGATCCCGCCGGGCTGGCGCCGGGCGACGGAGGGCTGAGCGATGAGCCTGGACCCCACGCGCTTTGCCGGTCGCGGCGCCGTCGTCACGGGTGGCGCCTCCGGCATCGGCCTCGCGATCGCGCGGCGGTTGCGCGCCGAGGGTGCACGCGTGGCGGTCTTCGATTTTTCCGACAAGGGCTTTCCCGCGCTCGCGGCCGAATTCGGCGCGGGGCATCGGTTCCTGCGCGTGGATGTCACCGCCGAGGCCGAGGTGGCCGCGGCCGTGGCTGCGCTGGCGGAGTGGGGGAGCATCGACCTGCTGGTGAACTGCGCCGGCATCACCGGCCGGACCAATCTCAAGGCGCACGAGGTGCCGCTCGACGATTTCGAGCGCGTCCTGCGCACGAACCTCACGGGTTGTTTTCTCACCGCCAAAGCCGTGCTGCCGGGGATGCTGGCGCGCAACTGGGGCCGCGTGCTGCACATCGCTTCGATCGCCGGCAAGGAGGGCAACGCCGGGATGGTTGCGTACTCGGCCGCGAAAGCCGGGGTCATCGGCCTGACGAAAAGCCAGGGCAAGGACTACGCCGGCACCGGGATCACGGTGAACGCGCTCGCGCCGGCCGTCATCCGCACGCCGCTGGTCGACGCCATGCCCGGGGCGCAGGTCAAGTACATGACCGACCGCATCCCCATGCAGCGCTGCGGCACGCTCGACGAGGTCGCGGCGATGGCGGCCTTCATCCTTTCGCCGGAAACCTCCTTCACGACCGGCTTCACCTTCGATCTCTCGGGCGGCCGGGCGGTCTACTAACTTCATTCCCCATGCGCATCCTCGACGTCCGCACCACGCTCCTGACCGGGCCCTGTACCAACGACCCCTATCTCCGCGAAGCGCGCAAGCTGCGCAGCGCGGCCTTCATCGAGGTCATCACCGACACGCCGCACATTGGCATCGGCGAGACCTACGCGGGCTACTTCTGCCCGGAGGTCGTGCCCTCGATCGTCGAGTTCTTCAAGCCGATCCTCGTCGGCCAGAACGTCGACGACATCCCCGAGCTCTGGAGCCGCATGTACCGCTGCGGCAACTTCTGGTGCCGCGTCGGGCTCGGCGCGATCGTCATCAACGGCATCGAGGCCGCGCTCTGGGACCTCAAGGGCAAGCTCCTCGGCCAGCCCGTGCACGCGCTGCTCGGCGGCGCCAAGCACGCGAAGCTGCCGTGCTACGCGACGGGCGGCCCGAGCAACTACCCGCTCGAGAAGCTGGCGAAGAAAATGGACCACTATTTCTCGCTCGGTTTCCGCGGCCTGAAGGTCGGCGCCGGCAGCTTCTCGGTCGAAGATGGCTGGTACACGCCGATGCAGCCGGCCGAGGCGGCGGACTTCGAGGGCAAGAAGGTTGCGTTCATGCGCAAGCACGCCGGGCCCGATGCGTGGATCATGCTCGACGGCCACATGGGCAACAACCCGCGCGCGACGTGGACGGTGGAGATCGCCGCCGCGGTGATGCAGGCGGTCGAGCCCTACAACCTGTTTTTCTTCGAGGAGCCGCTGCACTACACCGATCCGTGGGGCTACGCCGAGCTCTGCCGCCGCACCAACGTGCCGATCGCGGGCGGCGAGTGCCTGACCGCGACGTACGAGTGGAAGGTGTTCACCACGCAGGACAGCTTCGACATCGGCCAGCCCGACGCCTCGTTCACCGGCGGCATGGGCGAGTTCATGGCCGTGGCGAAAATGCTCGAGGAGCGCGGGCGCAAGATCGCGACGCACGCCTGGGGCGCCGGCGGCTCGCTGATGCAGAACATCCACGCCGGTTTTGCCGCGGCGAACACCTGCATGCTCGAGATGCCGCCCGACTACGCCGGGCTGCACTCCGACGTCATCGACGGCGGGCTCGTGCTCAAGGACGGCCACATCCTGCCGCCCGACCGTCCCGGCTTCGGCGTCGTGCTGACCGACGAGATCAAGCGCCGCTATCCCTTCAAGCCCGGCAGCGGCGAATTCAACAGCGTCCCGGGCAAGATCCTGAAAGACTGAGCGCGATGAAAATCCTCGTCGATGTCCCGGTGGAGGCGGCCACGCTGGCGCGGTTGCGCGCGGCGACGCCGCACGAGTTCGTCGTGATCGATCCGCCGGGCGAGGCGAAGCGGCTGTTGCCGGAGGCGACGATCGCCGGGGCCGACGTGCTGTTTTGCACGATCCCGCCGGAGAACCACGCGGCCATGCAGCGGTGGCGCTGGGTGCAGATCGCCTCGGCCGGCTACACGCAGCTGTTCGGCCTCGACCTGCCGGCGCGTGGCGTGGTGGCGACCAACTGCCGCGGCTGCTTCGACGTGCCGATCGCCGAGTGGAACATCGCAATGATGGTGAACCTCGCGCGCGACTTCCGGCGGATGATCCGCAACCAGGAAGCGACCGTCTGGGACCGCGGCGCGGTGTTCCAGCGCGAGATCCGCGGCCTCACCGTCGGCTTCTGGGGCTACGGCGGCCTCGCGCGGGAAACCGCCCGCCTCGCCAAGCAGCTCGGCCTGAAGGTTAACGTGCTGGCGCGTAATGGCGTCGGCCCGCGGGGCGACACCTACGCAGTCGCCGGCACCGGCGACCCCGACGGCACGCTGCCCGATCGCGTTTTCACGAGCGGCCAGGAACTGGAATTTCTCGGCGGCCTCGACTTCCTGATCGTGGCGATGCCGCTGACCGGGAAGACGGAAGGCCTCATCGGCGAGCGCGAGCTGCAGGCGCTGCCGCGGCACGCGTACCTGCTCAATCCGGCCCGCGGCCCGATCATCCAGGAGCAGGCCCTGCTGCGCGCCTTGCGCGAGGGCTGGATCGCCGGCGCGGCGCTCGACACGCACTACAAGTACCCGATGCCGCCCCAGCACCCGTTGTGGAAGTTCCCCAACGTGATCTTCAGCCCGCACATCTCGGGTTCGAGCCTGAGTCCGCATTTCCGGACGCGATTGTGGGACATCTTCGCGCAGAACCTGCAACGCCTCGACGCGGGACAGCCGCTATTGAACGTGATCACGCCGGCGCAGCTGGCGGGGGGGTGACGGCCATGAACCGATTCGCTGCTGCCCGGGAATGTAGGGGCGGAGCTTGCTCCGCCCTCGTTCGGGGCGTCGCGCGCGAAGGGCGGAGCAAGCTCCGCCCCTACAGGTCGAAACGAGCAGGCTGGGGGTGGCTGTTTCCTTTGGTTTTGCTGGTGGCATCGGCGGCGGCCGCGGATCCCTCATTCAGCCCCACCGGCCCGGAAGCGGCGGCGTTCGGCGCGGTTCGAAACTTCCCCGTCGGTGACCGTCAGACCTGGCTGAACCAGGAGTTCCTCGTCGGTTCGTTCAGCCGTTACGACACGATCTTCCCGTCGCAGCGCGTGGCGCCCGCAACGCAGCCATGGGAGTTCAAGCGGGCGACGACGGAGCCGGAGATTCACTACGAGTTCGGCGGACGCCGCTTCTCGCTTGAGGAGTATCTCGGACATTTCCCGGTCACGGGAATTCTGTTGCTGCAAGGCGACACGATCCTGCTCGAACGCTACCAGTATGGCCGCACGGACGCCGACCGCTTCATGTCGGCGTCGATGGCCAAATCCGTCATGGCGCTGCTGGCGGGAGTCGCCCTCGGCGACGGCAGCATCCGGTCGCTCGACGATCCGGCCGCGAGCTATGTTCCCGAGCTGGCCGGCACGCCTTACGGCGGGACGACGTTGCGGGTCTTGCTGCAGATGTCGTCGGGAATCGAATTCGATGTGAAGGGCGGCGAGCGCAAGGACTCCCGCACGGAGAAGCTGATCGACGGGATCTTTGCGCCGGGCGCAGATCCCGTGGCGATCCTCGCGGCCTCCCGCAATCGCGTCGCGCCGGCGGGCACTCATTTCCAATACTCGAGCGGGGACAACGAGCTGGCCGGCTTGATGGTGCGCCGCGCCACCGGCAAATCGCTAAGCGCCTACCTGAGCGAAAAAATCTGGCAGCCGATCGGTGCCGAGGCGGCCGCCACCTGGTGGGCCGACACCTCGGGACAGGAACTGCCCTTCTCGGGCTTCAACGCCGTGCTGCGCGACTACGCCCGGCTCGGCCGGCTGCTGGCACAGGACGGCGATTGGAATGGCCGGCAGCTCATCCCGAAGTCGTACCTCATCGCCGCCACCACCAACCGGCCGGAGGATCGCCACCTGCTCCCCGGCGGGGCCACGCCCTACTACGGCTACGGTTTCCAGATGTGGATTTTCCCGGGGAAAGAACGAATGTTCGTCCTGCGCGGCGCGCAGAGCCAGTACGTCTTCGTCGATCCCGCCTCGAAGCTGGTGCTGGTCCAAACGGCGGTGCGATCCGAGGGGCCCGACTCGGAGAACGGGAAATCCGAGTGCATGGCGCTATGGCTGGCGCTGGTGAAGCAGTTCGGGAGAACGGAAAGCGCCACGGGCAGGGTGGGACCATGAGGACCGGCGGGATCGTCGGCCTGCTGCTCCTGGGGTTGCTCGCGCGCGGCTTCGGAGCGGTGGATACGGCGCCGTCCGCCGTGGTGCTCGAGGGTGGCTCCGCCTTCGACGCGGCCACCGGCCGCATGCAGCCCTTTGCCGCGATCGTGATCGAGGACGGCCGGATCGGCGCAATCGTGCCCCCGGGTGCGGCGTACTCCGTCCCGCCCGGCGCGCAGGTGATCGATACCCGCGGGCGGTTTGTGATTCCCGGCTTGATCGACGGCCACGTGCACCTGGTGCACATTCTGCGGACGCTGCAGATCACGGCGGACGAACTATTCCCGCTCTTTCTCGCCCACGGCATCACCACGCTGCGCGACGTGGGCGACGAGGTGGTGGCGGAGAAACTGTTGCAGAAGGACGCGGCGGCCCGTCCCGGCACGGCCCCGCGGATCGTCATGGGCAGCCTCCTGGTTGACGGCAATCCGCCGTACCACGCCTTCATCAGCTGGCCGATCACCGATCCCGCCAAGGTGACGGCGTTCGTGGACGACATGGCGGGCTGGGGCGTGCAGACCTTCAAGATCTACGTCGGCACCTCCCGTCCGGTCGGCCAGGCGGTCATCCGGGAAGCCCATCTGCGCGGCAAATGGGTGACCGCCCACCTGGCTTGGGACTATCGGGCCCAGGACGCCGTGGCCGACGGGATCGACAGCCTGGAGCACATCGGGGCTCTCTTTGAATTCATGCTGCCGCCGGAAACTCCGCGGTGGCCGCCGCCCGCGGAACGGGTCGGCCGTTCCGCGGAGGAACTGGCGGCGCTCGAGCGTCGCATTTTGGAGATCAAGGCCGACGTAGACCTCACCAGTCCCCGCGTCACCGGACTCATCGCGGACTTGGTGGCGCACAAGGTCGCGGTCGATCCGACGCTCGTGGTTTACCGCAATTGGATGCTGCTGCGCGACCTGCCGGAAGTGCAGCAGCACCCAGACCTGCGGATGGTGCCCGCCCGCTTGCGCGAGGGCTGGCTCCGCTCCGCCCAGGCGCAACCGCTCGATCCCGCCACGCAGGAGCTCCGGCGCCGACAGTTTGCGAAGCTGCAGGAACTGACCGGGCTGCTGTATCGGGCCGGCGTCGAGCTGATGGCCGGCACGGATACGCCGGTGCAGTTCTGTCCGCCGGGCGGGGCAATGCACCAGGAGTTGGAACTGCTGGTCGCGTCCGGCCTGTCGCCGGCGGATGCGCTGATCGCGGCGACCAAGCATAACGCGCGCGCTCTCGGCGAGGCGGACCAGGTTGGCACGATCGAAGCGGGCAAGCGGGCGGACCTGGTGATTCTCGAGGCCGATCCGCTGGCCGATATTCGCAATACGCGCAAGATCCACCGCGTGATCCACGCCGGGTACGTGGCCGATCCGGCGGCGCTGCGGCAGGCCGTGCCCGCCCGCTGACGGTTCAGGGCTTGTCCCTGTCGCGTTTCTCCGCCGGCTCCTCGACGAGGTTAATCAGGTTCGCGACGGCGCGGAAGGGCCGCCACATCCAGCTGCCTTGGAAGAGCAGGTCGATGGGGCCGGATTTCTCCGGAAGCTTGCGGAGCGGGAGCAGCAGGCCGAGGCAGACGATGGCGAGGGAGACGAAGAAGAGCTCGAGCGCGCCGACGTTCACCGCCGGGGCGTCGCCGGGGACCTTCATGAACAAGCCCCAGAGCACGGGCGTGCAGCCGCCGGCGAAAGTGATGACGGCGCCGTGAATCGAGACGGGCAGGGCGCGCTCGTGCTCCGGGACGATCTTGGCCAGATAGGCGAGATTGGCGGAGTTCCAACAACCGGCGCCGAACCCGGCGAGCAGGTAAAGCGGGGGCAGCATCCAACGCTGGGCCCCATCGCCCTCGAGGAACACGATCCAGCCCGCGGCCAGCGCGACGTGCGCGAGGAAACAGAGCTTGAAGAAGAGTTTCGTCCCGATGCGGTCCATGTGCCCGCGCATGACGATGTTCGCCACGATCAGGCCGGCGTAGGTCAGCATGGTGAGGAGCAGCACGGGAGAGGTTCCCATCTTCACCGTCGTCTTGAGGTAGTAGGCGGTGAAGGGGGAAATCGGCGTGATCGAGGCATAGAGCGCCAGCGAGACCCAGAGGTAGGTGCG
>Ga0247757_10001434_pt1 | contig 15794 bp, 17 predicted proteins | sample UWRJL126311R4_FD_180929 | JGI IMG/M metagenome (GOLD analysis project Ga0247757, IMG submission 180929) | Plant litter microbial communities from Arlington Agricultural Research Station in Wisconsin, United States - UWRJ-L126-311R-4 | ecosystem: Environmental > Terrestrial > Plant litter >... | reverse complement strand
GACCGCATCCGCGAAGAGGTGCACAGCGACAGCCAGCGGGTGCAGCGCCAGGCCGCGCTGGTCGAGGAGACCGAGGCCAAGGCGCGCGCCGCCAAAGCCGAGGCGGACGCCAAGGCCGCCGAGGCCGCGCGCCTGGCCGGCACCGCCGCAGGCCGCCGCGATGCGCTCACCCATTCCCAGGAGGACATCGACGCCCGGCGCGAACACGCCGACCGCATCGACCCGCGCACCGGCCGTGACACCGACGAGACAGCCGAACCGACCGAGGAGGGCGGGCACCGGCTGACCGGCGACGCGGTCCGGCCGGATACCGCGCCGCGTTAAGCCGGCGGCGTCCAGGCCACCGGCAGGCGCTTGATGCCGTGGATGAACGCCGCGTGCAGCCGGTCGGGTTCGGCGACCGCACGCAGATCCGGGACGCGGCGATGCAGTTCGTCGAACGTGACCGTGATCTCCCGGCGCGCCAGGTTCGCACCGAGGCAGAAGTGGGCACCGCCCCCTCCGAACCCCAGATGCGGGTTGGGGTGGCGGCGCACGTCGAAGGTCCACGGATCGTCGAACTTCGACTCGTCGCGGTTGGCCGACCCGTACCACAGCGTCACCTTGTCACCGGCCGCGATGGGCACCCCGCTCACCTCGATGTCGCGGGTGGCCGTGCGGCGCATGTAGGCCACCGGCGACGCCCAGCGCACGATCTCCTCGACCGCGGTCGGCGCCAGCGCGGCGTAATCCGACCACCACACGTCCCGCTGCTCGGGGTAGCGGCTCAGCGCCAGCACGCCGTGGCTGATCGCGTTGCGGGTGGTCTCGTTGCCAGCGACCACCAGCAGGATGAAGAACGACGCCACCTCCGCCGACGTCAGCCGCTCGCCGTCCAGCTCGGCAGCCACCAGCGCGGTGGTGAGGTCGTCGCCGGGGTGGTCGCGTCGGTCGTCGGCCAGCGCACTGGCGTACGCGCCGATTCCCATTGCCGCGCTGGCGAATTCGTCGAAGTCGTTGGCGATGTCGGGGTCGCCGAAGCCCAGGAGGATGTTCGTCCAGTGGAAGATCTGCTGATGGTCACCGGCCGGAATGCCCATCATGTCGCAGATGATCTGCAGGGGAAGCGGGCCTGCGAGCTCGGTGACGATGTCGGCCTGCCCGTCCGGATGTCGGGTGAGCATCTGGTCGACCAGGTGGGCGGCCCGCTGACGTACCGAATCCTCGATCAGTGCAAGCACTTTCGGGGTGAAGGCGCTGCGCACGATGTTGCGCAACCGGGAGTGCCTCGGATCGTCCATCGCGATCATCGACCCGAAGTACTCGGCCAGTTCCGGGGATTGGTCGCCGATCACGATCCCCGAGGCGGAACTGAAGATCTCCGGATGCCTGCTGGCGAAGAACACGTCGTCGTAGCGGGTGAGCGCCCAGTGCCCGGCCGTCTTGGCCGTCGGGTCAACCATGAAGGCCTCGTGGAAGCTGACCGGGGCGTCGCGGCGCAAGGTGGCGAACGCGCCGTCGCGGACATCGTCGTCGAGGCCCCAGAAATCCCATGACCCCAGATCGGCGTCGGCCAGGGCCACCTCGGGAGGAGCCGTGCCGTTCGCCCGGGTCACGTCACCGAGTCGGACCGTCATGCTCGCCGAGCGTAGCGTCAGGGCCGCGCTTCGTGACCCGATCGGCCGTGCGTGCGCCGATCCTCTTTCATCCGCGCCTCGTGCAGATGTCGGGCGCCGCCGACCAGTTCGTCGCGGACTCGGCGCTCGTGGTCGCGTACGACGTCCCAGTACGTGTCGTCGAACTCCTCGACGACCTGGAAGGTCCAGCGGCCGTCCAGCACGTTGCGCCCAACCACCTCGGCCTCGATCCGGTCGGCGATGCCATCGTGTCCGGCATCGCGCAGGGCCTCACACGCCTCGCCGAGCATCAGGTCGGCATGGCCCATCAACTGGTGGAACGAATACAGGTGTCCGCGGGCGCGTTCCACCCATTCCAGCGCTTCGGTCACCTTGCCGACGGCCTCGACCGTGGCATCGCTCGCCTGTGTCACATCCAACGTCACGTTCGGCGCATACCCGCTGTGTCCGGCGAGTACCGGACCGGTTGTGGCGGGTGTCCGACGGCTCGGCTCAGCGGTCGAATTCGTCGTCGTCGGGGACGTCGATGGCCTGCTCGATCAGGTCGGCCTCACTGGCCTGCCAGTCCCGGCCGGCAACCCGCGCGGCGTCGCGCCAGGTGTCGTCGCCGTCCTGCGCCGCGTCGACGGGGGTGAGCTGCTCGACCACGTCGGCCTCCGTCGCGTCACTCAACGGGTCTGGTGTCGTCATCAGGGTTCACCTTGCAGTGGTCGGGGGAGCGCGGTCACGTCAACACTAGTTCGCTCGTCCCGCGCGTCGCAGCCCCGGCAATTCACGTCTCCCGACCGCCCTCGGGTACTGTGCGTGGCACTGCGTGACTGACGAGAAACGCCCCCATCCGCGCGGGCCGCCCATCCAGCAGCCCCTCCAGATTCAAAGGTCAGTGATGTGCCAGAGATGAAAAACGGGACCCAGGATCTGACGCCGCATTTCGAAGACGTCCAGTCGCACTACGACCTCTCAGACGACTTCTACCGGCTGTTCCTCGACCCCACCCAGACCTACAGCTGCGCCTACTTCGAGCGTGACGACATGACCTTGGAAGCGGCGCAGCTGGCGAAGATCGACCTGTCGCTGGGCAAGCTCGGTCTCGAGCCCGGCATGACGCTGCTCGACGTGGGGTGCGGCTGGGGCGCCACCATCAAGCGCGCCGTCGAGAAGTACGACGTCAACGTGATCGGTCTGACGCTGAGCCGCAACCAGCAGGCCCACGTGCAGAAGGTGCTCGACTCGGTGGACAGCCCCCGGTCCAAGCAGGTGTTGCTGCAGGGGTGGGAGCAGTTCCACCAGCCCGTCGACCGCATCGTGTCGATCGGTGCGTTCGAGCACTTCGGCCGCGACCGCTACGACGAGTTCTTCAGCAGGGCCCACGACGTGCTGCCCGCCGACGGGGTGATGATGCTGCACACCATCGTCAAGCCCGACGACGAGGAATTCGCCGCCAGGAACCTCCCGGTCACCATGACCAAGATCAGGTTCTTCAAGTTCATCATGGACGAGATCTTCCCCGGCGGTGACCTGCCGCAGCCGTCGAAGGTCAAGAGCCACGCGACCGAGGCCGGCTTCACGGTCGGGCTGGTCCAGCCGCTGCGGCTGCACTACGCCCGCACCCTCGACCTGTGGGCCGAGGCTCTGGAGGCCAACAGGGACCAGGCCATCGCCATCCAGTCCGAAGAGGTCTACGACCGCTACATGAAGTACCTCACCGGCTGCGCCGAGCTGTTCCGCGAGGGCTACACCGACATCTGCCAGTTCACTCTGACGAAGGCCTGACCTCGCGGTAGGACTTCGCCGGCTGCCCCACCTCGCCGCCTGCGGCGTCGCGCCGGCGCGCGGCCATGCCCGCCAGCGCCTCGAACACCACCCGGTGTGCGGCGTTGACGGTCAGCTCGGCGTGGTCGTAGGCGGGCGACACCTCGACGACGTCCACCCCGGCGACGTCGTGCTCGTAGCAGAGCTGGCGGACCATCCGCAGCAGGTCGGCGCTGGTGATGCCGCCGGGCTCCGGGGTGCCGGTGCCGGGCGCGTGCGCGGGGTCGAGCACGTCGATGTCGACCGACACGTACAGCTTGTCGGCCTTGGCCAGCGCCTCGCCGACCGCGTCGGCCATCACCGCCTTGAAGCCGCGCTCCCAGATCTCCTGCATCGTGTGCCAGGTCATGGCCTGGTCCTGCATCCACTCGAAGGTGTCCTGTGGCGGCCAGTAACCGCGCAACCCGACCTGCACGAAATGGGAGCCGGGCACCGCGCCCGATTCGATGAGACGCCGCATCGGGGTGCCGTGGCTGGCCAGGTTGCCCTCGATCTCGTCGGCGGTGTCGGCGTGCGCGTCGAAATGGACGATGCCGACGTTGCCGTAGCCGTGTACGTCGGCGACCGCGGTCGCGGCCGGCCAGGTGATCGAATGGTCGCCGCCGAGGATCACCGGCACGATGCCGCGGCTGGCGATGGCGTGCACGCGTTCGCGGATGTTGGCGTGCGACACCTCGGTCTGACCGTGCGGGCAGTAGGCGTCACCGAAGTCGACGACCTCGAGCCAGTCGAAGATCTCCAGGCCCAGGTCCATGTGGTAGGTGCCGGGCTCGTAGGCGGTGGCGCGGATCGCGCGGGGCCCGAAGCGGGCCCCCGGCCGGTTGGTGGTCGCGATGTCGAAGGGCGCTCCGACGATCGCCACGTCCGGCTGCCAGGAGTCGAGTTGCCCGGTCTCGGTGAGGAACGGCCGGTGCCCGAACGAGGCCATGCCGGCGTAGGCCAAATCCAGTTGCTCGGCCATACCGGGAGGCAACTCCCGATGGTGCCCGTGATCGTGACCCATGCCGAAGAACCGTACCGGTCAACGCCCCTCGGCACCGGTCAACGCGTGGCGCAGGGCGTCGGGGACGGGCCGTTTCGTCCAGTCCTCGGTCGACACGACGACGTAGGTGTTCTCACCGCGAACCGCGATCTGTTCGACGACCTCTTTGGCGACCTGTTCGGCGCCGCCGCGTCGATGTACCGCGAACGCGACGGTGAAGCTGGTCGTCCCCACCCGGGTGCACCGGGCAGTCACCCGTACCGCGTCGCGCCAGCGGACGGGCGCGGCGAAGTCGATCTCGCTGTGCACGACCTGGAAGTCGTATCCGCGGGCCATCAGGTCTGGGTAGGCGGCCCCGCAATGCTCGAGCAGACCGGTACATGCCTCGTCGAACCAGGTGAGGTAGTGGCCGTTGAACACCACACCCTGCTGATCGATCTCCGCGTAGCGGGGCACCACGCTCACTGAGTACATGGCCAATGAGTACACGGCCGACGAGTCGTCGCTCACCGGAACGACACCAGGTGTGCGGCAGACTCGATGCATGCAGCTGGTGACGATCGATGACGTCCGGTCCGCGGCGGAGCGTATCCGCGGACACGTGGTGCGGACCCCGCTGGTGCCGGGGGTATGGGGTGACGCCGAGCGCCCGCTGTGGATCAAACCGGAGAATCTGCAGGCCATCGGGGCGTTCAAGGTGCGCGGCGCGTTCAATGCGATCGCGGCGATCGACGATCCCGTCACCGATGTCGTCGCCTACAGCAGCGGCAACCACGCCCAGGCCGTCGCCTACGCCGCACGCGCGTTCGGGTTGCGCGCCCATATCGTGATGCCCGAGGAGACCCCGCAGATCAAGGTGGTCGCCACCCGGGCGTTGGGCGCCCGCGTGGTGCTGTGCGGGGCCGGTCAGCGTGAGGCGGTCGCCGCAGAGGTGGCCGCCGACACGGGTGCGACGATGATCCCGCCGTTCGACCACCGCGACGTCATCGCCGGCCAGGGCACCATCGGGCTCGAGATCGCCGAGGACATGCCGGATGTCGCCACCGTCCTGGTCCCCGTCAGCGGCGGCGGGCTGGCCTCAGGCGTGGCGGTCGCGATCAAGGCGCTGTGTCCGCACGCGGCGGTGATCGGTGTCGAGCCCGAACTCGCGGCCGACACCGCCGAGGGCCTGCGTACCGGTCACCGGGCGGACTGGCCGATCGCGCAGCGCAACCGCACCATCGCCGACGGGCTGCGTTCGCAGCCGTCGGACCTCACCTTCGCCCATCTGCAACGCCTCCTCGACGATATCCGCACCGTCACCGAAGACGAAATACGTTGTGCGGTGGCCGAATTCGCTCACCGCGGCCACCTGGTCAGCGAACCGAGCGGGGCCGTCGCGCTGGCGGCCTACCGGCAGGGCGGTACCCCGGCCGGCCCCACCGCGGTGGTGCTGTCGGGCGGCAACATCGAGCCGGAGCTGCTGGCGCAGATCCTCGCCGCCTGACCAGCCGCCGGTGCGACGGTGTGCGTCACCGGTCTCGGTGCGGGTAAGGTCACCCGGAATTGTGTCAGCGATCCCTTGGGCGTATCGGTGACACGCGAAGGAGTGAATTCGTGGACGCAGTGCTCGGCTTGTCGGTGACGTCCTCGGCGGTCGGTTTGGTGCTGGTGGAGGGGCCCGACGCCGACGGTGTGGCCATCAACGGCGCCGGCTTCGAGGTCGCGACCTCGCAGCAGGCCGCGGCCGCGGTGCGCAGGACCGAGGAGATCGCGGCCCAACGCGGCCAGCGACTGCAGTCGATCGGTGTCACCTGGAGCGACGATGCCGCGGCCGAGGCGTCGCTGCTGCTCACCTCGCTGAGCGCTTCGGGTTTCGACAACATCGTGCCCGTCCGGCTGTCGGAGGCCACCGACGCGCTGGCCCGAGGGATCGCCGACCTGGTCGGGTACGGCACCACCGCGGTGTGTGTCGTGGAACCGGGGCAACTCATCGCGCTGGTCGTGCGTCCCGACGACGGCGCCGTGCAGACCGCCGTCAACAGCACCGTGGTCACCGAAGAGGACCTGATCGGCTGGTTGAGCGCCGTGTTCGCGCGCGCCGACTGGGAGCCCGAGGCGCTGGTGCTGGTCGGGTCCGCCGAGGATCTCGACGGGCTGGCCCCGGTCCTGGAGGACGCGCTGGGCGTCCCGGTGTTCTCGCCCGCGGAGGCGCAGCTGGCGCTGGCACGGGGCGCCGCCCTGGCGTGTTCACCGCCGGCAGAGGGCTTCTGGGACGACGCTGCGCACCTGGCCGCGGTGCCGACCCCTCCGGTCGCCGCGCCGCGTTTCCGTCGGTTGGTGCGGGTGGGGCCGCCCGCGATGCTGGCCGGCGGGCTGGTGGCGTTCGTCGTCTCCCTGTCCACGGTGCTGGGCCTGCAGTTCGTCCCCGATCGGCCGACGCCTGCGGTGCGGACTGCCGCCGAGACCTCCGTGCCCGATCCCGCGCCGGCGCCCCGACCCGCGCCACCGGTGTCCGAGGCGCCGGTGTCCGAGGAACAGCCCGCCGACGAACCCACCGGGGAGCCCGCGGGCGAGTCCACCGATCCCGCGGTGCCCGTCGATCCCGCTCCATCCGAGCCGGCCCCCGACGTCGCCGTCGATCCCGCCCAGTCCGAGCCCGCGCCCGACCCCGCCGCCGGGGATCCCGCGCCGGTGGACCCTGCCCCGGTCGACCCCGCCCTGGCACCGCCCCAGGACGCCGCCGTGATCCCGCCGCCGGTGCCGCCCCAACCGGAGCCGGGGATCCTGGACCGGATCCGCGACCGGCTCGCCGGTCTCGGACAGCCGCCTGCGCCCGTCCCGCCACCTCCGCCGCCCGCCCTACCCTGACGGGGTGAACCTGCGCTTCGCGCTGCGCATCGCGATCATCGGTGCGGTCACGGTCGCCCTCCTCGCCGTCGGACTCACCTCGCACCGGGGGCTGTGGTGGCGGCTCGTCACCTTCACGTATCAGGCCAACCTGCTGGCCGCGGGGTACTACCTGTGGACGCTGGTGGCCCCGCGCGCCGACGCACGGGCCGGACTGCGCGGCGCGGTCGTGCTCTACGTCGTGATCGCGGGGCTGGTGTGGAACCTCTTCCTGACCGGATACAGCATGGGGTACACGGTGGCCAACCTGCTGTTACACGTGGTCGTGCCGGTGTTGGCGGTCTGCGACTGGGTGCTGGTGGGCCGCGGGTCGCGGGTGCCGTGGTGGCAGCCCGTCGCCTGGCTCGCGTTCCCGGCGGTGTACCTGATCGTCGCGCTGCTGATCCTCAACGGTCTCGGTCGGCGCGCGCCGTACTACTTTCTCGATCCCGGCAGCGTCGGCACCGCGGGCGTCGCGCGTAACGTCGCCGCGTTGGCCGCCTTGGTGCTCGCGCTGGGATACACGTTGCTGATCGTTGGTGGAGTGAAACGTTCCCGGCCGTCGATTCGATAGCCGAGCAGGCGTGAAAAACCCCGACGACCTCTAGGATGGCACCGTGGCGACCGTTTCCCGTGAGCAGATCCGACCGCGCAGCTCGGTCACCCGCAAGTTGGCTGCCGCGCTCGGGTCGGTGGCGGTGCTGACGGGACTGTCGGGAGTGGCCGCAGGCCCGTCCGCGGTCGGTGCGGTTCCGCAGTCGACGGTCACCGAGATCTCGCCCTCGCCCGGGCAGACCGTCGGTGTGGCGCACCCGGTGACGGTGACGTTCACCGCGCCTGTGGCGAGCCGGCAGGCGGCCGAAGAGGCGTTTCGGGTGACGCCGGCCGACCGTTCCGCGCCGGCCGACGGCACCTTCGCCTGGCTGGACGACCGGACGGTGCAGTGGACACCACGCGAGTTCTTCCCGGCGCACACTCCGATCGACGTCTCGGCCGGCGGCTTGTCGACCCGCTTCAAGACCGGCTCATCGGTGGTCGGCGTCGCGGACCTCAGCGCGCACACCTTCACGGTGAGCATCGACGGGGTGGTGGCGCGGGACATGCCGGCGTCCATGGGCAAACCGAAGTACCCGACCCCGATCGGCCAGTTCACCGCGCTGGAGAAGCAGCGCAACGTCACCTTCGACTCCCGCACGATCGGGATCCCGCTCGACAGCTCCGAGGGCTACCTGATCAAGGGTGAGTACGCCGTGCGGGTGACCTGGGGCGGGGTGTATGTCCACTCGGCGCCCTGGTCGGTGGGGTCGCAGGGCAACGCCAACGTCAGCCACGGCTGCATCAACCTCAGCCCGGACAACGCCGCCTGGTACTTCGACACGGTGAGCGTCGGTGACCCGATCGTGGTTCAGGCCTGACAGTTCGAGCGTTCCGCGGAAAGTCTGACGGTTCTGTCGGATTCCGGCCGTCCTCACCGGGGTAGCCATCTCGCGAAGGACTGGAGGTGCGACGATGTTGTCCCACGACTATCAGACGGCCACTTTGGCCGATGTGTCCACGATCGCCGACTCCCCGTTGATACGGGTGATGAGTGGCGAAGAGGTGAGCATCGAGGCCCACGACGGCCTCGCCGCCATCGTCCGTTACGAGGAGATGCTCGACTAACAGTCGGCGGTGATGCGGAACTTCGCCGTCGCCGCGTCACTCGGCTTGTCGGCGAAGTTGCCGTCGGCGGTACCGCTGATCGTGTACCGGCCCTGGTTGCCGGTTGTCTCGGCATCGCCCATGTTCTTCGCCCAGAAGTTGCCGGTGAACCCACCCAGGTCGCGGAACTCGACCGACTTGGCCTGCGCCGGCCCGTCGGTCGCCAGCACCGCCGTGAAACCCTTGTCCTTGTCCATCGTCTGGATGTACCAGGTGAAGCCCGTCTGCTTGCACGTCACCGGAAGCGTGCCCCCGACGTTGTTGCCGTCGATGGTGACGGTGGCGGTCGTGCCGCCCAATGCGGGCTCGGGCGACGAGCAGGCGGCCGCGCCGAGGGCGACGAGGCCTACCGTCACAGCAACGATGCGGCGTCGAGTCTCCATGGCGCCCGACTCTATGCGTTCGGGCGGCGCTGTCTGCGCATTCGGGGCGGATTGCCGGCGCGGCCGGCGCTGACGGCCGTGCTGTGGATGCAGACAGCGCCCTGAGGGTCGGTGGCTGGGTCTGGCGATGGGCGGCTATTGGACGCCGATCGTCGACCATCCACGTCAGTGGGCCACCGGGCAGCCGGTGCCGGTGTAGTCGACCGGCCAGTGTTTGATGCCGTTGAGCCAGCCCGAGCGCAGCCGCTGCGGCGCGCCGACCGAGCGCAGATCCGGTAAGTGGTCGGCGATCGCGTTGAACATCAACTCGATCGTCATCCGGGCCAAATTCGCGCCGATGCAGTAATGCGCACCGGTGCCGCCGAAGCCGACGTGCGGATTGGGGTCCCGCAGGATGTCGAAGGTGTACGGGTCGTCGAAGACCTCTTCGTCGAAGTTCGCCGACCGGTAGGACATCACGACGCGCTGCCCCTTCTCGATGTGCACGCCGGAGAGCTCGTGGTCGCGCGTCGCGGTGCGCTGGAACGACGTGACCGGCGTCGCCCACCGCACGATCTCGTCGACGGCGGTGGAAGGACGCTCCTTCTTGAACAGCTCCCACTGCTCCGGATGCTCGGTGAACGCGATCATGCCGTGGGTGATCGAGTTGCGGGTGGTCTCGTTTCCTGCGACGGCCAGCAGCACCATGAAGAAGCCGAACTCGTCGTCGGAGAGTTTGTGCCCGTCGACGTCTGCCTTGATGAGGGTGGTGACGATGTCCTCACCGGGCTGTTCGGCGCGCAGGGCCGCCAGCTGCATCGCGTACATGATGAGTTCGACTGCGGCGTTGCGGTTGTCGTGGTGCGCGAACTCGGGATCGTCGTCACTGACCATCTGGTTGGACCAGTCGAACAGCTTCTTGCGGTCCTCCAGCGGCACCCCGAGAAGCCCGGCGATGGCCTGCAGGGGAAGCTCGCAGGACACCTGTTCGACGAAGTCGCCGGCACCGTGGGCCGCCGCGCTCTTGGCGATGTTCTGTGCGCGGGCGTCCAGGTCATCACGCAGCCGCTCGACCGATCGCGGGGTGAAGCCGCGGGAGATGATCTTGCGCAGGTGGGTGTGGTGCGGCGCGTCCATGTTGAGCAGGACGAACTTGCCGGTCTCGATCTGCTCGCCCGTCGAGCCCTCCGGATAGCGGGGGAGTGCCGTCTTCTCCAGGCTGGAGAAGACGTCGCTGCGTTTGGAGATCTCTTTGACGTCGCGGTGTTTGGTCACCACCCAGTAACCGCCGTCGCCGAACGGGCCGGCGCCTCCTGCGCTTTGCTCGTTCCACCAGATCGGGGCGCTGCGCCGCAGCGCGGCGAGTTCCTCGGTGGGCAACCTGGCGCAATTGAGGTCCGGATCGGTGAAATCGAAACCGGGTGGGAGGAGGGGAGTCGCCATCCATGGCTCCTTTGCCGTCACGAGGCTCTCTCGCATTGCTACACCACCGACCCGTCCCCGTGAGCCCAGTTCGGTGAACCCGCGATGTAACGAAATCCGCGCGGCAGGGGAAGCACAGGGTGACACTGTCCCGTGGTGGCCATCGCGATGGCCATCGCGCGCGGCAGTACCTGTAGTGAGAACCCGAAGGGAGCACCGGTGGTGATCGGATGGGACATCAAGACCGTCTCTGGGGTGGGCGCGGCGGTGGCCACGGCCCTGCTGGCATGCGCGCCGCTCGCGGCGGCCGATCCCGGACCTGCGCCGGACCCGGTTCCGGTGCCGCTGCCTGCCCCCGTTCTGCCCGGACCGGCACTGCCCGGACCAGCGCTGCCCGGACCTCCGCCCGCCGATGGCGCACCGGTACAGCCGCTGGCCGGTGACCCGGCCGCCGTGGCCGCCCCGGCGCCCGTTCCGCACCTGTCCAGCCCGGAGAACCTGCCCCCGGGCACCACCGAGACCCCGGTGACCCAGACCAGAACGGGCTACCTGCGGGATCTGTGGCACGCGATGCAGACGCAGGAGGTGTCGGGTTCCGACGCGCTGCTGCTGCTGACCCAGCGGCCGATGTCGAACGCGCCCACCGCGGGCATGTCGCCGATGGCACCGGCGCCTGTTCCTGCGCCCGCACCGGCAGGGCCCCCGCCGCCCGCCGACCTGGCGCCCCCGGCGCCGGTCGCTCCGCCGGCGCCTCTCGCTCCGCCGGCGCCCTAGGTTCCCGCCGGGCCCTGGGATCCCACCGGGACGACGTCTGCAGTTCTCAGGGCTTCCAGTCGTGCGGGCACGTGCTTGTGCAGCGGAGTGCCGGCGAACGCATCCCGCCAGGCCGCCGACGTGAGCGCGTTGGGTGCCACGCCCGGTGCCCGTGCGTGTCCGTCGTCGTCGACGAAGTCGACACCGAAGCCGTTGGGCAGCGCCGCGTGCCCGGGCAGCATGGCGGCGCTGACCTCCACGGTCGCCTCGGCCGTGCCGGCGGCGGTGGTGATCCGGACCCTGCCGCCGTCGGTGAGACCGAGCGCGGCCGCGTCCTCCGGGCTGACCCGTAACGCCCCGTCGGCATCGCGGGTGCGCCACGACGGGTCACGCATGATGTCGTTGGCGGTGAACGCGCGACGTTCCCCGGCCGACAGCACGATCGGGAACTCGGCGGTGGTCAGCGCATCGCCTGCACCGACGAGTGCGGCGGTCTCGGCGAGCATCTCGGGAATCTCGATCGCGATCCGGCGGTCCGGGTGGGTGATCAGGGCGAAGTCGTCCACGTAGTCGTGGATGGTGAAGGTGATGCCCGAACGCCCGGTCAGGATCGCGGTGAACAGTGCGTTGCCGTCGGCGTGGCCGGCTCGGCGGACGGCCTCGGGGTAGGTCATCGCGGTCTTCTGCGCCAACCCCCACAGCGCCGCCGCCCCTGAGAGCCCCTCGGGCAGCGTCGGGCCCAGCGTCTCGTACAGCACGAACGGCAACACCTTGCCCAGCCCCGGGTTCGCGCCGACGGCGGCGAGGAAGGCCGTCCCGAACTCGTCGAGCCCCTGTGCGGCGGCGCGGCGCAGCGGGGTCAGCTCGTCGTCGTCGACGACGCCGAGTGCGCGGATCAGCCGCGCCCAGATCTCGGGTTCGGGCAGCGTGCCGGTCAACGGCTCGACGACGGGGTGGCGCAGGTGAAAGGTGTTGTGCGGGAACTCCAGATTGAAGAAGGTGGCCTCGGCCTTCTCGAATTGGCTCGCCGCGGGCAGCACGTAGTGCGCCAGCCGCGCGGTCTCGGTCATCGCGACGTCGATGACGACCAGCAGGTCGAGGTGTGCGAACGCCGCACGCACCGCGGCCGAGTCGGCGACCGAATGCGCCGGGTTGCTGCTCTCCACGATGAGCCCGCGGAACCGGTCCGGGTGATCGGTGCCGATCTCCTCGGGCACCACGTTGCTGGGCATCAGGCCGCCGATGATCGGTGCACCGGTCACCGGGGTGCGGCCGACGCCGCCGGGGCGGAACAGCGGCGCGAGCGACGAATGAAGGTGTTGCGCACCGGGTTTGGCGAAGTTTCCGGTCAGGATCCAGAGCAACTTGTTCAGGTACGAGCACAGCGTGCTGTGCACCGACTGCTGCACGCCGAGATCCTCGAACACTGCGACGCTGCCTGCGGAGGCGATGCGGCGCGCCGCGGCGCGCAGGAGGTCCTCCGCGACGCCGCACCGACGGGCGTAGTCGGCGATCCGGACGTCGGCCAGCACGGCCCGGACGGCATCGGCACCGGTCACATGGTCGGCGAGAAACGATTCGTCGCAGAGGTTCTCCTGCACCAGCACACCGGCGAGGGCGGCCAGACACCACGCGTCGGTACCGGGCCGGACGCGCAGGTGGAAGTCGGCCATCTTCGCGGTGTCGGTGACCACCGGGTCGATGACGATCATCGAGCGGGCCGGGTCTTTCGCGATCTCGTTGAGCACGACCCGAGCGCGGGGGAAACTCTGCGACATCCACGGGTTCTTCCCGACGAACACCGACACCTCGGCGTGCTCGAACTCGCCACGGGTGTGGCCGCCGTAGAACTGGGCGTCGACCCAGTGCTCGCCGGTCTTCTCCTGGGCCAGGGCGTTGGATCGGTGATGGGAGCCAAGCGCTTTGAGGAACGCGCCGCTGTAGGCGCCGCCGAGGTGGTTGCCCTGCCCGCCGCCACCGTAGTAGAGGATCTTGTCGCCACCGTGGGCGTCGGCGATCGCCCGGAAGCCGGCGGCGATCTCCGAAATTGCGGTGTCCCAGTCGATTTCCTCGTAGCTGCCGTCGGGACGCCGACGCAGCGGTGAGGTCAGGCGGTTGCGGTCGTTCTGGTAGTGGTCCAACCGCAGCGCCTTGTTGCAGGTGTATCCGCGGGAGGCCGGGTGGTCCTTGTCACCGCGGATGCGGGCGAGCCTCCGGTCGGCGACCTGTACGACGATGCCGCAGTTGCACTCGCAGAGGATGCACGCGGTCGGTTGCCACCGGTCGGCGTCATCGGTCATCGTCGGGCCTTCTTTCGTGCGGCGGTGGGCAGTTCGGCGCGGACCAACGCGGTCAGCTGGGCGTGCACCCGGTCGAGTGGTTCGAGATCGCGGGCGGCGCGTGCGACGACGAGCGCTCCCTCGAAGGCCGACAGGACGAGCAGGGCGAGGTCGTCAGCGCGCCGCTGCGCGACGCCGTCGGCCCGTAGGCGGGCCGCGATCACGGCGCGCCACCGGGCGAACGCCGCGGCGGCGTGCTCGATCACCGGCTGGTCGGGTGTGGCGGGATCACCGGCTTCCACCGTGACCGCGACCACCGGACATCCCGCCCGGAAACCGCTGCGCTGCAATTGTTCTGCGTATCCGCCGAAGAGATCGTCGAGCGCCTCGAGGCTGGAGGGTGCGGTGTCGAGCCGGGTGGCCATGTACTCACCGGCGTAGTCGACCGCCTCGCACAGCAGCTGGGTGCGCCCACCGGGGAAATAGTGGTACGCCGAACCGCGCGGGGCTCCGCTGTGCTCGAGCACATCGGCGATGGCGGTCGGATGCGCACCGCGCTCCCGGATCAGTAGCGCCGCCGAGATCACCATGCGTTCCCGCGGTCCGGCCATCACGTCTCCCGTCAGCCCCGGCTATGTATGTGAACCTACATAATCGACAGCTCGCGCGGAAGACCCTCGGTCGTCGACAAGAGTGCGGCGGCGGCCGCGCTCAGACCGCTGCGGCCTCGTTGAGCTCGCTGAGCCGGCCAGTCGCCTCGAGGTACTCCTGCACCCAGCGTTCGATCACCGTCGCGGTCTTCTCGACCTTGGTGAACTGGCCGACCACCTGGCCCACGGGGTTGAACGCGACGTCGACGGACTCGTTGGGGTACTTGTGCGTCGCGGCCACCGCCATGCCGGAGACCATGTACTGCAACGGCATTCCGAGCGGCGTGGGGTTCTCGGGGTTCTCCCACGCCTCGGTCCAGTCGTTCTTGAGCATCCGCGCCGGTTTCCCGGTGAAGGACCGGCTCCGCACGGTGTCGCGGCTGGTGGCCTTGGCGTAGGCGGCATGCTGGACCGGGGTGTGCTCGGATTCCTCGACCATCACCCACTGCGATCCGGTCCACGCGCCCTGGGCGCCCAGCGCCAGCGCGGCCGCGATCTGCTGGCCGCTGCCGATGCCCCCGGCAGCCAGCACGGGTACCGGCGCCACCTCTTTGACCACCTGCGGCCACAGCACGATCGAGCCGATGTCACCGCAGTGCCCGCCGGCCTCGCCGCCCTGGGCGATGATGATGTCCACGCCCGCGTCGGCGTGTTTGCGGGCCTGGTAGGGCGATCCGCACAGCGCCGCGACCACCCTGCCCTGTTCGTGGATGTGGGCGATCATGTCCGCGGGCGGCGTACCCAGCGCGTTGGCGATCATCGTGACCTTGGGGTGCTGCAGTGCGACCTCGACCTGAGGGGTGGCGGTCGCCTCCGTCCAGCCGAGCAGCTGCAGGGCGTCGTCGTCGCTGTGCTCGACGGGCACCCCATGGTCAGACAGGATCTGCTTGGCGAAGTCGATGTGCTCCTGGGGCACCAGGTCGTTGAGGGTCTTCTTCAGCACCTCGGGGTCCATGTCGGCGGCGTCCATGCCCTCGTACTTGTTCGGGATCACGATGTCCACGCCGTAGGGGTGGTCGCCGATGTGCTCGTCGATCCAGTTCAGCTCGATCTCGAGCTGCTCGGGGGTGAAGCCGACCGCGCCGAGCACCCCGAACCCACCGGCCTTGCTCACCGCGACCACCACGTCACGGCAATGGGTGAACGCGAAGATCGGGAACTCGATGCCGAGTTGGTCGCACAGGGGTGTGTGCATGGTCTGCTCCTGACGGGGCCGGGGCACGAAACTGGAACGTGTTCTACTTTAGTACACCACGCAGACCGTCGTGGCTGCCCTTTCCCGGAGTGGTGACCCGCAGCACCGGCCAGCCTTCGACAGCGGCCCTGGCCGCGAGCTCGCGGCGTGGGTT
>Ga0247757_10001433_pt1 | contig 15822 bp, 14 predicted proteins | sample UWRJL126311R4_FD_180929 | JGI IMG/M metagenome (GOLD analysis project Ga0247757, IMG submission 180929) | Plant litter microbial communities from Arlington Agricultural Research Station in Wisconsin, United States - UWRJ-L126-311R-4 | ecosystem: Environmental > Terrestrial > Plant litter >... | reverse complement strand
GCTGAACCTGCAGGGCCTCGACGGCTACAAGGTCGGCGGCGCGCTGCACCTCATCCAGAACAACCAGGTCGGCTTCACCACCGACCCGGAGGACTCCCGCTCCACGCGGTGGGCGTCCGACCTGGCCAAGGGCTTCGACGTCCCGATCATCCACGTCAACGCCGACGACGTGGCCGCGTGCATCACCGCGGTGCGCCTAGCCTTCGCCTACCGCGAGGAGTTCGGCCGCGACGTCGTCATCGACCTGATCGGCTACCGCCGCTACGGCCACAACGAGACGGACGAGCCGGCGTACACGCAGCCGGAGATGGCGTCGGAGATCAAGGGCAAGCAGCGCCTGGTCGACCTCTTCTCCGCGCAGCTCATCGAGTCCGGCGCGATCACCAAGGACGAGGACGAGCGTCAGCGCCAGGAGATCTGGGACGAGCTCACCCGCCTGCACCGCAGCCTCAAGGAGAAGATCAAGGCCGCGGACTCCGCCGGCCAGGTCGAGCAGCCCACGGGCGAGTACACGCTCGACCGCACCGCTTCGGCGCCGGTCACCACGGCTGTGCCCGCCGAGCTGCTGCGCACCCTCAACGAGGAGCTGCTGCAGACGCCGGAGGGCTTCACGGTCCATCCCAAGCTCGTCAAGCAGCTCGAGCGCCGACGCGTCGCGCTGGGCGAGGAGGGCGGCATCGACTGGGGCCACGCCGAGGCGCTGGCCTACGCGTCGCTGCTGACCGAGGGCGTTCCCGTGCGCCTCACCGGCCAGGACGCCGAGCGCGGCACGTTCAGCCACCGCCACGTGGTGCTGCACGACGCCAAGACCGGACAGACCGTCTGCCCGATCCAGAACGTCGCGGAGGCCCGCGCGACCTTCGAGATCCACAACTCCCCGCTGAGCGAGACGGCCTGCCTCGGCTTCGAGTACGGCTACTCGCAGGAGGCGCCGGAGACGCTGGTCATCTGGGAGGCGCAGTTCGGCGACTTCGCCAACGGCGCCCAGGTCATCATCGACCAGTTCATCGTGAGCGGCCTGGCCAAGTGGGGCCAGTCCTCCCGCCTGACGCTGCTGCTGCCGCACGGCTACGAGGGCTCGGGGCCGGAACACTCCTCGGCCCGCCTGGAGCGCTTCCTGCAGCTGGCCGCGGAGGGCAACCTGCGCGTCGCCAACGTGACGACGCCGGCGCAGTACTTCCACCTGATCCGCCGGCAGGCGCTGATCGCCAAGCAGCGTCCGCTGGTGATCATGACCCCGAAGTCCCTGCTGCGCATGCCGCAGGCGACCAACCGGATCCAGCACCTGTCCGACACGCAGTTCTACCCGGTGCTCGGCGAGCCGCGGGTCGAGCTGGACAAGGTCACGCGCCTCGTGCTCTGCACCGGCAAGATCTACTACGACCTCGTCGGCGCCCCCGCGCGCCAGGACAACCCGGGCGTGGCGATCGGCCGCATCGAGCAGCTGTACCCCTTCCCGGAGGGCCCGATGCTCGACCTGATCGAGGAGTACCCCAACCTGCAGGAGATCCTGTGGGCTCAGGAGGAGCCGCGCAACATGGGCGCCCGCGCGCACATGATGCCCCGGCTCGCGCAGATCCTCCCGGAGGGCGTGCACCTCGGCTACGTCGGCCGGCCGGAGCGCGCGTCACCGGGCGAGGGCTACCCGGCCGCCCACGCGACCGAGCAGAGCCGCATCCTGAAGACCGCGCTGGATCTGTCGATCCCGGTCTCGCAGTACCCCAAGAAGACGCCCGGCGAGCGGTAGCCGGCGAAGCGGTTTGAGCGGACGATGGACGCCCTGCGACCAGCGCGCGGGGTGACCATCCCGCTCGACGCCGTGACGATCCGCACCTCGCGGTCGTCCGGCCCCGGCGGCCAGCACGCCAACGTGACGGCGTCGCGGGTGGAGGTGCTGCTGGACGTCGCTTCGGCGCCTGGGTTGTCGGACGCCCAGCGCGCGCGGGTGCTCGGGCGGCTGGGCCCGGTCGTCCGCGCGATCGCCCAGGAGAACCGCAGCCAGCTGCGCAACCGCGAGCTGGCGCTGGAGCGGCTGGAGGAGCGGCTGCGCCAGGCGCTGCACGTGGAGCGCCCGCGCCGCCCGACGAAGCCGACGAAGGGCTCGAAGGTGCGCCGGGTGGACGCCAAGAAGCAGCGGGGCGAGAAGAAGGCGTCGCGCCGCCGGCCCAGCGCGGACGACTGAGCCGGCGCGGCCGCGCGCTGCCCCACGAGTGACAGCTCGGTACCGCATGGCGGTACTCAGCTGACACTCGTCGCGCCGGGTAGCCTCTTTCCCGTGTCGCAGACCCTTCCCTACGGCGAGCTCGTCGCCGCCAACGGCCTGTCGGACAGCCACCGGGCGATCATCGCCGAGGTCCCGCCCGGCTCGCGCGTGCTGGACGTCGGCTGCGCGACCGGCTACCTGGCCGCAGAACTGAACAACCGAGGTTGTGCAGTTACGGGGGTCGAGCCCGATCCCGTCGCGGCCGCCGTGGCGCGCGAGCACGTCGACCCCCTGATCGAGGGCGACATCGAGGGCGCCGAGCTGTGGCCCACCCTGGAGGCGATCGGCCCGTTCGACGTCGTCATCTGCGGGGACGTGCTCGAGCACCTGCGCAACCCGTGGCGCACCCTGGACCAGCTCGCCGCGCTGCTGCGACCGGGTGGCCTGGCCATCATCTCGGTGCCGAACATCGCGCACTGGACGGCGCGCCGGGAGTCGCTCCTCGGCCGCTTCGACTACCAGCAGTGGGGCATTTTCGACCACACCCACCTGCGCTTCTTCACCCGCGCGACGGCCCACGCGCTGGTGCAGTCCGCCGGCCTCACCGTCGAGTCCGAGCACCCGATCGGCGCGCCGCTCCCCCTGCAGTCCCGCGTCGCGCCGCTCGCCCGGCTGGCGCCCCGCGCGCTGGAGCTGCGCCCCACCCTCTTCGCGCTGCAGTACGTCCTGGTCGGCCGGCGGGCCTAGGCGGGACGGGGACGAGCGGATCGCGATGGCCCGGGCCGATCTCCACGAGCGCGCCGACAAGGTGCTGCTGCGCGTCGAGGAGATCCCGCCTGGCTTCGTGCGGACCTACGGGGACATCTCCCCGGGTGCGCCGCGCTTCGGCGGCTCGGTGTTGAAGTACACCGACCGGGACGTCCCCTGGCACCGCGTCGTCCGTGCCGACGGCTCCCTCGCCCAGGGTGATCGCCAGCGGAAGCTCCTGCTCGACGAGGGCGTCCCGTTCAAGGGTGCGCGCGTGGACATGCGCGCGGCCCGCATGCCGTTCTAGCGGGGGCGGCCGGCCGGGCGGGGCGGGGCCGCAGGGGGTAGCCAACGCCGACGCGCCAGGACCCGTGCCATCGGCTCACGTTTCGCAACGCCTTCGTGTCATCCCGCAACATCGCCGTGCCACCGGCCTTGCGCCCCGATTTGGTGGACGGAAAGCTCGCGGCATGCGCGAGCTTTCCGTCCACGAACGCCGGGAACACGCGCTCGGGCAGCTCGCCGGCCGGCAGTACGGACGGGTCTCGACCGCGCAGCTGCACGCCCTCGGCTTCGACCACCACGCGATCAGCCGGCGGGCCCGGGCCGGACGACTCCACCGCCTCCACCGTGGGGTCTACGCGGTCGGCCACGTCGTGCCCTCCCCCCTGGGCAGCCGCATGGCGGCCGTGCTCGCGGTACCCGATTCCGCCCTGGGCCGCCGCAGTGCCGGCGCGCACCTCGGGGCCCGGCCGTATTCGGGAACGCCGGAGCTGGTGGTCGCCCGAGGCGGCGGCCGCACTCGGCGCCCCGGGATCATCGTCCTGCGCGTGACGAACCTCAGCCCCGCGGACCTCACCGTCGTCGATGGCATCCCGGTCACCACGTTCGCCCGCACCGCACTGGACCTGGCCACCGTGCTCCCCCAGCAGCAGGACGTCAAGCGCCTCATCACCCGCGGTGAGCAGCTTGGGCTCTTCGACCTCCGCGCGCTCCACGCCGCCATTGCCCGGGCGCCCCGCCACCGGGGGATCAACCGCTGATCGCCGCGCTCGCCGCCCTTCATCCCGACGCCGTCCTCAACGACAGCGACCTGGAAGCCACGATGGCGGAGCTGACCGACGCCCACGGCCTCCCGCGCGCCAGCTTCCAGTTCCCGCTCCTCGACCACCGGGTGGACTTCCACTGGCCCGAGGCCCGCCTGGTCGCGCAGACCGACGGGTTCGAGTTCCACCGGTCCCGGCAGGCGTTCCAGGAGGATCGCGCGCAGGACCGGGCGCTGCAGCTCGCCGGCTTCCGCGTCCTGCGCTTCACCTGGGACGACCTGACGCTCCGCCCCGACGTGGTCGCGGAGCAACTCGCCCAGGCCCTCGCCGAGCCCCACCTGCGTCCCGCTGGGCGGGATCGACGTGGGGCTCGGCGGGGTGTTGGCTAGGCTGATCACCATGTGGGCACAGCACGAGATCCGCCTGCGCGCGCGGCCGCGGGGCTTCCACCTGATCACCGGCGAGATCGTGGAGGGCCTGCCGGAGCTGGAGCGGATCGACATCGGCCTGGCGCATCTCTTCATCCGTCACACCTCGGCGTCGCTGACGATCAACGAGAACGCCAGCCCCGACGTGCGCGTGGACTTCGAGACGTGGTTCAACGTCGTGGTGCCGGAGAGCTTCCCGGCCTGGACCCACACGCTGGAGGGCCCGGACGACATGCCCGCGCACATCAAGGCGTCGCTGCTGGGCCACGCGGTGACGATCCCGATCCGCGGCGGCCGTCTGGCCCTCGGTACCTGGCAGGGCGTCTACCTCGGCGAGCACCGCGACCACGGCGGCGCCCGCACGCTGCTGGCGACGCTCAGCGGCGACGACCTCCGCTGACCTCGGCTAGTCCCGGTCGACGAGCCGCAGCGCCCGTACGAGCCGGTCCTGCTCGGCCCGGGTGGAGGATCCCGACGAGACGTGCACCAGGACGGCGCTTCGCCCGATCAGCACCCCGTACTCCCCCGGGGCGCAGCCGAACACCACGGGCTCGCCGACGTGCCGGCGGCACGTGCTCCGCGGCCGATCCGCCTGCGATGTGGCGGGCTTGGTCTCGAGCGTCAGATCCGCGAAGCAGAAGGCGTCGATGAACCCCGGGTCAGGGTCGCACCCCTGCTCGCCGTAGAGCGCCGAGGACGATCCCCCGCCGATGTGCGCCTTGAGCAGATGCAGGCCGTCGTACGACCGACCCAGCCAGTAGGACGGCCCGTGGTGGGAGGAGAGCGTGGACGCGGCCGCGTCCTCCGCCGATTCGTCGGAGAACGCGGAGCTGGTCGGCCCCACCAGGAGCGCCAGCGCAACCGCGAGCACGGACACCGCCGCGGAGACGCCGACCCACAACCCCGTGCGCGATGCGTCCATGGACCCAGCCTATCGGCTGCCCCCGGCCCGTCGAGCCCCACGTCGGTCCCGCTGAGCGGGACTGAGGTGGGGCTCGACGGATGGGCTAGCCCCGCCCCACCCGCCGGCGGTGCTCGCGGTACTCGCGGATGTCCACCGGCGTGGGGGCCGGGGGCGCCTGGGCGTGCGTGCGGTCGCCGAGCCACTGGACGTCGAGCTCCTCCTCGCCCCCGGGGAAGACGCGGGCCGCGCCGGCACCCGCGCGGGAGGACACGGCGCGGACGAAGTGGTCCTTCTTGAAGACGAGCCCGACGCCGTCGTCGGCCGCCCACCCCGGCGGGAGGTCGCCGCGGTTGACGGCCTCGCGGAACACGGGCAGTCGCGACGCCTCCCCGTCGCGGTGGACGCTGAGCGAGCCGGGGAGCAGGCCGAGGCCCGGGGCCACCTCGGGGACGCCGGTGGAGCAGCTGATGCCCCCAGTGAACCAGCACATCGCCCCGGCGCTGAGGCCGGCGAGCACGGTGCCGCGCTCCCACGCCTCGACGAGGATGCGGTCCAGTCCGTGCGCTCGCCAGATCGCCAGCAGGTTGCGCATCGACCCGCCGCCGACGTAGACGATGTCCATCGAGAGGATGTAGTCCCGCAGGGGGATGGCGCCCGTCGCGCCGAGCCGGAAGAGCGAGAGCTGGTTGGTCTCGCACGGCAGGTGGTCGAACGCGTTGTGGAAGTGCGCGACGTTGGCTTCCTGATCGCCGCTGGCGGTGGGCAGGTAGAGGAGCCGCGGCATGGGACGCGGGGACAGGCTGAGGATGAACTCGTCCAGGGCGGGGTTCTCGGGCTCCATGGTGAAGCCCCCTCCGCCCATCGCGAAGATCGTGGGCACTCCGACGGTCACGACGGGAAGCCTATGCCGGTCACGCCGCGGCGAGGCGACGCTGCTCGCCCAGGTACTCGACGTGGAGCGGCGTCTCGAGCGCTTCTCCGCCGATGCCCTCGAGCCGGAACGCCTTGGCGTCCTTGCGCGAGGCGACGGCGTGGCTGAGGTCCCGGCCGACGAAGTGGAGCGCGGCGCCGTCGTCGGCACCGTAGCTCGGGCCCATCTCACCGGCACCGACGAGGGCGCGGAACTCCTCGCGCCGGTTGGCGTCGTTGGTGTGCACGCAGTTGCCGTAGGGCAGCAGGCCGAGGCCCTCGACGCGCTCGGGCGAGCCGTGGAACGCGGTGACCGCTTCGCTGAACCAGCAGAGCGATCCGGCGCTGAGCCCGCAGAGGACGACGCCGCGGCGCCAGCACTCGGCCAGCACCTGGTCGAGCCCGTGGGCCTTCCACGCGCCGAGGAGGCTGAGCACGGAGCCGCCGCCGACGTAGATCAGGTCCTGCTCGAGGAGGTGGCTGGCGATGTCGCCGTCGATGCCGCTCCCCCGGTCCCGCCGGAACAGGGATACGTGCGAGGGCTCGCAGCGGGAGGACGGGAAGGCCCGGTAGAAGCGCACGATGTAGTGGTCGGCGTCACCGCTGGCGGTCGGCACGAAGCAGACCTTGGGCCGGTCGGTGCCGGCGGCCGCGGAGGCGAGCCCGACCACGTAGTCGTCGAGGAGGGGGTTGCCGGATTCCATGGAGAAGCCGCCTCCACCGAACGCAACGATTTGGGGTACCCGTGGGACCATGAGATGACAGTAGGCCTCCCGGGCCGGTCATGCGACGGATTTGCCCCTCTTGTCGAGGCCTTTCCGACCGGCGGTCCAGGGGTTCGTCCGAACCCGGACAAAGGGTCGGACCAGATGTCGAAGCGCGTCGGGAGAATCCTCGACCGGACGGGGGTTTGGCGACGACGGGACGAGCGAGACCGGTCTCCCGAGAAACGCCGACCCTCGTAGTCGCGAACAACCTCGATTTCTGGCGACTTCCCGCCAACACTGGGGATCCACGCCATCCCGACAGCCGATAGTCAAGTCTTGAACGTCCCGGGCCGGTTCGCCGCCTTGATGTGTGTGAAGGATGCTGTGAGCCTACGCGCGTGGCCAGCCTGCCGAACCACCAGCAGCCGTGGACGTCCCCGGGGATCGTCCCCTCGCCCATCCGGTCGCTGGGACCCGAGTCCGCCAGCGAGCAGGCCGCGACGACGGGCGAGGCCACGCTGGCCCGCCTGGCCGCTGACGTTGACGCCCAGGCGATCGCCCTGGCCCGCTTCGACCAGCCCGGCAAGTTCCGCATCGTCGCCTCGATCGGCCTGCCCCTCCTCCCCATCAACGTCAGCCTGCCGATCGAGACCTCGACGCTGGTCCACGGCATCGCCGCCGGCCACGACGCGACGGTGTCCTTCCTGCGCGGCGACCATCCCCTCGATTCCATCGCGGCCAACGTCGGCCTGCGGTTCGGGCACGGCCTGGCCGTCGTCTCCGACCGGGACGAGATCGTCGGCGCGGTCGTGATCGGGTGGACCGAGGATGAGCCCACCGCCGACGTCGCGGCCCTCGCCATCGCGGAGCATCAGCGCCGCGCGCTGTGCGCGATGCTCACGGCGCAGGAGAGCCCGACGGTGGTCGTCGTCCACGAGGACTGGCTGCTTGCGGCGGGCCTGGCCCGCACGCTCGAGCGCAGCCTCGGCGCGACTGCGGAGATCGCCACCTCCGCTGCTTCCGCCGCGTCGCTCATGGCGACCAGCCCGCCCGATCTCATCGTCTGCAGCGACCGCATCTCGATCGCCGAGGGCCTCGAGGAGGCCACGCGGCAGCTGCGCGTCGCCAGTCCCGGCGCGCCGGTCCTCGTCGTGACGCGCTGCTGCAACAGCGAGAGCTACGACCTGGCGCTGCGGGCCGGAGCCAAGGGCTACCTTCCGCTGGAGACGGCCGACAAGCACCTTGCGGAGTACGCGTCGAAGCTGCTGGAGGGAGAGACGGCGCTGCCGCCCACTCCGCCCAAGCGCGTCGAGGCCCATCTGACGGGGCGCGAGCAGCAGGTGCTCCGCTGCTTCGAGCGCGGGATGTACGACAAGCAGATCGCCGGCGAGCTCGGCGTGGCGCTCTCCACCGTGAAGACTCACGCGCGTGGCATCTACGCCAAGCTCGGCGTGGGCACGCGCACCGCGGCGATCTACCGCGCGCGGGCCCACGGGTTGATCTAGCGGCGCCCGCTCGCCGGCCGCGCACCCCGCAACGATGCCGCAGGTATGCGTGTAGTACGCGCATACCTGCGACATCGTTCGGGGGCGCCGGCCGAAAACCGCCGCCGCACGCAAGAACTCCCCCCGATCGTTGGCGCCTGCCTCCAACGTTCGGGGGGAGTCTCACTCGCTCCCATGGATACACCAGGCGGGGCTCGAACCCGCATGTACGGTGTACTAGACCGTTCCCTTAACCGATTAGGGCACTGGTGCCTGACTGACAAGAAACACAGTAACGGTGCCTTGTCCCCAGGGATATCCTCCTTTCGGAGGAGGCGCCTCCCCCATCCGGCGGGCCACCCGGTGGGCGACCCGTCCGGATCCGCGACAGCGCGTCGCTACTTGCCCTTCCAGACCGGCTCGCGCTTCTCGGCGAACGCGGTCGCGCCCTCGCGCGCATCCTCGGAGACGAGCACCGGGCCGACGATCTCCGCCTGCTTCTGCCAGAACTCCTCGTCGGACCAGTCCCACTGCGACTCGAGGATCTCCTTCGTGGCCGCGAGGGACAGCGGGCCGTTCTTGGCGATCGTCGCGGCCAGCTCCAGCGCGACGTCGACGGCGCGGCCGGGCTCGGAGACCCGGTTGACGAGGCCGAGCTCCAGCCCGCGCTCCGCGGTGATCGGGTCACCGGTGAGCGCGAGCTCCATGGCGATGCCGTAGGGGATCTTGCGCGGCAGGCGCAGGAGCGCGCCGCCCGCGGCCACGATCGACCGCTTGGCCTCCGGCACGCCGAGCTTCGCGCCCTCGGAGGCGACGAGCAGGTCGCACGCCAGCGCGATCTCCAGGCCGCCGGCGACGGCGAAGCCCTCGACGGCGGCGATGATCGGCTTGCGCGGCGGCTGCTGCACGATGCCGGCGAAGCCGCGGGTCTCGTGCCACGGCAGGTCGCCGGTGACGAAGCCCTTCAGGTCCATCCCCGCGCAGAAGCCCTTCCCGGCCCCGGTCAGGACGCCGACGGAGAGGCTGTCGTCCCCGTCGAGGGTCTCCAGCGCCGCCGCGATCCCGTTGGCCGCGGCGCTGTTGATGGCGTTGCGCTGCTCCGGTCGGTTGATCGTGATGAGCAGGACGTTGTCGCGGACCTCGGTGAGGACCGCCGGCTGATCGTTCTCGGACATGCGGGGAGCCTATTGGAGGGGTGCCCCGCCGGGATCGAGGCGGTTACACGGGCTCGCACGCCACGCTGGCCATTCCACACAGCGGATGCGCGGTGCTGTACCGCGCCTGCCACGACTCATATTCGTAACCGTGGTTGTTTTCATTCCCGCGGATCGGATACGGTCGCGCCGTGAAGACCGAGCGGCACGGGGACAGACACCGCAGCTCCTTGCGCCAAGGCAGACGAAACGCAAACCGAGAGTCGTGGGACGCGTATGCGGCCCACGACACGGATAACTAGGAATTATCGCCCGCGCAAGTCCCATGCCGGCGGACGAGATCGAACAGCACGTCTGGAACCTGCTCACGCGTGACTTCCATTGGGAGATCCCCGCGGACTTCGGGGTCAGGCTCCATGGCGGGGACGATGGCCCCGCCAGGCTCCAGATCTTCGAGGTTGCCGTCGCGAAGATCTTCTCCCAGCTGCGGCCCGACTACGACTGGTATGTCTCACCCAATAGTGCTGACGGCGGGCTGGACTTCGTAGGGAAGCAGCCGTTCCTCAACGACGACGCTCTCGGCATCGCCGCGAGCGTGACGGTGGGCGGGCAGTGCAAGAAGCGAACGCGCGTCGACAGCGTCGTGGATGCGATCGCGGGCAGCCTGACGATGATGGTGACGACGATCGACCCGACGTTCTTCATCGTCGCGTTCTCCGCGAACATCTCGCCCGAGCGAGTCACCGATGCGCGCAAGCGGCTGGAGCACACGTACCGGCGGAACTGCCACATCCTCGACCGGCGCCAGATCGAGCGGCTGATCGATGACTACCTTGCGGACGTCGAGACGATCCTCCGGGAAGGCCTGTCTGACGCAGAGGCAGACGAGGTGATCAGCTACTTCCAAGCACGCCGGACGGCCCGGCCGTCGATCGACGCAGACGTGACGATCCCGAATCGCGTGCTGGCCGGCGTCCCGTTCTCCGTGACCCTGCGCATTCCGGCGTTCATGGGTTCCGCGTCCGCGGCTCGGCTCTGGTGGCGCCCACATACGGACTCCGATGGGAACACCGACCCGATCGCACTGGTCGTGCCGCACGGCGCCGGCGCGCCGGCGGGCGCGGAGCTCGTACCCGCCGACGGTGCCGATGATCCCGTCCAGACCGAGCACGTCGTTGAGCTGATCACCTACGCGGTGGGGCAGGTCAACCTCGGGGAGCTGCGCATCGGCACGCGGGGAACGACGAACGCGGACACGGGAGAGCGAATCGACCTGGGGAGCGTGCAGGTGGTAGAGAACATGACCCCGCGGTTCTTCGAACCGCCCTTCCGCGCCGGCCTCGTCCGCCTCACCCAGGCGTATGACCGGGCACTCGCGCGGGGTGTGGGCTCGATCGGCGTGGTGGGGGCGGGCGGCAGCGGCAAGAGCCGGGTATGCGAGGAGTTCGCGCTGACACGACGGCGACTCGGTGCGAGCGTCATCTCGGCGCGGCAGGCTAAGACGCTGGACGATCCCCACCGGGTCCTGGCCGATCTCTTTCACGGCCTCGTTCCCAGCGATGGGTCTCTCACCGATCCCGTTGAACGCGTGATCAGGGCGATCGCCCGCTACGACGCGGATCTTGCTGCGCGTGCGGAGCCGGCAATCCGTGCGATCTTCGGCGTCGGCGTCGGAAGCGGATCCATCGCTGATCAGAGCGTGCTGTCGTCGCTGCTGCTCCTGATCGTGACGCAGAGCCGACGTGTGCCGTTGATCCTCCATCTGCAGGATCTGCACTGGTGCACGGCGGATGTGCTGCTCATGCTCGAGCGGCTCGTCTGGCAGCTCGACCAGGTGGCCTCCGATCCGAGGCAGACTGACGGTGTCGTGCGCGGAGTGCTGATCATCTTCGAAGGGCGTATCCGCGAGAAGCAGGAGACAGGGCAGGAGGGGTGGGTCTCTGAGCCGTTCGAGGCGTTCCTGCAGAAGCTCGACGCTCCGATGGTGCAGTGCGTGCCTTTCACGCCGGACGACGGCCTCGAGTTCGTGCGGCGCCTGTTCGAGGATCGCTACAGCTCCCATAGACGCGTGAACGAGGACCTCCTCGACTTTCAGCTCGAGCTCATCGAGCAGGTCCACCAGACCGCGGGTGGAAGCCCGTTTCACACGCTCGAGCAGATCCAGTTGCTCAAGGAGCGGCGCGTGCTGGGCCAGAACCCGGACACCGGCCTGCTTTACCTCATCCAGCCTGCGCCGCTTGGATCTTCACTTCCCGACTCGGTGTTCGGGGCGATCCAGCTCAGGTGGCGCTACATGCGGCAGCGCACGCCGGAACTGGCGCTGCTCGTCTGGGGGGCGGCCCTCCTGGAGGATCGGGTCCCGATGCCCCTGTTCCGCAGGCTGTGGCGAGGCATCGCGCCCGACGTCTCGCTCTCCGACGTCGACGCGACGGACATGCTCTGGACCGGGCAGAGCGATGCGATCGAGATCTCCTTTCGCCACGAGAACTACTTCCGCTCGATTCGCAAGTTCGAGGTCGCCGCCGAGGACCGCCGACGCGTGGTCGAGATCTACTCGGAATGGTTCGATGAAGCCGAGACGCGCGATCCAGCTGATCAGTTCCGCTGGGCACGAGTACTGCTCGAGCTGCCATCCCCGGATGTCGAGCGCGCACGAGCTCTGCTCGACACGGCGCTGGATGATGCGGAGAAGAACGGGGACCGGCGGCTGGCTCGGAGGATCTCAGCGACGAGGCTCAACCTGGTCTGGGACGAAGACGCGCGATCGCCCATCGATCCGTCGGGCTTCCTCAACCGATGCGACGAAGATCTGCTGCTGATCCGCGACCTTCTCGGCAGCGACCGGTTCCAGGCCGAGGATCGGCTTGATCGCCTTCGCGCACGGCTCGGGCGGCGCGTCGGGGAGGAACGGTCCTCGCCGTTGCCGGTCCTGATCGAACTTCATCGCCGTCAGCTGACGGCGGAGATCCTCCGATCTCAGATCCTGTTCAACGATCGGAAGCCGGCGATGGCGGCAGAGGTGTCGGCGCGTGCGGTCGGCGGCATCCACGCCCTGCGGGCCAACGACCTCGCGGATGCGGCCGTGTGGAACGACTTGGAGATCGAAGCGCTGCACTCGGAGGCCGTCGCGCTGGCGCTGTCCGGCGAAATCGACGAGGCGCTTGAACGGTCGAATGACGCCATGACGATGGCTCGTGCGTCTCGATCGTCGTTGTCGGTTCGGATCATCAGCACCCACGCCAACATCCTGCTGGCGAAGGATCCGGCGGCGTCGGAGGCGATGCTCCGGGCATGTCTCGATGGAATGGGGGCAGACGGAGCGCGTCCCGACGCGAGAAACGGAGTCGAGATCAATCTCGGCATGGCGTTGGTGCTGCGCGGCTACGCGCTCGGGCTCTCGGACCCACGAGCGAGCGAGATGCTCACCGAGGCACGAGCGCGCCTGGAGCGCGTGTTCACCAGCTCGTACCAGATCGGGCGCTATCCCAATGCCAGCGCGGCCACGCTCATGCTCGGCATTATCAGTGCCCTGGAGAACGACGGCGACGAGGTCACGTGGTTCGCCCAGGCTGTCGCGGCCGCCTCCAGGGGACACAAGATGGAGACGCTGTGGCGCGCTCACGTCAATCTCGCCATCGCGATGCACCGCCATGAGGGACGCGTGACCGAGAGCGTCCGCGAACACGCACGGTCCGCGATCGAGATCCTGGAGCAGACGTTGTCGTCGTACGCCCAGCCTGATCGCACCGCGCGATTCGATCTCATTCGCGTCCCGATGGCCCAAGCGGTGCGGCTGCTGATCTTGGCGGGCGACGAAACGGGTCCCGACGTGCTCATCCGATACCCGGGGCTTCGCAAGAGCTTCCACGACCCCGACCGTGGCAGCCTGCGGGAGAACCGGGGCGCCTACCGCAGCCACGAGTGGATTCGGGTCGGAGAGGACGACTACGTCATCTATTGACGCTACGGTTTGAACGCGCGGAGCGCGGCGAGGACCTGCGCGGCCTCACTGTCGGACAGGCCCTGATGCAAGGGGAGCATGAGGGTGGCCTCGGCCGCATGATCCGCGCCCGGGAAGGGGCCTGCCGCGCGGTACATCTGCGTCCGGTGGAGTGGCCAATAGCGAAAGCTGGCGTACACATCGCGCTCGAGCAAATGGGTGGCCAAGCGATCGCGCACCCCCGCGGGCACCTGGACCCAGTAGAAGATCCGGGCCGTCTGGCGGGTCTGGGACTCGGGGACGACCAGCCACGGCAGGTCGGCGAGCGCCGCGTCGTACGCCACGGCGATCTCACGCCGGCGGTCGAGGAACTCCGGAAGGCGGCCGAGCTGGACAAGCCCCATCGCGGCGGTGAGGTCGTTCATGGCTGCTCGACGACCGTCTCGCTCAGGCTCCAACTCCCACCACCGGGATGACCTGCTGCGCTGGCTGAACCCGGTCGTGGCCCCACCGAGACGGACCGCGCACCGAATCCGGTCTGCCATCGCCGGGTCCCGGCACCAGAGCATGCCGCCATCCCCTGTCGTCATCACCTTCATCGAGTCGAACGACCAGATGCCGATGTCCCCGAAGGTCCCGCACGCCACTTCATCGGTGAACGCACCGAGGCTGCAAGCGGCGTCCTCAACGAGGACGACGCCCAGTCGTGTGGTCAGCGCCGCGATCTCCGCGATCGAGCCTGGACCGCCACCGTAGTGGAGCAACATCACGGCCTTCGTGGCCGGCGTGATCGCGTCGGCGATGTGTTCGACCGTCGGGTTGAGCGTGAGCGGATCGACATCGCACAACACGATCCGCGCCCCCGTGCTGTGGACCGCATGCGCCGCGCCGATAAAGCTGATGGTGGGAAGCACCACCTCGTCGCCGGGTCCCAGGTCAAGTGCCGCCATCGCCTGGAACAGACCCTCGGTGCAACTGGTGATGGCGACGAACTCGCCGGCGGGACAGCCCACGTACGTGGCGAACGCGGTCTCGAACTCCGCGGTGCGAGGCCCCGTACCCAGCCAGTTCGAAGCGAATGCACCCCTGATCGCCGCCAGCTCCGCGTCCCCCGCGGTCGGCTGGAAGAGGTTGATCATCTAGCGCGCGAGTTCCGAGGTGACCACGGCGGCGGCCTTGAGATCGATGATGATCTCGTCTCCGACGACCTGTCGGCGGTGCTCGAACCACAGAGCGTTCTGCTCGAGTTCCCGGTAGCCGTCCACGACGTAGATGAACGGAGCGCTCTCGAAGGCGAGGCGATCGGGGAGCAGCAGCGGAAGCCATAGGCGGTCCGCCGGATTGTTCATCTGACGGAACGACTGGACTCGTGTCGCGAGTCCGGGCCAACGCCGGAACAGCCGTTCGAGGACGATCGGCTGATCCGCTCCGCGCGACAGGTCTAGGACCTGAAAGGGCAGACCCGCCATGCGTGGGTGCTCCTGTAGGACATGTTCGATCGCCTGATCGACGAACCCACCGAGATCGGGCTCGCAACCCGCTCCCCATCGGGACCAGAACAGCGCGTCGGAAGCGACGATCCGCGCGAATCGTGCCGGTCCGGATTTGCTCTTCCAATGATGGGCGACGGACTCGGCGCACATGAAGTTCCGCAGGCCGTGCCTGAGGGCCAAGAGGCAGTGCTCGAGATCCTCGTTGCGGTTGAAATAGGTCTCGTCGAGCGGGCCCAAGCGCCCCAGCACGCGCCTCGTCATCGCGACCGTCGCCCCCGAGACGATCTGCAGCTGACGGGTCTGGTTGCACAGCGGATGTGCAGCGGGAAGCTCGTGGAACATGCGGTTCTTGCTGAGCGCCCCGAACGACAGGCCCACGTGCTCGACCAGGCCGGTGGTCGGATAGATCAGCTTTGACCCGACGACCCCCACATCACGCTCGCTCGCGATCAGCTCGACCATGGCGGTGATGCACGCGGGCTGAAGGATCAGATCCGTATTGAGCTGCACGACAACGTCGCCGGTGGCCTTCGCGAAGCCCCGGTTGACCGCCGCGGAGTATCCGAGGTTCGACTCGTTCGAGAGACGGGTCACCGATCCCGCACGAGGGATCTCCGGAACGGTGTCCCAGACCCGTTCGGTGGACGCGTCGTCAACGAGGATCAGCTCGGAACCCTCGGGGATCGCGGCACTCAGCGATTCGAAGAACGCCGGAAGGTACGCGGTGCCGTTGAAGATCGGCACGATCACGCTGACTTGAGGCACAGTCGATAATTCCTAGTTATCCGTGTCGTGGGCCGCATACGC
>Ga0247757_10001432_pt1 | contig 15842 bp, 13 predicted proteins | sample UWRJL126311R4_FD_180929 | JGI IMG/M metagenome (GOLD analysis project Ga0247757, IMG submission 180929) | Plant litter microbial communities from Arlington Agricultural Research Station in Wisconsin, United States - UWRJ-L126-311R-4 | ecosystem: Environmental > Terrestrial > Plant litter >... | reverse complement strand
TCAGAAGTTATTCATAGTAACGGTAAAAAGGTGTACTAACATAGATAACATCTTATAGATGTAGGGTAGGTGCATCTCCAAGCTGTGCTCGTCTTCATCAACCTGCAGGGACATAGTCTGGAGTCCCCACTCTTTCTTAATGTGGGATACAAAGTCGACATCAATTATGAGATTGCCTATCGGTGTGCCGTATTCCCTGCAGGCGGTCGTAGCGGCGCCGGCAAGGTAGAAGTGGTGTGACGGGCCCAGCAGGAAAACACGTTTCCTGAGCATTCGTCAAATACAGTACCTTAATCCCCCAAGGTGGTACTTACGCGTTTTCCCAGTCGGCGCATTTGTAAGCCCATGCGGCGGCGGACCCAGAATATGAATATCCGGCGTGTCTACATATCGTGAGTACGATGTCGTCACGTCATCTAACTGGTGTAACCTACGGTGCGATGATGGCTCTAGCATTTTTCGTTGGTATCAAAACATCGCCTTCGGTGAACGAAGCTCTTCCTATGGGTCTTGTCGAGCTTGGTACTTTAGCCAGCCAGTCGTCAAGCTGTTGTGAGAGCATATTGCCATCATCAGTGTACCATGAGCCTGCGTGAGTAGGACGGCGGACGGCGGGAGCCATTGAAGCTACAGTTGGTGCAAGATAGCTGATTTAGTGCAAAGGTATTGCTAAGTTGTGGACGTCGGTTCAGTAGACTGGGGAGGGTGATGGATGGTGGGGTGGGTGTTGGGGTATGGCGGGGCAGATACACCCGCAGCGCTCAACATGAAGTTTGCTACCTGAAGTCTGCTACCTGTCGTGTTCCGTCTGGGCCTCATCACGAGATACCTATTAGTTTCACAGCCTAAATCATGTTTGCCATTTATCATCTACAATGCGTTGCACGCCGGGAACTCAAGACTGTCGTGTGATTAGGGTGTGTAGGGGCCCCTCGACGCGCCCAGGTCGCGTTCGCGAATAGCAGCGCAACCGTCGCGTCCAGCCTCCAAGCATTTCATCATCAGCCGCGTCCCCGAATCCACCCCCAACAATACCCATTAACATCACTCCACATTTTCGGTCATTTGCCCGGCGGATATCATTCCACTGCATACATACAATTCATCATGGGGTTCAAACGAAAGCGATCATCGGACGAATCCCCTCTGTCCGTCACCAGCTTCGGCAGTTTCGCTACACCCGAAGCTCAATCGCCCACTTCGATTCCGTATGCTCTTGGTGGCACTATGGACTTAGACAGCTCTTTGTCTCGTACTACAGGCTGGAATTTCTCCAATGCAGGAAGGGTCAAAACTGGAGATTGGGGCCTCCGCCAGAGTAAGCGGTTCCGCGACAATCGCCCGGATGAGCACGTTATACACGGTACGCAGGATTTTCCGTCCGAACAGGGACGCGATGAGGACACGTTCACTAAACGTCTCGTAGAAAATACCGTGAATAAGCTGTTCACCGCGCAGCGGACCAAACCGCACGCTGAGCCCATCCTCTCGGCTTCGCTTCCAGGACAGCACGCGCCCGCCGTCCTGAAGCCGCAGCGGTCAACATTGCACGCTTTCTGGAATATTTCTGCACCGCCTGTCCAGTCTCTGACTTTTCCAGTCCGCCAAGCACATGTACCATGCTGCGACGACTGCGAGTCACCTTTGGAGAGAGACGCGTCCGACATGGATGTGGACATGGGAATAGACGGACCAGACACCAATCCGTTTGCATGCAATAGCTGTGGAAGAACTGTGTGCGGAAAGTGTGCTGTGGTATCGGATGCACGGCATTGTCTACAGTGCGCGTAACTTTCAATACCCATTGTATTTCCCTCATTCTCGGCATGCTTATGAGTTGCATTTCTTGGAGTTGCCTGGGCCTGAATTGAGGTCTGATTGGAGAGCAGAACTAAAGGCGTTCAGTTTTTGGGAAAAGATATGTTTGTGCCTGATATTAAGGCCGGGGCCGTGCAAATACTGGACTTGGGAGTCTTTTATTCACTAAGTGATCCTTAACGACACGGCCTCCGCGTTGAACAGGCTACGCACACTTACATGTAATATAAGAGCCATTTGCGCAATTCAATATTCTCGTCACTGTTAACATTCAGGTACGCATTTATCATCGCCCGGAATCACATTAGTTCCGTAATAGCTGGAAGGTCTTTCGCCATCACTAAGATAGCAGTGAACGCAATTTCCTCTTACTCTTACATTCTTTTCTATATTATATGCTAGGTGTATCTATGTCTCCGAATGTCCTACCAAATAAATGCATGCTAATACACAAAACCATAACCATTATGCAAATGCCAACCATTCTATCCAGCAGCTCACAACAGACCTAAAAGAAACCAGTCAATCGATCTGATGGTAAATAGATAATACAAATTAGTGCGCCTTGCAGCATCAAAAAATCAAGTCAAAACAAGCAAGAAAGAAATACACAAACATCCACATACGCTCATTCACACCCTGCGCCATCCGCTTAGTGGCTTCCACTCATCTGTCCTCGTCCTCTTAATCTTCCTGAAACGCACAAGCTTCTCCTTAACATCTTCATCGTCGAACAGGGAATCGCGCCTCTTCTCCCTCTCGCGTGTCTCCCAGTCAACATCCTCCCACTTCTCCCTCCGTGTGAATGTGTCGACAGGCCAATAGGTCACTCTGCGTGATGACGAGGAAGACTTTGGCCGCCCAAATGTCGCCTTGACCTTCAGCCTAAACTCGCGGTCGCGACTACGGTCGTCATCGTCGTCGTCGTCGGATCGGCTGGTATAACGGGTGGTTTTGTATCGGTAGCGCACTGTATCCTCCTCATCGTCGTCATAGGACTTGGACTCTTTGGCGTGGTACTTGGACGATGAGGGCGACCATATATTGTATCTTTCCAGCTCGGACGGCTGGCGTATAGTCAAGGCGCGGGACGACTTCGAAGTCTTGTGAGACGAAGGAAGAGGATAGTCGTCGGCTTCATCATCGTCAAAGAAATCGACATGTGCGCGCTTGGAGTTGCGGCGGACAAGAGGACGAGCGAAGAGACTGTCGTCGTCAAAGAGATCTCGCTCACGCTCGCGCGTGGAGCGGTACTGGACGTAAGACATTGTAGTTGGTTGATGCTGATAGTGCTGATAGTGCTGATTTGTGGAAAGAATGTTTGTAGATTGTAGAACAGTAACTCTTGATGAAGTCTTTATATGCTGTAACTGTGTAGAGGCCGCCTTGATGCTGCTATGTTGTTGTTTGCTATATTGAGCCTGAGTGAAGTCACGATGTACAAGTCTCGTGGAACTTTATACTCCTGCCTTCTCCCTGTCTTACTTGCCTCGACACTTACATCATGGCCTGAACAACTCCGATTATGGACACCGCCCCTCGCAGATAGGGATTATGGGAGGCCGCAGCCACAGCCTTGGGGGCTGAGCATCGTGGCTAGTGCAACTCCGTTTGTCTGATTGGTCAGCCGGCGCCTCCCGCACCTTCAACGCGAGAGTGTCGTGACCGCATGAACGATTGCGGCGCCTGATGCGCGCCCGGGTCTTGCAGTGCCTCCGGCAGTCGGTCAGGCGGTCAATGAGGTACAACCGGTGGGGTAGCGCTGGAGCCGCCATGCAAGCTGAAATCCTCTTTGCCACAAAGAGGCAGTGATGATTAATGCTGGTATGTGGGGGCCAAGTCAGAAAATGAAGGTGTTTTGCGAGGCCATATGAACATCCGATCCGTTGACAAGAAGACATTCCGGCGGATGCCTACAGAAGTGCGCCTTTGCGTCTGAAGGCTTCGTACACTAGGTGGGCTGAGACGAAGTCTGGGTTCATCCAAAGGACTGATGACGACGCTTCTTGCGACCATAGAGTTGCCGTGAATCACTGCCTGGGCAAACTGGTAACGGAAATGCGTCTTGGAAATGCTTGCTGGCACAAGGCAGGAATTTACGTATGGTACGCTACTCAGACTTCAGTCCCTAGTGCAAAAGATGCCTATCGTGGACGTCAAGTATCAACCATGAAATGCCTCAAAGGTATACAGGCAAGCGGAATAGCCAGGGTTCGCCCAGCGGGCAATCTAATCCATCCATCTAAGTTTCATATTAGTGATGCCTCATTTCATATGTTGGATAACGCGTGTATGTCTGACACCACTGACTCTGAGATGATTACGTATGTCATTGGCAAAGGGCGCTGTCACAAGTCTGGCTGAGTCCTAGGAGTTTGTGTCTTATAACTATGGAAAGGGATAGAAAAACGTACAGGCCAGCTGACCGGTTCGAAGCAACCTGACATGTTTCGGTATGTCAAAGCGCAAAATCTGCCCGCGTAATTCTTTGGAACCTCAGGCATAGACCAAGCCTATGTTTGCCTTTGAAAGATGGCAGCTCTGCTGACCACGGATAGTTGCAGAGCCTCATTCATCTGGCAGCCACGGACAGCCTCATACATAAGATGACTGCCACTCGCAAATTTGCAAAGAGGAAAGTCTGTACAACATGTAATTCATAGCCTATTTTTGAATGTTGATGTTATTTCCATGTGTCTAGAGCTCTTCCGTAAGTGCGCGCTATGTGGCGCCTACTCTGGAGGCATGTTTGTTCGTGAAGCAGGGCGCCATCTCGAATGATGAATGATATTTTGCTTTTACAACGACTTTCTAAGCTTCGTGATGGCGTAGCTTCGTTGCGCATTGTTGCAGCATTCATCCAATCTTGGCATTTGAAAAGTCCATTTCGGGGTGCTGCTGCTGAAATTGCTTGAGTATGTCCGCCTTCTTCTGTTCATCACTAGTAGGCTTGCCCATCTCCTTTTGTCGCTGGTCAAACATCATCTTCTCGACCATGCCGCGCGTCTCGCCATCCAGGTCGCTAAGTTTGCTGTTCTCGGGCTGGATCTTCGATGTGTCAATCTTGGGCGCGGAGGTCACAACGTGGGCCCACCACTCCATCTGGTTGACCTTGTCCAGATGCACACTGACTTCCTTGCCGCTAGGGACGGTTTCAAGGGTCCAGGTAGAGTCATCAACGTGGATAGGATGCGGAAGATCGCCCTAGAACAGCGTCAGTATATAGATGAAGACAGAATAGGGCGTGCGCACGTCGATAATAGGGTCCTGGCCCTTGATGGCGACCCTGATATGCGTCTTGGTGAGTTTCACGTCCAGGTCGCGGCCCTTGTACTTTGCATCTACGGGGATGGTGACATCGACGTCCTTGATGGTCTGCTCCCACTTGTAGGGTAGCGCAGCCTGCTCGGCGTCCTCTCTGGCCTTGGCCTCTGCGTCGAGCTTCTTCTGCTCCTCGGGCGTGGGCTCGGACATGGCGTGGTGATGGATGGGCGGTGTGGGTGCGGGTGTTCGTGAGGATGGCTGTGCAAATGCTTTGGCGGGACGTGGGAGCGGCGGCAATGTTTGCGGGAGGGGTTCGTCATCGCCCGCTAGCTACTTACTTTGCTGGCATTGCTCGCTGGCACCGTGCACCAGCTCATTCAACCATCCCGGAAAGCGCCCGGGAGCAATCGACCTTCGTCGGCCCCCTTGCGCCCAGCGTCTCCTCACATTGCCGTGTCCCCGTATTGCTAATCTGATCCTGCGCATCCGCTATGCTGCCGTAGCGGTAGCAGCCACAACATTGACCCAGCGTCCGACCTCTGCCAAACCGAACCCTGAGCGCCGAAACGCGCAAGGAACAAACGGACCCGCCCCACGCCCCTGGCACGAACTGCACAGTTGATCCATGGCGAGCTCTTTCGAGAAGTCGGTGAAGGGGGCGACCAAGATCAAGGTGCGTCCGCTTATCCTGCCCCCTCTGTTTGCATTTGAACCCTCGATCATGGCTAATGCGCCCTCATCCAGCTCGCTGCGCCCAAGTCCAAGTATGTCGAGCATATCCTCGTCGCAACGCATACCGGCGAGGCTGGCGTTGCTGAGATCTTCCGAGCCCTGATGAACCGCCTTCGCGACTCCACCTGGACCATCGTCTACAAGAGCCTCATAATCGTACATTTGATGATACGTGAGGGTGAGCCCGAGGTCACGCTTAAGTATCTGGCTCAGAGTCCCCGTCGGAAACTCGCCATCAACCACTTTACTGAGGGTACGTTGCTATCCTTGGCTTGGTTATGACACAGCTGTTCTGGCCGGTATTGCGTGTGCTCAAGTTAACCGTTCTCGTGCAGTACAAACCCAAGGTCAGAATATCCGGCACTATGCCGAGTATCTTCTCCGTCGAGCCGAAGAATATGGCGCAACCAAGATGGACTATGTGCGCGGCGGAGAAGGTCGGCTTAAGCGGCTAAGTATAGACAAAGGCCTGCTTCGAGAGACGGAAAGCGTGCAGGACCAGATTAAGTATTTACTGAGATGCCAGGTATGGATTGCATCATTGCTACCACAAGGCCTTCTTAACACTACCAATAGCCGTTTAACGAAGAGCCGGAGAACGAAATAACATTGACTGCCTTTCGTCTGCTCACAATGGATCTGCTTGTGCTTTTCCACGTCATGAATGAGGGAACAATCAATGTGCTTGGTAAGTTTAGGCTTAGCGGCTTGTTGTCTGTGTGCTGATCCGTTAGAACACTACTTCGAATTGTCGAAACCAGATGCTAAGCGTGCCTTGAACATCTACCAGACTTTCGTGAAACAGACCGATTTGGTCGTTCAGTATCTCAGCATTGCACGATTGCACGAGCATTCTACAAGGCTAGAAATTCCTAAGATCAAGCATGCACCAACTAGTCTGACCAATGCTCTGGAAGAATATCTCAATGATAAGGACTTCGAGATCAATCGGAGACAGTATCTAGCAGAAAAAGAAGCCAAAAAGGCAGGCGGAAAACCCACTAATGGTAACACCAAGTTGCTTTCCGACACGAAGCCAGCTGCCACTTCACCTTCACCGCCTCCTCATCCATTGGCACCATCTGCACCAGCCGTCAGTGCCCCGCTTATTGACTTCTTTGAGTCAATACAGGACAACCAGCAGACTATGGCCCAGCCGCAGATGCAGCAGTTCCCACAGCAGACTGGCTTCCAGCAACCCGGTATGCAGTTGCCACAGCAGACCACAAGCATGCCCTTCCCACAGCAGCAAAATTTTGGTCAGCAGGACGGTCAGTCAACAAACCCCTTTGCACAAATGCAGCAGCCGCCACAACCCCAACTCCAGACACAAATGACTGGCGCCGGATTTGGCGGGTATACGCCACAACCTTTCAGTCCACAAAACACTCTGGCGCCCATACCTCAGAATGGAGTGCCTATATTCTCACAACAACCGCTTCAGCAGCCGTCTCTTGCAGCCGAGTCTTTGCAGCCTCAACACACGTCTACAAACCCTTTTAGACAGTCCATAATGCCACCTCCCCAGCCTACAGGTATTGCAGAACCAAAGCTTCTTGGAAACCCCACGGGATCTCTTGGCCGATCAACCACAAATCCCTTCGCGAAGCACAATACAGGCTTCCAACCGTCGCAATCGCCTCCCAGCTCTTCACCTTTCTCGCTACCCTCAATCCAAACTCCACAGATCAATTTATCATTCGCGCAACCGCAGCAGCAGCAACCACTTCAACCCCTCCAGCCCACACCCACTGGAACCAATCCTTTTGCTCGGAACGCTTCCCCCGTTCAGGGAACGCCATCGCCGCAAGGAGGGCTTACTGTTCATGCAACCGGCAGCACAAACCCCTTCCGCCAGAGCGCTTTTGTTAACCAACAAACTGGACAGGGGTGGCAGAGTTCAGGCCAGGGTACATTAGGCGGCATGAACCTTGAGCAGGTCCCCACTACGAACGTTTTCCCACGGCCGGGACAACAACAAACCCCGAATTATCTAGGCTAGGAGCCTCATCGGCTTAGAGGAGGAAGGGACTGCAGAAGGACCAACATAGCCATTTAGCAAATGCCAAAATCCGCATTACGTCTTGGGCGTAGGGCAGCTTCATGTGGCACGGCGTTTAGGAAATCGGCGACACCACAATCTATATCAAACCAAGATGATCATACAGATACTTTTATTTCGCTAAACATTGAGAGTTTGTTGGCAGAACTCAGGGCTTCGCGCCTCAGAATTCAAAGAAAGGTTGATAGGATTGAGAAGCTGGTTGGAGCTTCTCGAACCTAGTTCAAGCTAATGACGGTCATATAATATTTGTGAGTTGAGCTCACTACTTCTGCTCAGACTGGAATGGTCTGGTACGCACATTTTCAATAGGGATCGAAGATGGTATGGCTGACGAAAGAGAATTACAATTATTATTACTATTATCAACGACGTCTCGATGCATGCGCAAGACAATGATGTTCAAAATTGGTAATCCTTTCAATCGCTTATTGTGGTGAACAGTCAAACTTGCCTAGACCATAAGCCATCCTAGGGTCAATGGAAACAAGATATCCAGAGCCTCCTGCACCAGCCAAAAGCGGAGACGCCTTTCCCAATTATTGTTCCCAAGACCAACGGAATCCCGTAACTAAACCACGTAGAAGGCTGCCATATCTTCGTTTCTGGCACTGCGATCTCGTTCAATTGCTGGTTCCTTACATCAGACTTGTTCGGTGCTTTCCCAGTGAATGCCGCAACAGCTTCTGCTATGATCTGAACAACTTCACCTGGCTGACTTAAGAATGGAGAATGGCTGCTTCTCAATTCCTTGTGTTCGACCACACCGCCCATTGCTCTTGCCATGCCCACACTCATGCGCTGCAGTACAACTGGCAGACCTCTATCCTCAATGGTGCCAAGGTACCAGGCAGGCACATCTTGCCAACCAGCATAAGCGTGCTCACCGCCTTCGAAAAGCGCTTTGAGGCTCTGGGGCGTGAGTTGGGCGGTCCAGTTCTCCACTTCATCGGCAGGTACATCATGATAGAATAGCTCTCGTGGCGGTGTCACCAGGTCAGCAAATCCAGTCTCTTGGTTGACGCGCCATGACGGAGGTGGAATACCAAAGAAGGGATCCATGAAAGAGAAACCTGTGAAAGTGAAGCCCGACGCTATGAGGATGAGACCCACGACGGATCCGGTGGTTTGGGCTTCAGTCGAGGTTGTGCTACTAGCATTGCTTTTTCGGCCCGTGAAGCCTCTGATGGCGCTGTTACCGACCATACCGCCGTAAGAGTGCGCGATGACAACTACATCGCGACCCAAGCTCGTTTCCGTGGATATTGCGGAGCGGGCGGCGTCGAGATCATCCTTGAATGTCGCAGTTGGGTCGCCACGGGTGGAAGGAAGTGTGATTGTGATGCACCTGAATTCATGTTGCTCCTGCAGGAGCTTGACAATTTTGGTGTAGCAAGTGGGCTGATGCCAGGCGCCAGGGATGAATATTAGTGATGGCTGATCTGACATTTTTGAAGCATGGGTAGATTGTTTAAATTGCAACGGATGCGATGTGAAAGTCCTCGTATGTAAAGAATTTAAAAGTATTGTATGCGAGAGTTGTGTTGTTGGCTGCTTCTGAGGCACAGTCTGAAAGGCACGCTTTAAAGTCAAAAAGTATTTTCAACTGAAGAATTAAGGAATCGGCATCAGCGACTTCGCAAGTTATAAGATATTTGTTTCGTTTTAAGTATTCGAGATGTCGGTGCCGACGCCTCGCCGGCTCGCCGAACCCCGGATTGCAGCTGACACCATTTGCTTATGAACTAGCTATGTCAAAAATGTCCATTATCTTGTATTGATAAATCGATCAATGCAATCAATGTACTAGATTGTTTGGAAGCAAGAAACACTATGAAGTCTCATTCGCATGTCGACAAAAGCCGAAATATACATTGGTTGAGATTACTTTCAAGTCGAAGCCTTGTGTATGCTGCAAATACAAATATTATAATATTCTAAGTTCATACAGGTAGAGACCACCTGGCCAGAAACCAGTCTTTGTCTCCCTTCTCGTTGTTCATGTCTATCAACAAATAGGAGTAAGTACGTAGAAGACGGCAGTTTTCTTTAGGTTTACTTCGCTGATAGACATTGGCCAATCAGCTTTATCGTCGCGGTGCGGGCCGATCAGACATCGTGGGTTAGTCACCATTCTTCCTTGATAGTTAATCACGATATCTAGCTGTTGCTCCACTTGTTTAATCTCTCTAACAGCCAACGGCTTGCTTAGGAAAGTTCTCTCAAAAACCAGACATAGTTCAGTATGTAAACTTCGTATGATTTTTCTTATTAAGTTAATTATGACGTCTCCGCAGCTTTGCTTCGGCTGAAGGGTTGTGTCTTGGGCGCTGCTCTATCAAATCTGCTGTCTCATAGCCATGTCATCTCTATGCTTTCTTCTTTAGCTATCAGAAGTCATAACTTTTGTTTTCTCGAGGGAACAAATGTATCTTGGATCTAGAGTGTTTGGGACTAATATCAGACAGCTTTCGATCTGGTTTGAATACCCAACCAAGAAAAAGTCCAGAGATTTACTACGGACGGCACATAGGCATTTTTGTGCACGCTACCGAAGCCCAAAATGTCAACAACGGAGTCATCCAACTACACTCCGGACATACCCAGCGACCCGATAACTCGAACCACAGACAACATCCACATCGAACTCACCCCCAATGCCTTGGATTCTCTCTCTGCGACAAAATTCGTACGATCTCCATCCGCTGGCGCGACCGTTCTATTCATTGGGACCACTCGCGATAGCTTCAACAACTTGCCGGTTTCCTCGCTGGCATACACCTCTTATGCGCCCCTTGCCATGTCCACGCTCTATTCCATCGCTTCAGCCATGGTTACCAAGCACGGCCTTACCAAAATCGCCATAGTGCATAAGCTTGGTGAATGTCCGATTGGTGAAGAGAGCATCGTGATTGCGGTGAGTGCGCCGCATAGGGGTCCGGCCTGGAGAGCAGGAGAGGAGGCGCTTGAGGAAACGAAGAAGAAGGCTGAGATTTGGAAGCTGGAGAGGTTTGAAGGAGGTGAGGGCGTGTGGAGGTCAAACAGGGACGGGGCTAAGGGCGTCAAGGTAGAGGAAAAAGAGGAGGAAAAGTCGTAGTGATGCATGCAGGTTTTTGCCGCAGAACGCTTATTTACCGCCGAGAACGAATCATTAGGTGGTGTCCTTAATGAGTTTCATAGAGAGCATAAAGTGAATAGCACGTAGCATATGGTGCGGACAATAGCGACGAAGCGTGTATAGCATGTTATTGTGTAAATGGCTCTAACCTTGCGGTTTTGAAGGACGGAGACGAGAGCAAGGAAAGCATCTAGACCTCGAAATGGAAGGAGAGTGCTATGCAACAATATCTACTCTGAGCACTGCTCAAAGCAGTGTTATCATCAATGGCCAAAGATTGATCTCATGCAACGGTAATTCTAAGAGACTCGAAACACTTAACAGCCAACGAAAAACGATTGGACCGCAAATCCAATCAGCAAATTGTAAAGAATACCAGCTACTCTGAACGCTGTACGTGGAGACTTGCCCTAAGCCCCGAGTGTTTGCGCACGGGCCATAATACTTCTTCGGGAATAGGGCGTTTTCTTTGGCGGAAGATCACGTCGACAACCAAGGACCAATTCTTAAACAAAGCCCGCCGCCCACTTACTTACCTTTCCCTCTCACCTCGATACTTACACCAGTTCTATGTACTAACTTCAACACAACTGCAGCGAGCTTTAGACTTCTCATTTCCGACTGCCGGCGCCCGCTTCGTCGCGCGAATAACACAGCTGGCCTGAAGCTGCTCGCAAACCTGCCACAACCCATTCGCCTCCAACCCATCCACATATCACCATGTCTGACTACGAGTCTGAAGATGACAATTTTAATCCAGCACCAGAGGTTGATGAGGATGACGTAGTACCAAGCGCAGGACGCGAGCCTGTCGCAGACGAGGATGATGAGGATGACGATCAGGCAGCAGCTCCCCAGAGACGCCAGGCCGATGACGAGGAAGGTGATGAGGAAGAAGAAGCCGATGGAGGCGGCGACGAGAATGATGACGAAGAAGAAGAAGATGAAGACGAAGAGGATGAAGATGACGAGGACGAGGTTGTAGCCCGACCCCACAAGCGCAGAAAGAAGACCAGGCGCAACATGTTCATCGAAGAGGAAGCCGAAGTCGACGAGGATGAGGAAGAGGAAGAGGAGGACAACGATGAGCTTCTCGAGGATACCCATCCCGACGACGAACTTGAGGCGACGCACGCTGACCTCGATGACCGCCATCATCGCACCCTCGACAGAATGCGCGACGACCAAAACGCTATGCAGGCCGAGGAACTGGCTAGACAGTTTCGGGAGCGGTATCGCCAGCAAGCGAAAGCGAGTGCTTCAAGGACATTGGCAGGCAGTGTCCCGATGGCCCAACCCACTGTAGATGATCCCTCTATCTGGGGTGTAAAGTGTCGTCCGGGCAAGGAGCGCGAGGTCGTTATGGCCATCCAGAAGCGCATTGACGACATGATGCGCGCCGGACAACGACCAAAGCTCTATTCAGCTTTTGAACGAGGTGGCACAATGACCGGATACATATACGTGGAAGCAGATGCACGACAGGATATGATTTCTGTTATTGAAACCATCCCCAATGTTTTCATGGGACAGAATCAAATTGCTATCGAGGTCAAAGAGCGACCCGATCTTCTTCGCAAAAAGAAACGCACGCCACTTGAGGAGGGCAAGTTCGTACGCATGGTCCGTCCGCCTCTATACAAGGGCGACTTGGCGAAGATTGTGGAGGTCCACGCCAACGGCCTTGACTGCACCGTACAGCTGGTGCCGCGACTTGACTACGGTCTGAATGAGGATGCGAATGCCGCAGCGGCGAAGCGAAAACGGCCAACCTTCGGTCGTGTTACGGAACGTCCTGCACAAAAGCTCTTCAACGAGACCGAGGCGAGAAAACGACACATGAAGCATCTAAGCATGGTCGGTGCTGGCAACCAAAGGGCGTACACATACAAAGGAGAGGATTATCAAAACGGTTTTCTGATCAAAGAAGTCAAGGTCAACTATGTCACTAGCGATAACGTAAACCCGCGTATGGAAGAGATGCAGTTCTTTGCTGTCACTGGAGCAGATGGAACCGAGACCCTCGATCTGGTCGCTGTTCAGGCTGCACAAAAGGCTGCACAGTCTGGCTCTACCTTTGTTACCGGTGATAACGTCGAGGTCTATAGTGGTGAGCAGAAAGGTCTCCGTGGTACGACCATCACAGTTACGGGCGACATTGTCAGTCTTCGAGTTACCGAGGGTGATCTTAAAGGTCGACGAATCGATGCCCCAGTCCGAACCCTTCGGAAATTGTTCCGTGAGGGTGATCATGTCAAAGTCATTGGTGGAAGCAAGTACATCGATGAGGTCGGTCTGGTAACTAAAATCAAAGAGGATAAGGTGACTTTGCTTTGCGATTCAACACAGAGCGAGATCACGGTCTTCAGCAAAGATCTGAAACGCGCGGCCGATTCCGCTACGCTTGGAAATGACTCGGATTTCGACCTCTATGACCTGGTGCAGGTGGATGCTGCGACCGTGGGCTGTGTGGTCAAAGTCGACCGCGAAGTTCTACGTGTCCTGGATCAGCAAGGCAGTGTACGCACGCTCCTTCATACTCAAGTTTCTGGAATTGTTGGAAGGAATCGCAACGCCGTGGCGACCGACCGTGATGGATCAGAGATCAGAAATGATGATACTGTTAAAGAGCATGGTGGCGAAAGCCGACAAGGAAAAGTCATTTACATCCACCGAGGCACCCTGTTCGTGCAGAATCGCGAGCTGGTCGAAAATGCGGGCGTGTTTGTCGTCCGAAGTACCAACGTCGTCACCATGGCTGCAAAGAGTGGCCGGACCCAGGCCGCTGGTCCAGATCTGAGTGGCATGAACCCCGCGCTTCAGCAGCAGAATGGAGGAGCCAGTGCCATGCCTCCACCGCGACAAGTCGGAAGGGATAGGTTGATCGGCAAGACTGTCGTTATCAAGAAGGGCCCCTACAAGGGTCTTCTCGGTATTGTGAAGGACACGATGAACGACGAGGCGCGTATCGAGCTCCACACCAAAAACAAGCAAATATCGGTCAAGAAAGAGCTGCTCAAGGTCAAGGATCCCGTCACGGGAAACGACGTGGATTTTGGCGGCGGCAAATTTGCGAATCGACCTCGTGGCGGCGGCTATGCAGGCTCCACACCCGCTTACAACGGCGGCAGCGGCGGTGGTAGTCGGACGCCGGCCTGGGGTAACAGCGCTCGCGGCGGCCCGTCCTGGGGAGGCGCCACGCCCGGCGGTGGTCGCACGCCCGCTTGGGGAGGCGGCCGCACGCCTGGCTGGGGCGGCGACGGAGGGCGTACGGCGTATGGCGACGGCTCGCGAACGGCGTACGGCGGCGACGGATCGCGCACGTCGTACGGCGGCGCAACCGCATACGGCGGCCACGACGGCTCGAGCACCGCATACGGAGGATTCAACTCGGGCGCCCGCACCCCTGCCTGGGGCGCCTCCGCTTCCACCACTGGCGCCGTGGCCAAGTCGAGCAGCGGTGGCGGTGGTGGTGGTAGTGGTGGTGGTCTCTCGGCTCCCACGCCAGGCGCGTACAACGCTCCCACTCCGGCCGCCTACTCAGCCCCCACACCCGGCGCCTACGGTGCCTATAGCGCTCCTACGCCCGGCGCGGCACCCCTCGACGCGCCCACGCCTGGCAATTACACGGCGCCAACCCCGGGTGCGACGGGCCAGTACGACAACAACCCGAGGTATGGCGGGTACGCGGCTGCCACGCCGGCTGCGGCGCCGACTCCCGGTGCTTGGGCGGAGACGCCTGGCATGGACGAGGATCCTAGGTACGATTAAAAAACGTGTATATTAGTAACTTGGTAGTAGTAGGAGTAGTAGTAGTCTGTCTGGCATCCCGGGAGTTAGGGACCCATTTTCATGCACCTTTCTTTGTATACTGGTCCGTGCGGGTTGAAGAAGGAGGGGGGGGAAGAGGGGGAGGGGGGAAGGACCAGAGCGGCTTTTTCTTGGGCCGAATCTCGGATCTAGGGGCTTTTTTCTACAGCTAATCCCCTGCGGGTTGCTGCTGCATGGGAGGCGTAGGTTTATACAAAACAGGGTAACAACAACAACGTCACATGCATTATCAACATCATCATCAAGTGGCTTTGGATCGAAAAATGGGGGCAAAACCGTGGCATAGATAGTCACACCCTCTTCTTTGCGCTGCTCTACTATGGTCTTTTTTTCATTGCTACCTGTACCCGGATGTTGAAATAGTGGATGATTTCGTTACGTCGTGAACGTGTACGTCAAGCGTTGCTTGTGAGTCGTAATACATGCTTTCGTTGGCCTTGGATGCCCAAGGACGCGATTTTTTGCGTAGCGTAACTGGCAAGGAGATATTAAGAAGAAGCGGGAAAAAAAAGGAAGAGAAAGAAGAAAAGAAGAAGACGTTGCGTCTCGATATGCGTATGTTCAGAAAAAGGAGAACATCTGAAAAAGTGTGCAAGCAAAAAGGCCGAAATGGATAGAACAGAACAGGACAAATTTTTTCAGTACCAACAGACATCCTCCCACGCTCAAGACAGTGACGGACGAAACGGCTGACCGATAAACGTACAAGGCCGAGGACGTTAGTACGGTATCTAATTTAAACCCAACGGTAATTTGCAACCAAACTTGTTTGCTTAGTGGGGTGAGCCTTTTTGGGGCGTGCAGACGGCAGTGGTGGTAAGAGTGGGGTGCGCTCTGGTGAGAAGGAGGGGGAAGCGCCGGGGGGTTCCATATATATTTGTATGCGGGTTGAGAACAGAGAGGAAGGAGGCAGCGACGATTAACGCCAAACCAATGCAAGTAAGACGTAAGACGATACGACAATCGAATTAGTCGGAGAAACAAGAGGTGGAAAAAGAAAAAAAAAAAAGGCCGGAA
>Ga0247757_10001431_pt1 | contig 15844 bp, 13 predicted proteins | sample UWRJL126311R4_FD_180929 | JGI IMG/M metagenome (GOLD analysis project Ga0247757, IMG submission 180929) | Plant litter microbial communities from Arlington Agricultural Research Station in Wisconsin, United States - UWRJ-L126-311R-4 | ecosystem: Environmental > Terrestrial > Plant litter >... | reverse complement strand
ACAATACATAGCTGACTGATATTTTTATTAGATACAACGGTACAATCACATCTCTTCCATGTGGTAGTCGAGCCCGATAAAATGAGCGCAGAAATCTACTCGCATGATAAACAGCTGTGTAGGTCCTGGTCCTTGAGTGAAGGAAGACAACGAAAGAACTCAGACGGCCTTTTTAACTTTGACAAACGCGTTTCTGGTGCGGAAAATGGAAAGATGCCAACTAGAGATGAACTGGAGCAGAAGAAGCACATGCTGGAGGAACAATTAAAGGAAATAGAGGGAAAAAAGAGGAAGATAGAGGGAAAAAAGAGGAAGATAGAGGAAAGAGAGGAGGAGATAAAACGAGCAAAGGAGGAAACACAGCTACAGCTAGTGCATGGTATGGATCAAGAAGAGACAGCACAATTGCAGGAAGAGCTAGAAGAGGGAAGACCTAAAAAAAAGAGAAGGTAAAGTCGTAGGGGGTAGTTGAAATCGACTTGTCAGTAGATAGAACCTAGACAGAATGTTGCCCTGTGCTTAGTAGGGCAGGTCAGGCCCGTACAATTTTAGCTTCAGCTGGACCCTCAATAATGTTACGGAATCGCAAGCCTAACTTCACAAGGAAGTCACAGGAAGCGGTCTTAGCCAGGATATGACCTGCTAGTTAAACATGCAAACGGTATTGGCATGTACTTGCCCAGTCTGTATTTACCACTAATTGGCGGAGCCCGGGTCCGAATGACTGTGTGTATGACGGCAGATTGCGTTCCGGCGTGCAGAGAGGCCGTCATGTGACTAGTGTCATGTGACTACTCAGCTTTCCACCGGTTTGCTGGCAGCTTCCCAGCGGCGTGCTAGCGGCTTTCTGGCAGTACTTTTTTAAATATAGGAAGTTTCTCCCTATAGATATAGATATCAGAATAGCACTAGTCACACGATACTGGCGGAAATCTGACTAGTCACATGATACTTGTCATGTGACGGCCCCCCTAGGAACGCTGCCAGAAAGCCGCCAGCAAACCGGCGGAAAGCTGCCAGAAAGCGCCAGAAAGCGCCAGTCAGCTGACAGTACTCCTAGGAACGCGAGAACACCAGTAGTGTTCTCTATGAGCACCAGCTAGAAAGCTAGTGGCGTTCCTGAGGAACGCCGCCGGAATGCCGCCAGCAAACCGACGGAAAACATATGAGTGAAGAGTATATAAGGAGGACGCGTAGAAGACCTTCATAGGAACGGAGATAATCACATTCAATTATTACAGAGAATCAATCAATTACTTCAATCAAAATCATCCTTCTCAGAACACTGAAAATTTGACAGTAATAAGAGTAGGATTAAGATTATAGCTTTTCCTATTTAAGCAAAGCTAGCTATATTTGGAGCATTTGCTTACTGTAGCTTATTTGATTATCTTGCTTTTGAGACTAGCGTATCGATGGAATACTCCGACATGATAAATCTCCCCTTCAAGATGATTCGATTATCAATTTCCTCTGATTCCGAACGTCAAATAATCATTGGTAAACTATAAAGGCGTGGAATATAAGTAGATACCTGTAGTAGGATATGTAAAATCACTGAACAGGATTGCCCTAAAATAGACGATGAGGATGCGCATCACACTTTCTTTTCTCATTCAGGTCTTGACATCTTTTGCTGCATACGCAGTCCCTGTATCTGATCGAAGTCAGCTTCCAATAACAAAAGAGTTCAATACACCCGATGGATAGACCTATACATGCTACTTCACCTCTAAGTGTATTGACTGATGTAGGTAATAGCCTAAAAATTGACTTGCAAGAACAAGCATATCATGTTCAATCCCTTCGATAACGACTTCTTATTGCATCAGCGGCTTAAATCTCCTGTGCTTAGCCTTCGCGTATCTGGTTACACGTCGATTCAAGACTTGAAAGCAAGCAGTTACTTAATAACCTCCTCGATACGAGTAATTTCGCAAAAGAGTTTGAGTTTTTTGCGGCGAGCATCATATATACCACGATATTTGGTATGCGCATTATCATCTGTCAGTAATTACAGCTGTAGAAGATCCACAAGTACCTTAAAAAGTTTATAATCATAGGTCAAGTTGGCGCCTGGGTCACGTTATGGTATAATAATCTATCCGGAGGAAAGGGCTTAGCATCGCGATGTTACGGCAGGAGCGGCTATACTATACGAGCCGCCGTGATTGCCTACGTGAATCCGTAACATGATTTACGCCCTGGAGCGTGCCTGCTCTAGCATTCCAACGTACCTGACAACGTACCTGACAACGTTATAATCGACTCTGGCGATAGCATAAGCTATACCCGCAACCCCGTCACCCTTAAGCCATTCGATCACAGCAAACGCCATCATGTCTGCGTCTCCCGAGCCGCCCCGCACTACCGCCGAGATCTCAGAGTTTTTCAATACCACTTTCGTGAAAGGGAGGTCAAGGTAGAATCGCTTGCGTAGCTACGATCTCTTGATGCCAACCACGCGGACGCTAGACAATTATAGATACGATATCGAGGAAGGATTATTGCGTCCAAATACAGTAATAGATATACAAATAAAACTTTTATCAGTAGGATTAATAATTAAAAAGCTTTAGTATATCGATATTCGTTCAAATAGGATGTCGGACGTCGCGTACTCTAACTGGTTCGATATCGAGCACGGAATCATAATTTATAACGAAAACTACAAAGAGAATGACATATATAATTCCAAGATAAAACTATTCCCATCCGAAATACTTTAGCAATACTAGAAGCGTGCTGTTGCGAAATTAGATAGCTCTATAGAACTACGCGCTATCGTACGCTTAACTATTGTTAATAAAGATACCAAAGAAGCAATCTTTAGCGTATAGACTATATCAACTTTAATGCGAGAAGAAGCGAATGGCTATATCGAGTATAATTTCTTGGATCCAGCCTTCTTCGCAATACTTAGCACTCCTAATAGAGGGAGTACTATTAGTATGATGATAGATTACAAAGTCGACTTAAGATATCAACTTATCGATAAAATCGTTATTCTTAGAAATAAGGATCTGAAGCTAGATCAAGCAGAAGCCCGTACTATAGTTATATTCCTCGAGAACGAGCGAATTACTCTAATATCAAGTCCGACTAAGGACGGCTCTCCTAAGAAGCAAAAGCTCGGCTAGATATTATATCGGGAAGGATAACCCGCGAAACCCGAGGAGACAGTCTCGTAAAAACACCTGGAAGGAAAATCGAAGGAACCCGAGGAGACAAAACCCCGTTAATAAAGATACCCCCTATAACCTGTACTTTAGGAGCAGTAAGGGGGCCTAGTACTCAAAAATTTAGGGGAGCGAAACCAGGTCAAATCTATAGCCAGAATCCAAGAGCGAGAGACATTACCGCAGCCTATATACTCAGAATTCGGATATATAAAGCACGTGGCCAAACCAGGTTGTGAGTATGGCTGAGTGGTACACTACCCAACAGTCCCCATCGTCCCTAGAATCCGCCTAACGATTCGACTCAACAATCCATATCCTCACTACGAGCGCGTCTCTAGGCGGTAGCGAAAGCTTCACTAGAACTCATGACTACGCAACTGTGACAGGCATCGGCCAATAGGAACCTTCTAGCACAGTTCTGGGAAACTTGAAGGTGTTCAGATTTTTTCCCCTTGATTTCCTAGCAGAAAGGGACTATGCGCCTGCGTCGCTGTAATGGTTTTTGAACCATTGACAAAGGTTATTTTCTTGTTGTTCTATTTTTTTCTGGGTGGTCACATGTGCTTTTCAATGTGAATGTTTCATATTGCTATAAGTACATATCTATTCCGGCTCGTTCTACCTCCGTGAGGTATCCTGTCCCCACATATGTAGGGATACGCTATCATCCTAAGTAGGGGTTCCGACTGCCAATCTTCGCCCTACGAAAGATATAGCGTATCCATGCTATATATTCTCTTCTTTTTTCGTTTATAGTTATATTCTTTCGGAAGTGTAATACTCCAAGCTTAATTTCAAGGTAGTAGAGGTCCACGAGCCTCCATACTAGCCGGTAGACTAGCATTAGCTCTTCTTCGCTTAGCTGGCCGAATGGCTTGTTAATCTTTTGGACTTCCTGACGCATCCGAAGGATATCGGCAGCGACGTTATTGTAAAGCGGCCACTGGTTGGCCTGGAGGAATAGCTCTATCACGCCTATCGTCCTTACGTGCTCTACGCTCTCACGCAAAGCCTCTCCAGCGATAGAAGGAATATGGGGTACTGTTTTGGTTAGCTTCGTGTTTGCTATTCGTGCACACTTACCTGGAAATATGGCCATAGTAGAATCAACTTTGTATAGAAGGATGTAGAAGAGTTAGATGTTGCATGTTCGACATCACAGAACTGTCAGAATAGTTCTAGTCACGTGATAGTAGTCACATGACGGCTTCTCTAGGAATGCTGCCAGAAAGCCGCCAGCAAACCGGTAGAAAGCTGCCAGAAAGCTGCCGGAGAGCGCCAGAAAGCCGCAAGAAAGCGTCGGAAAGCGCAAGAAAGCGCTAGTCAGATAACTACTCTCCTAGGAACGCGAGTAGTATTTTACTATAAGTAATAGCTAGAGAACTAGTAGCGTTCCAAAAGGAACGCCGCCAGAATGCCGTCAGCAAACCAGCGGAAAACCCGCCAGCAAATCGACAGAAAACCGCCAGAAAGCTGACGGAAAACGTATGAGTGACAAGTATATAAGGAAGACGCGTAGAAGACCTTTATAGAAGAGAATAATCACATTCAATTATTACAGAATCAATCAATTACTTCAATCAAAATCATTCTTCTCAGAGCATCGAAAATCTGACACTGGCAGCTTTCCGGCGGTGTTCCTAGGAAGGCTATCACGTGACTAGTGCTATTCTGACAAAGGTAATAGCTACGGCACTAGTGGTATTATGCTCCTAGAGCCCGTCCTCGTGTAATTCACTGTCCTACTAGGGAACTGCTTTCTTTTGCTTAGTAACGAGTGACCGGTACTCTTGTAGTGTAATGCCTTGGGTCCTCGCGGTGGACCAGGTTCCGGGGCAGGTCCCAGATTTTAACTTCTTTAGATCTAATCAGATGATGGCTTGTGCTCCAAACCTCTTGGCGGCCGCTCCTTTGCCTTCAGAAACACCAACGCCGACGCCAACATGTCTCTTCATCCATACCGAAAAATTGAACACCTCCAGCGCAAGGTCAGAGCCGGAGGGGGCCGGCCATCCTCCCTGCTAGTGGTGGCAACTCGAAGTACCATCTCACATAGGATGCACCTCACAATGATTGTTAAGCGAACTGCTCGTTACCCTAGCCTGCCGCTTTAAAGACGACCTATTTGCTACACCTCTTCCTTGTCATTCTGCTCGCTAATTTCCATAACCTCTAGCTGCCATGCTGTGAGAGTTTTGCGAGATGATATAGTATCAGGATGCTGAGGGACCTTAGGACTACTGCCCGCCGGTCGCAGCAGTCCTTCATTATGGAAATTGGTCTGCTTGTAGAGCCCTGATCTTTTAATATAAATGCGAGGTTGGCCATGCTACTCAGCGTGCAGGGCGAGCCGGTCGAAAGTGAGGCCCATGCTTGGCACCAGCCTCCAGCCTTCAGCCTTGCGTCTTCGCCAGGCAATTGCCCAAGACCGCTAGGCTGAAGTCCCAGTTGGCACTTCGCTGCAAGCACCACCGTCGATGCATACTCCGCTGCTGCGACAGTGCCATGGCCTCCGCGATCTCCTTTGGCGATGCAAACTACGGCTTCCAAGCTGGCATCATCCACGGCTCCGTCAACGCCGAGTTCCGGCTTCCACCGGGTACGTCGTAGGAGGATCCGAGTGTCTACAGAGCCCGAGCTAATGGCAGCCACACCCAGAACGATCGGAGACTCCACCACATCCGTCGGCCGTGATCCCCTTCGGTCGTGACGCCGACTTCGTCGAGAGGAGGGAGCTGTTCGACCAGATCCAAACCAAATGCGCTGCACCGGGCTCGCGGACTGCGCTCGTCGGCCTAGGCGGCGTCGGGTGAGTGCGGACACGCCTACCACGGCGGATAGCTGACCACTGTAAAGCAAGTCGCAGCTTGCCATCGAATTGGCACACAGGATCCAAGAGAAATCGCCTGAGACATGGGTGTTCTGGGCGCACGCGAGCAACGCGGCGCGTTTTGATGAGAGCTATCGCGACATTGCAAACTGTGTCAAGGTGCCTGGGCGGCAAAATCCCAAGGCAGATATATTTCAGCTCGTGCACGACTGGCTGCAAGATGAAGGAAAGGGGAGGTGGTTTCTCATCCTTGACAATGTTGACGATGCTGGCTTCTTGCTGGCAGCTCGAAGCGCTGGCCGTGATGGGGAGATGAGCAGCATAAAGGGTAAAAGCTCGCGGCCACTCATAAGCTACGTCCCGCGACGCTAGAACGGATCAGTTCTGATCACGACGCGCAGCAGGGATGTAGCGCTGCAGCTAGTTGAGTAGCGCGACATTGTTGCAGTTGAGCCGATGGAGGAGAGGGATGCGCGAGTATTGTTACAAAAAAGGTTAGGGCAGCAGGAAAACAGTAAGGAGGTTACCGAGCTTGCAGCCGCACTAGAGTATATGCCGCTTGCTATGGTCCAAGCAGCAGCATATATCTCGCAGCGACGGCCACGTTGCTCTGTGCAGCAGTACCTTAGAGATTTCCAAAGGAGCGACCGCAAAAGAACGACTCTTCTCGACTATGAGGGAGGACAGCTTCGTCGAGACTATGAGGCGAAGAACTCGATCATCATCACGTGGCAGATTTCTTTCGGCCACATCCAGGAGACACGGCCGTCTGCCGCCGGCTTGCTTTCGTTGATGAGCTTCTTTGACCGGCAGGGTATACCCGAGAACCTGCTTCGGGATCAGCCAGAAAGGGAACCCGCCCAGCAAGAGCAGCATGAGCACGACAGCGAGCGGCAGGCCTGGGAGGAAGAAGACAGCGCGTCGCAGTCTAGTGCAGGCGATGATGGGTTTGAAGACGACATCAAGACACTGCGTGATTACTCGTTCATATCCGCAAATGCAGATAGGGTAAGCTTTGAAATGCACGGACTAGTGCAGCTCGCAACGCGGAAATGGCTGCAGATTCACAACGAACTAGAGCAGTGGAAGGAGCGTTTCGTCAGCAACCTTTGCGCCGCCTTTCCGACAGGAAACCACGAGAACTGGGCGGTGTGCCAGGGGCTATTTGCGCACGCCAAGTCTGCTGCGGAACAATAGCCAGAGAGAGAAGACTCGCTAAAGGACTGGGCTTTACTACTATACAAGGCGGCATGGTATGCTTCAGAAGTAGGGAACTGGGTTGAAGCAGAAGCGATGTCACTACAATCTACGAAGACAAGGAGAAAGATACTAGGCGTCGATCACGAAGATACGCTTTGGAGCATGGCATACCTAGCGTCAACGTACAGGAACCAAGGCCGGTGGCTAGAAGCCGAAGAGCTGTCTGTGCAAGTGATGCAGACTCGCGAGACGAAGTTCGAAGTAGACCATCCCGACACGCTGACTAGCATAAACAACCTAGCATCGATATACAGTTCTCAAGGCAAATGGATGGAGGCCGAAAAGCTGTTTATGCAAGTGATGGAGACTCGCACGACGAAGTTCGGAGCGGACCATCCCGATACTCTGACCAGCATAAACAACCCAGCATGGATATACAGTTCTCAAGGCAAATGGATGGAGGCTGAAAAGCTGTTTATGCAAGTAATAGAGACTTGCAAGACGAAGCTTAGAGCAGACCATCCTGAGACGTTGTTCAGCATGAGCAACCTTGCATTGACGTACAGGAAACAGGGCCGATGGAAGGAGGCCGAAGAGCTGAATTTGAGAGTCATGGAAACGAGAAAGAGAGTACTCGGAGACAAACATCCTGACACTCTAACCAGCATGAACAACTTAGCTTTGACGTTTTGGGACCAGGGCCGGTGGCAGGAGGCAGAGAGGTTGTTTGTGGAAGTGACGGGGATATATTTAAGGCAACACTTGGGAACGAGCATCCCTCCACGTTGGCTAGCACGAACAACCTAGCGTTGACATACAATAGTCAAAGCAAATGGAAGGACGCCGAAGAGCTATTTATGCAAGTGACGGAGGCTCGCAAGATGAAGCTCGGAGCAGATCATCCCGACACGCTGGCCAGCATGACCAACCTAGCATCGACGTACGGGGGTCAAGGCCGGTGGAAGGAGGCCGAAGAGCTGAATTCGAGAGTTATGGAAATGAGCTCGAGAGCGCTTGGGGACGAGCATCCCTTTACGCTGACTAGCATGGCTAACCTTGCATCGGCGTACAATGACCAGGGTCGATACAGTGAGGCCGAGACGCTAGGGGTGAAAGTGATGGAGACAAGAAAGAAGGTGCTTGGGAGCCAGCATCCTGACACGCTGGTTAGTATGGATAATCTAGCATCGACGCTTTGGAAACAGGGCCGATGCGAAGAGGCCGAAAAGCTGTTCGTGCAAGCAGTGGAGATATTCAAAATGAAGCTTGGAGCAGACCATCCTGACACGCTGGCAAGCATGGCCAACCTAGCGTCAACGTACATGAACCAAGGCTAGTGGCTAGAAGCCGAAAAGCTGCTTGCGCAAGTGATGGAGACTCGCAAGATAAAGCTCGGAGCAGACCATCCCGACACGCTGGCAAGCATGGCCGACCTAGCATTGACGTACATGAACCAACGCCAGTGGCTAGAAGCCGAAAAGCTGCTTGTGCAGGTGATGGAGACTCGCAAGATAAAGCTCGGAGCAGACCATCCCGACACGCTGGAGAGCATGAGCAACCTAGCGTGTACATTCAAGGACCGTGGTTTTACGAGCAGAGCTATTTCCCTAATGGAAGAATGCTGCAAATCAGGCTCAGCGGTCTTTGGCCCTCAGCATCCTAACATGATATCATCTCGCAAAGCCCTTAAAACATGGCAAATCGAAGCCTTGGGAATTCAGGAGCAGGAGGAATCGTAAGTAGAAGTAGTTGTAGCTAGCAGATTCTTTAAAGCAGCACCCCTAGGTGTGACACGAAAATGGTATAGTGGAAGTACAGTAGTTCTGTAATGAAGTGGTAAGTATGAAGAATTGAATGAATTGATTGAGTGTGTAGTTCAGTATAGAAGTCTAAGTGTAGCAGACATGTTTGACGCTCTTATATAGCAAGAACCCATGTGACATGGCCCTAGCTGCTTACACACCCCCTTCAGGTTCGAACGTGGTTTAAAGCTGATTTGATATTTGACTATAAGTCCCCCTCTGTCTGTTTTTATATAGACAGCTGCATTGAATTGAAGTGAGAGGTGATCAATCTCTCTGTGAATTGATGGTGCAGTGCCAGGTAGGTAGTCTCCGCCGTCGCGGTATATGTGGGGTCCTCATGTTTTTAGATGTCTCTGGAGGTGTATCCCCTTAATTACTTCATGTTCTGTTTGGAGTAGGGAGGTGCTTTTTATAAGCTTTTTATAGGCTTTTTGTAAGCTTTTTGTGAACTTATAGCTCTTATGTGTGCTGCAAGCGAGTAGCTCTTTTGTATGAGTGATGTGAGTAAGAAGCTCTTGTGTTTGTTTTGAGTGAGTAGCTCTTTTGTGTGTGTAGTAAGGAATTTGTGTATAGTGAGCGTGTAGCTCGCCGGCTCACCCAGGGAAAGCTGCCAGCTTGCTGGCGCTAGAACACCCTGTGGAATACTGTCAGCTTACTACTAGAAGTTGTAGGGAATGGAGCTAGTTCTCTGTGTAGAATTCTGATAGATTTTGTGATAGAATTCGGCCGGTTTACCGCCAGAATGCCGCCGGAAAGCTGTGGGAAAGCTGCCAGCTTGCCGTCGGCGTTCCTAGGGAATGCGACTAGTTCGCTGCCGGAATTTCTATAGAGTATAGCGAGTTTTCTGTATAGAATTCTGATCGATTTCGTGATAGAATTCAGCCGGTTTGCCGCCGGAATGCCGCCAGAAAGCTGCCAGTATGCCGCCGGAAAGCCGTCGTCATTCTGAGCTAGGATTCTATATAGAATTCTCGCTAATTTTTTGTCAGAATTCTCGCGATTTTGCTATCAGAATTCTACTAGAAGGCTGCGGGAATTCCGCCGGAAAGCTGCCAGCTTGCCGCCGGCTTTCCTAAGTAGTTCGCTGCTAGCGTTCGTGTGCAATACAGCGTATATAATACAGCGAGTTCGCTGAGTAGTTTCTCTGTAGAATATAACGAGTTCGCTATTAGAATTCGATCGGTTTACTGCCAGAACTCCTAGTGTTCTAGTATTCGGCTGTAGAAGAAGAAGTAGGAGGGAATTGTTGTAGGTTCAGTAGTTTGACCCAGTTCTCATAGCGTTGTTTCAGCAGTAGCTTTGTGAGGCCGTCAGCTGGTTGACAGTTTGATGACATATATGAGATGTTGATGTCCTTTAACAGTGCTGTCTGCCTCAGCCAGTGATGGTGTATATCAACATGTCTGACGTTTGTTTTGAGACGCGGAATAGTCGACGCGAGTAGACGAATCGTCTGTTGGTTGTCGCAGTATAGAGCTCGTTCATTTCCTGGGTCGAAGTTGATCCCTAGGAAGATTCTAGACCACCAAATAAGTTCTATACTGGCAGAGGAAGCAGCGACTAGTTCTGCCTCAGTCGTCGATTTTGTGACGCATCTCTGTAGTCTAGCCTTCCAGTCGATAGGGCCGCCGAATAGGTAGAAGATTTAGCCCTGTAAGCTTTTTCGTGTGGCCTTGTCGTCTGCGAAGGACGCGTCAGAACAGTATAGAAGTGTGGCTTGTTGTTCTCATGTACTTCTGCTATGTATATAGCTTCTTCTAGAATCGACGCGTTATAGTGTAGTGAATGATCCTTTGTAGCATACAGGTATTCCACTGTTTAATATGCAGCATCTAAGTGACGTTGCGATGGATTTATAAGGAATTCTGCCAGTTTTGAGTACGCTTTCGCGACGTCAGGTCTAGTAGCGCCGGCTATATAGCCTATAGAGCCAGTAACCTGCGCATATCTATGTTTCGTGACGTCGTTAGACTGTTGTTCTAACGGCAGTAGTTCTTCTAGCGGCAGTGGAGTTGCTGGAGCCTTTATAAACGGTTTTAGCGATAAGAACCTCTAGTATAGCTTCTCTATATATGCTTCTTGTAAGATCCAGATCGCGCCAATATCGCGATCTCTCTGAACCTATATACTACAGAAGGTTCTTAGTGGTCCTAGTGAACGGATCTCATAGCGTTGTAGTAACTTCCGTTCGAATTCGTCCAGTATTTCTATGTAAGCTGGTAAACCGATCACTACTATGTCGTCTATATAGAAGAATACAATGAGTTTGTCACTCATCTATATACAAAGAGCATCCTTGACCTTATAAAGGCCTAGCTCTATAAGAGTCTTTGTCAATTCTTTATACTATAGCAGTGGTGACGTCTTAAGACCATATAGTGCACGTCTTAGTTTCTAGAGATGTTTAGAATCAGAAAATCCTTCTAGTAGGTAGCAGTATACTGGAGTAGCCAGTTCCGCGTTGGTAAATGCCTTGATAGCGTTATACTGTCTGATTTCTATATTAAAGAAGGCTATTATAGCTATTAGTGCTCTAAATATGCGCGTAGCTAGTATAGCAGCGTAGGTGTCTTCTACTATCGTCTGTAGGTCACCTCTTATATAGATTCGAGCTTTATACTTGGCTAGATATCCTTGATTATCTAACTTATATTTGAATATCTATATAAGTGGCAGTACTTCTTCCTCCTGAGGATCGAAGTCTCGCCAGGTTATCATCTCATATATGCGCTTTTATTTGATTGTCGAGATCTCTAGAGACATGGCCTGTAGGAATCCTTCTCTGTAAGGTGACGGCATCTTTATGACGTCTCTGTGTAGCTTAGGTTCTGGCGGAAGCTCTATGAAATGAATCGCGTTTTAGCAGTCAGTAAGGCTGCTAGGTACGCTGACTAGTGAGCTCTAACGAAGTAGCTAGAGTTCTTCTTCTGCGACGGCTTCCTGATCCTTGTAGCCTGTAGGCAGTATATATAACTGACGTAGGTTGCCGTCAATTAGTTCTCTATTCTTTGCCTGGTTGACTTTTTGAGGATCTAGGTCCTCCTAGCGTCTTCGCCTTCTTATAGGCCGAGGTGACATTGACGCTCGTTCTAATATTGACGCACGTTCTAATGTTGGCGCTCGTTCTGATGTTCCTTGCTTAGAATATGTGAGTACTAGCGTTGGAAGCTAAGTATTCTCATAAGTGTTCTTATAATTCTGTTGAGTTTCTAGTTGAGTAGCCGATGTAGTTAATATAGGTGGCTAAGTAATAGGTAGTATAGCTGATAGAGGAATGAGTTTATCGTTAGAAGATTCTTCTTCTAATAATAGGTAATATTCTTGAGTAAGTTGTTCAAGTTCTATTCCTTGTATAAGTAGAACTGTATTATCTTTGCCCTCTAGCGTATAGAATAGATGTTCTCTAAATGTCACATCCCTTGTACGAATCACCTTCCCTTTTCTTCCTGCCTTTAGTAGCTAGATTCTGTAGATGTTCGTTGAGTCAAACCCAACGAGATATCCGATTAGTGCCCTAGGGGTAAGTTTATTGGTTCTAGGGATCTGTTTTCTGAGTGGATATGCGCGACAGCCATATGTGTAGAGATGAGTAAGTGACGGCTTCTTCTTATATGCAATTTCGAAGGGAGTCTTCCAGCCTAGAGATCTAGTAGGCGTGCGATTTAGAAGGTAGGCTGCCGTTGTATAGATCTCTGAGTCGAGTGATTGAGGTAGGTTCGCGTTGATGCTCGTAGATCGACTTTTCTCTATAAGGCTCCTTCTAGATCGTCCGGCTGCACCATTCTGTTCAGGAGTATGTGGAGATCTGACTTATAGCTGAATCCCTTCCTCCTGGCAATATGCTCGCGTCGAGTCATCTGTCATGCTATATCCTCTCTCGTCGTCAGCTATAAGGAACACTACATAACAGTTGAACTGCCGTTTGATCGTTCTATCGAGCTGTCTAATAGTTTCGAGCAGTGTATGCTTATCCTTCCTATATAGAGGAATGACGAAGTTGAACTTCAAGTAGACGTTATACGCGTGGAAGATGTATCTATATCCATTGAAGGATACAGTGTCTAGTTCTATAATGTCTATAGCTACTGTCTCGAATAGCCGAGTAGCTCCGATCTTATAACCTGATCTCCTAGAGATATTCTGATAATCCTTGCTCTGGATATACTATTTATAGTCGATGGTGCAAGGTGCTGTGCCATCTGCTGCCGTCAGGCCTATGACGTTCTCAGGCAGTCGATCTATAGCCTCCTTGTTTGGATGGCCTATAAGAATGTATAGCTGTGGCTTACTGAGGCGCCTTGGCTTGAGGGGTAGTGCTGAGTACTGAGGACGCCTATATTCTGCTGCGAACACTAATAGTATTCCTGATAAGGAGGTTCCTGATAATAGTGCTGATAAGGATAGAACTATTATAGATGAGGATGTAGATAATGAGGATGTTCCTGATGAGGAAGGAACTAGCGAAGATGCGAATGCTGACGCTCTAGGTGGGTCTGTACGATGTACAACTAGCTAATGACCTCCAATCCTTATAAGTTTGGCTAGATCCACAGGGTGAGTACTAGGACGCATGCGATATAATACATTCCTTCCTGAATCGAAATGTACATGTGACGATGATAGACGCGAGAGCGATACTAGGCTCGTAAAGAAGCTAGGAATCAGAGCGACGTGTTTGAGTGTTGTAGTCTTCTCCTATCCCTGTAGAGTAGAGAGCGAGATGTTCACTTCACCCCATGCTTGTACATGAACTGACTAAGCGCTAGCGAGGACGATATCGTTAGGTGACGCTGGATACTTCCATATGAACTCAGTACATATATGGATGTCATTGCTAGGGTCTAGAACCCATAAGTGTAGTAAGGGGTAGGAAGAACCACTCGTGATAGGGTTGTTGAATGCTGATGAGTATACAGCGTAGGTCTTATAAGACTGATGTAAAATAGGATCGTCGCCAGCGTCGATTTCTATCGAATCAGAACCTGGTTGCTGAGTTCTCTGACGCTTATATCGCTTGTTCTCGTTTCGTATTTTGTTAAGTAGTCCTGCGCGATCCTTGGCCTCGAACTGTGAGACCTTCTTAGCTTTTTCAGGGTCTAAGAGGAATCCGTTCTGTCGCTGTATTTCGTTGATATATGGACACTGGCCCCAGTAGTGCATGTCGCCACATAGACATGGTTTTGAGGGTGTATTGCGGTGAGTTCTTTTCCTCTTGTTGTATGGCGATTATTCGTCGTTCAGCGTTAGTGCTGTATGTGCCGCGTGTGCACTATAGGATCTAGTTCTAGTGGCAGATCTATGAATGGTGCGATAGTACCGTAGGAATTCTGTGAGGATATTGCGTAGCTCTTGCTCACTGTAGCTAGGTGTAGTGGATTCCTCCGCAGCGAATATCCTACGACTGAATTCTGCATTATAGCTGGTGTCGATCTGAGATACCGCCTTGATCAGATCTCTATGAGGAGAATACCCTGATACTTCTGGTAGGTTAAGCTGTTTCGCCTGTGTGTATGCTGTCTCGAATCTAGATGTCTAATCCTCGAAGTTTTCTCTGCGTGAGTGGAACACCTTCACTGTGCTGTACGCTAACTGTGCCTGATACTTGCGATCAGTTATAGATTGCGCGCATCTCCTAGTCAGAACCTTGAGTTGTTCGCGGATAGATTTATAGTGTTTGACCTCCTCGATTAGATGTACTGCTATCGTTGAGTGGATGTGGCGTTGTATCTGCCCGATCCTTTTTCGAGTTCTTCTATATTCCTTAAGCTCTGTATGGTGAATAGTTATCTGTGCAGCATATATAGTCATCTACTCAGGTGTAGGAGCTACTGTAGGAGGTGCTGTAGGCTCTCCAGGTTGTGTAGCCGGGCTGGGTTCAGCAGCAGCGGCGTTATCTTCCTGAACAGTTGCAGTGACGGTGGGGTTGATAGGGGGTAGAGGCCTTGATAGTGGCTCTAGGTTAGTATCAGGATCTATGTACACCCATACGTCAGCGTTAGTAGCTTCTTGTTCTAGGATGTAGAGCCAGAGGTCCCAGTTCTGTGGGCCTTGAAGGATGACGGTAGTAGCTTTCGACATGTTGATGGCTACTCTAAGTAGAACAGCTCGTCGAATTGATGTATGGAAGGCGCTAGGCCGGGCTTATAACTGTAAGTATAAGGAAGTGGTAGTTATGAAGAATTGAATGCATTCATTGAGGTCCTTGTGCAAGACTCTAAGATTGTGGATCGCTTGGGCTGAGTGGTCAACCTCTTTAGTAATAAGTGGCCTGTTCCCGGTCGTCAGGCATTAGGAGATCCGTTTCCCCCTAAAACTAAGAAACATCATGTGTACAAGCTCATAAATCCCCTTGTAGTAATAGGGGGTTGCCAGGTCTATGTTGCCTAGATGAACTGGCACATGAATGCCCTGGATCGGACGGAGGACGTTGTAAACGGTTGCCTCATGTCGGAGACGATAGACAAAGTTAAGGGGAGTGCACTTAGCTGCTACCGTGTATCTGTGCGATTTCAGCCGGACTTGGAATAAAACGCCGTAAGCGCCAGGCAGACTCACAGGCTTGCAGTCGGTATCTAAGTCGCTGGAGAGCCGCTGGCGTATACGAACAAGGAAGGTGGGTTGGTCGATCTGATGATGGCTTTGCCCATGATCTCGAACATTTGGACAAGATATATCAAGCGGACCCCCGTTGACTAACCCCAGTAGACAGTTTTGCGTGCAATACTGTCCGCTCCGTCCTCTGCGCGAACTCTGGCTAGGCGAGGAGCTGCTGCTGCTGGCCTGTACGCGAGATAAGCCCTGGGGTGAAGGTCGCCGTCGGCTCGGAG
>Ga0247757_10001430_pt1 | contig 15847 bp, 6 predicted proteins | sample UWRJL126311R4_FD_180929 | JGI IMG/M metagenome (GOLD analysis project Ga0247757, IMG submission 180929) | Plant litter microbial communities from Arlington Agricultural Research Station in Wisconsin, United States - UWRJ-L126-311R-4 | ecosystem: Environmental > Terrestrial > Plant litter >... | reverse complement strand
CATTGTCGTGGTAATATAGGCGGTGGGTGTTGGTCGTGTCAGCGGCCTTGATTGATGTCCATGGCGGAGCGGGCGGAGCTCCCGCACCGTCTGGGGCGAGCAACCGTGCGCCGGTTTCCCACACCACACCAGCCCACTCTCATTGCTCGCGTGTCACTCATGTTGAACCATGTGCTCATCACAGTCGATATTAAGTTATATATAACCGTGTCACCTTGTTAACAGTACTCCAAGTTACATGCGAAAGAAAGCGAATGAAAGGAATGAAACTATCATGCCAAACGGCGTGACCCATCCTATTTCAACGCACCCAGATGCTCCATGAATACGCCAGCCATCTCACGAATGTTGTAGGGAATGAACCCGGGTCGCTATTGTAGATCCTACCAGGCAGACTTTTAATGAAAGGAGATAGTCATTACACCATCCGAATATACACAATCGCCAATGCATTCTCTTGCCATTTCCTGTGCTCAACCCATATTTGCAAGTTCCAGGTCGATTTGTTGGTTGAGGAAAATTCGCCTCTCCCCAGTCAGCTGCGTCTGGAGGCGCTGCTCGGCCAGAGCTACAAGCTGCTTCTTGGTTACACGATCCAGGTCGGCTTCTCTCAAGCAGTGTTGAACAACCTCAATGATAGTGGCATCGCTAGGCCCATTCACCATGCCCTGGAAATTGATGGTGCTACCTGGTCGAGATTGAGCGTAGCCTAGAGGACTACGCCCTCGAACAGGAGGGGTCGATGTCATTAAATTGTCTGAGCTCTGGAACCCTCCCATGTTTGGGCGGCTGCCATATGGCGATTGGTCATAATGATCACTCATGCCACCCATGGACATTAGTCGGCCCTGTTGGGGGTTATCCTGATACCGAGAAAAGTTGGAATACGATGACTGTCGAGCCTGCAAACCCTGGTAAGGTCCAGGGGACTGGGGTGGCATGTGAGAAATGTGGTGCATGTTGGACATTATAGTCGATGCTGGCTTGACTGATGAGTATACCGATTGAATGTCGTTCATCTCGTAACCATCGTCCTCGTATACCGTATGTGCACCGCCCTTTTCAGACGTTTGACCAACCAATCCACGACGTCCAGGAAGGCTGTTCGCCAAAGCATAGTCGTCCCACCGTTGCAACGGGATACTCTTCGGATCGAATCCCTCGTCGTCCGTTGTAATAACCTTCTTGGACCCCTTCTCACCAATGACAACACGAGTATTACCCCATGAAAAGTCGTCTTGCTTCCAGAATGAGTAAATTGGAAGAACGAATGAATAAATGGGAAAGGCAAGGATATAGATAACCATCCATCCCACGTGTTGCCATTGACGCTTGATGATGAAAATAATGGCTTGAAGGCCATATACTGCGGCAAGCATGATAATCGAAAACATGGGGAATTGGCCAGTCTTTGATACAACCATGTAGATGAGGTATCCAAGATAGGCGCAGATCGAGGGGAGAATGATGGTACCGAAAAGGTCGATGAAGACCACGAAACGCATGCTGAAGCAGCAGAAACCACACATATCTTTGAGCAGCATCAACTCAGCCAAATTATGAATGGTTGAGTTGATCCAGCGACGCCTCTGTGAAAGGAGAATGCTAAAAGTTTCAGGGGCAGCCGTAAAAGCATATGCGTCAGGAATGAACTTGTAAGACATGTTCGGAAAATGTTTCGTCATCAGCGTTGTCAAATAACGATCTTCACCGAGAGATAGCAGATTCTTTTTATGCAAGGTATCCACATTACAGTCGGCATAGTCCCTGATGACCTTGTCGGAAATGATAAGAGGTTTGCCTTTGTCAGCGGTGCGGAGTCGGTACATGCAAAAACTAAAAGAAAGGTTAGAATTGAACATGAGCAGAATTAAGAGGACTTACCATCCGGGCAAACACGTAACACTACCGAACAAGCTCTCGAAAGCTTTGGATAGGTGGTGCGAGATGTAGTATTCGTAGACTTGGATCATAGTCCACCATGACCTGTCTTCGTTTTCCAAACTGGTTTCGCCACAGATACCAGCAATCTTAGAATCGTTCGCACAGCTTGCTACCAACCGTGTAAGAGAGTCGGGCCTAACCATAGTATCGGCATCGACCATCAAAAGGTACTCGTAAAGCTCAGGATCAACGCCAATAATATTGTTGATCTGATGGAACATCTCTAACTCGAGGGGGTTCATCGCTGCACGATGATGCACACGGTTGAGGAAGCTCATGAGGAGGATCTGAGAGTCTCGCTTTCCACGGTTACCAGGTTTCGATTTTGTCTGCTCCGATTCTTTGCCGATCTTGACAACAACGATATACGGAACAACGTTACCCTCAAATTCGTATAGACCCGAGTACACTTTTCCGTAGTTGAGTTGTTCGCTGCCCATGCCAACTGACTTGAAAGGTAACGCGGGAGGATCGACCTTGGGGTCGACGCCAAGAATGTCGAGAACAATCTTAGGTGTAGGTCGGTCATTACCACCACCCACGATCATGCCATCACAAATAACGCAGATAAGCTTTCTCTTGTTGTCATAAGCGAGCGCAGTGAGTGAGTCCAATCCTTTTCGTAACTGGTCTTCGCCTTCGGTGTAAGCGGGAACCTGGCAAATGACGAACTTGTCTTGGTTTGCGGGACGTCTCTTGCCTCCCAACTGTAGTGCGGCTAAGAATTTTATTACGATAACAGCGCAGAGGATGATGGTGGCAGCGAGAAGAATGTAGTCATTGACCCGGCAGCGTGGCGTTTTTCGGAAATCTGTTATGCCGACATAAAAAACGTTTTCCAGGCATTGCATATTCTTGGCTTGAGTAGTGTCGTTCAACCGGTTGAATCTATCCTGGAGGTCGCTACCAGCATAGTTCTGGACCATATTCTCCAGCTCCGGATCGAGAAACTTGTACAGTGGATTGCCGTCCATCACCCCCTGTGTGTAGAAGTATTGGTTCAAGTCATAAACCTTGTTTCCCAGTCGGAACCAATAGTGGTTTAGGTTAACACCCTCGTCCTTGATCACTTTGGTATCCCAGACAAGGTCTCCCTTACGGAATTCTCTTATCTTTGGCAGGAAAACGTTTGCGTACCAGTCGGGGGACGACAAAGCTTTACTGTCGGCGCGACTCGTAAGTTGACCGGATGAATGATCAGCTTCGGGATGTTCTAAGGTGCCGTTCACGCGTAGGGCGACGGTCTTTTCGCTAACCAGGTTCGGGCATGCCTTGTACAGGAGAGGTTGTATGTAGGGATCCATATTAGCACCTGCTAAAGGTAGCATGTTCTCCTCAGTAGTCTTTAACCTGCTGTCGCTATGATCCCGCTTCCACCAGCTCGAAAGATCGTAGACAACGCCACGATGACTAACGTAGTAATCATTGGCTCCTTGATGGTGAGATACTTCGTTGCGGCTCCATACTTTATCCTTTTCGGGGCAAAGAAGTTTTCCGAAGGCGATAATATAGAATACGATAATAGCGTTGAGGAGAAGGATAAGGCCGACGAGAACAAGCTTCTCCCTCCACGCCATTCGAACATCAGGACGCTTCATACGACCGACAAACTTCAAAAGAGGCGAGGGAATCCAGAAGGTAATGGCCCAAACGAAAGCGACCCATAGTCTTCGAGTCGCAGTCAAGGAAGTTTCCGTGATTACCATGTTACCACCAGACTCAGCATCATAATATGAGATACCCTTGTTCTCATCCCCTTTCCCACCTAGGCCGTAGTCACCGGGGCGGTTTTGAACAGTCGGAGCTGCAGTGGGGGCAATTGACCGTGCACCAAGAGCACTTTTGGCATCCATAGCAGCAGAGCTATGCTGATGCTGGAGGTTTGTCGAGCTTTGCTGTGGGCTCGTTTCTGGTAGGGGCGGGAAGAAACTACTTCCTGTGGCAGGATTATTCACTGAATACCCACTTTCAAGGCCACCTGCTCCAACCATACTTCCTAGCATGTTCGCACCGGTCATATCCTGGGCTTTCAAATCAAGTTGATTTTCTGCCTCCCACCAGGTGCCCTCGCGCACCCAGACACGTTGGTGACCAACAACGACCTCGCCGTTGCTCCAGCCACGCTGCAAGATCCAGCTTTGGATACCATCCTTCCCATCCATGCAGCCTAAGACATGATAGCGTTCGTAGAATTCATGGTGGTCGAAGTCGGCTGTGAAGTCTGACGATCGATTGCGGCGATTGGCCCACTCTGGTAGCCTCCAGTCTCGAAGCTGCCTTGACACAGTGGCAGCTGACCAAGTAACATTGGGGTCTTGACTCAGTCGCTCAGGGCTTGCGTCACTTGGATGCAGAGCGAGATGAAACCAGACTCTGCTGCTGGCAATGGTGACGGGAAGATCGATGCGGTTGTACTTGCCGAGAACGATACCTTCCCCTTCAAGAGGCTGCAGCACCTCCTTAATAAAGTTGTCCTCATCCGGAATCTCGAGGGCGATCTGCTCTAATACCCTTTCACGCTTCTCGATATCCATTTGCAGCTCGCGATGGGAAGCACCATCGATGCCCAGCTCGGCTTCACAAGCTTGGGTAGCTTGACGCATGCTTTCTAATACTGAATTACCAGCTGGGGGTATGTGGACACCATCTTCTTTCATCTCGGAGTTGATTCCTTCAGTATCATCGAACACAGTGCGGAGCGCAATGGCTTTGCCGAATGCCTGACTAGGTACTTCAACCACTGTAATATTCACAATGTCAGTGGTCTCTTCCTCGGGAGGCATCATCTGGCCGCCATCGCTTCCAGAAGCAAACTCCATCCTGGCAGTCCTGATATCTTCTCGGATAGTGACGTTGGCATGTGCAAGAACATAATCGACAATTGCTTCATAAATGCCACCAATGGCAGTCTCACGATCCTTGTTGCTTAATTTTTGTCGGAGTAGGTCTGGGTCAACATCGAAGAGGGTGCCACACTCAGCACACACAGAGCGGAGAGTCTCTTCATCCACGAGATAGCCTAGTGTGTTGCCAAGTTTCAACAACCCCGTAAGGCAGCTGATCAGATTATTGAGCTTTTGGCCTTTGATGCCAATCGCTTTCAGGTTGGCACGGAAATCCTCCGCAGCAGCAGCGTCATCGACATCAGGAAGATAGGATGGAGGATCGAAAGTACCAGACCTGTTCAAAAGTGAGTATTGAGACGGATGTTTTAAGTCGAGGAACTCTCGCTCTGCGCGACTAGCAGAACTCGAGTTGAGATAGTAAAATACGTCAAAGGCACGATGTCCTGGTTGTGAGGGAACTTCTAGCAGTCCATTCCGTGTGTCAATACCACTGGTAGATAGCTTAATGTCAGCACCCAGCAGGTTGCCCTGAAGACTGATTGTGAAAACGGCGGCAAGGGCAGAGTGACGTGGTAAAGCAGGATTTTGCGGGGTGACACAGTGCGTGAAGGCTTTCAGTGCCTCGAGAGCTGTGTAGAAGCTGGTAGGGATAGAGAGTGGAAGGCCTGAAATGAAAGGTGAGAACAGAGAAGGACTCGATTCATGAAGGGACCTATTCGTGTTAGCCGTCTTGTGAACTACTTGTATATGAGCAAGACTCACCCCAACACGATGCACCCGTCCTCGGCACGGCGACGAGCATGTTCCCAAGCTTTGCGGCCCAGCTCAAGATCAACAGTCCCGCCAATGCGGTCGTTTATTGTTGTCCGCGCTGTAACCCATGTGTTTACAGCCAGGCTGGTGCTGGCTTCTAAGTGGAAAGGTTGACTTGTCTTGAAGCATGTATTCAGCGTGTTCAAAAGTGTGGTCGTGGACACTTGCGAGGAGGGGTTTCCAGAGCGCGGTGCGGCGTTGGATGTAGTCGAGTAAACCGACATACGGGAGTTGTTTACGAAGCTCATGGCGGTGGGCTGGGGTGCGAGCCCCTTGAACGAGTGCGGTATAGTTGCCTTCGATGCAGCAGCAGGGTCCTAAAAAGCAGCTGGTGAGGCAGTATAACGACCGTGAAATGGTGCTTCGGGAGCGATTGTCTGCGTGGCTCTGGCGCTGGGATAGGAGCTCTCGAACGGGCAAAGACGGAAACACGTCCCCTTGAATCGGCCTGCTACACGTCGAATTAGGCAACGAAGAGACCTAGCGAAGGGGTGGATTATTAAACGATTGTAAGAAAGCAGAAAACGAAGGGTGCGACAGGTAAATCGCGTGCGGGTGAAAGAGGAGCACGGCGATGTTTGTTGGCGGAGACGCTCTTCTCCCATTCCTCTGGCGGGTCGGGTGGACGCCGTCGTATGGAAAATAAATTACGGCTTGGCGGGACGATCGCAGCCGAGCTTAACCCGATACGGCCTCCCAGGCCCTTCTCGGCCTAATAATCTGCATGCTACAAGCGGCGTGGCGTAGGGGAGATTCGAGAAAGGACCGCCGTGTCTCATCAGCCCCTATTTTTGGTCTGCTTTTTGTTTACAGCCTGTGTGCTTTGCCCCCGATCCAGCTTCAGTTGCGGGACGGGCGAGGAGCGATGCTAGCAGCTCAGCGAAGCATCTTGTCCTACTGCTTACGCTCGTTATCGATAGGGACAGACGCCGTGGCTTTGGGGTTCCATGGTGTCGCTTTTGCGCAAGGCATAAGCCACGGAGATAGCCCCCGCCGCGGCGCGTCTGGGAGGAGGATGGATTGCGCGTCGAGATCTTCCGAGCCTGACCTTTGCCCGAGCTGCCAAAAAAGCTGCTGTCAATATTGAATATTGACGTCACGAGACCCCCTGATCAGGCAATGCTAGCTCGTGCTGAGCGAGCTGCAATAACTAACGTTTCTGCTGGGGCAAATCACAACCACTTGTTGCTGTGGCCCGCTGCTCCATATTTTCATGAGACGGGCAGCCGGCTCAGCCTCCTCGTCCCGCTGTCGTCTGTAACCCAACAGCTTCGGCCCCAGCCTGCTGAGAGCCGGTAGTGCCACCACCATGACGGCCGGAACGACAGTAGACTACGGTAGACATCTGCTCAGCAGCTGAAGCTCGCCGTCGACCATCATGCAACAAAGGCACGTCGACGCAATCTCAACGGTAGCGTTCCGTGCATGAGGGAGATCGAGGGCTGGCAGCGATCACCCTATCCTGCACCCCCTGGTCCCGCTCCCCCCTCATCTGCCATCCAAGCACTCGAAGCATTTTCGCTTCTGCCACGCTCGACCACGCTACACTGTACGAGCTGGCGTGCCGCCGTGACGTCTCGGTGTTTTCGTGAGGTTACGTGGGCTGTGAAGCAATGGAAAGCCTGTGTCTCTGCGCAACGGCCAAAAGCTTGCCCGTACCAGAGCCATAAGCACTGTGGGAGTGGGTGCATTGCTGGCCCGGCGTACAGGGTGAGTTGGTAATTTATTACGCCGTTTTGTATCTATTTTAATAGCCCCCCGTTGCACGGGCGCCCCGATGAGGCGAGGTCCTACTCGCTAAGGAGCGTCGAGCACGCCAGAAGACCCCCAGCAGCCCGTGTTGTTTTACGAGCCTCCTTCGTCCAACCCTTTCGACTCGGGCGACGCCTTTGTGACCTCTACCTTCGTTTCTGCGTCGTTTACTACACTCGCTCTTAATAATATTGTTTCCCTTGGACTCGCTGCGTCCTGCTCCCGTGCTGTGTCTCCCGTGCCCGTTACATTCCGGGACCAGAACGCCCATTTAAACCACGGCAAGACACCGCGACATCATCACCACAACTCGAACCGCACTGCAGCTGCCAACCGCCGCTGCTTGATCCCCACGCTCGCTCAACGCTCCCGCGGGGACGCGTCTGCCTCCAATGGCCAACAGTTCGTTTGGGGGCAACCTGCCCCAGTACATGCAGGCGTCGCTGCCCGCCCTTGGCCAGCATCTGCAGTCCGATACCCAGTTGACTGCTCATCTGGCGAGCCGCTTCCACGCCCACCTACCCACTTCGACACTTTCTTCGCACGCTATCATCTCCTTGAACACATACACAGACTCGAGCCGTGGACCAGAAGGCGGCAAAGATGGCAGCGCCCAGCAGGCTGCCGAGGACCTCGCACAGCGCGCGTATACACGCCTGGGGCTGCGCTCAGAGGACCAAGCTGTTGTCTTCCTGTAAGTATTCAGAAGTTAAACATGTATACTAGAGCAAACGGAAGCTGACATGGACCAGGGGCGAATCCGGCTCGGGCAAGACAACCATCCGCGGTCATACGCTACGCTCGTTCCTTTCCTACTCGGCAACACCATTATCTAAGAAGATTGAGCATGCCAACTTCATCTTCGATGCCTTTACAACGACCAGATCCACAACGACCCCTGTAGCCTCCAAAGCCGGTCTTCTCCTAGAACTGCAGTACAAGACCGCGACTTCGCACCATGCCACGCTGATTGGTGCACAACTCCTTGCACATCGTCTTGAACGGAGCCGCATTGCCTCCGTCCCAACAGGAGAGCGCAACTATCATATTCTATACTACCTACTTTCAGGCACAAGCGTTGCTGAGAAGAAGCATCTTGGTTTAGATCTGGTGGGTGCCGATGTAGCTGGTGCACGCACCTCTCTAACGGCTGGAAAACGATGGCGTTATCTTGGCCATCCTTCACAACTCAAGATAGGCATTGATGATTCCAAAGGCTTCCAGGATTTCAAGACAGCTCTACGGAGACTGGAATTCTCCAAGCAGGACATTGCTGGAATCTGCGAGGTCATGGCCACTATACTCCACATCGGTCAGTTGGAGTTCGAAACCGGGCAATCAACCACCCCTACTGCGGACGACAGTGGTGGCTACTCACACGAAGGTGGGGAGGCCATTACTGTTGTGAAGAACAAGGACTGCCTTGAACCAATTGCTCGCTTCCTCGGCGTGACCATTTCTGATCTAGAGCAGAGTCTTAGATACAAGACCAAAACGCTGTATCGTGAACGTGTCACAGTAATGCTGGACCCGAAAGGAGCTCGTGCAAACGCGGACGAAATGGCGCGAACGCTATACTCGTTATTGGTTGCCTATGTGATGGAACAAGTCAACAGCAGAATAGCTGCTATTCCGGACGAAGTCAATAACACCGCCTCCCTGGTCGACTTTCCAGGTTTTGCTCCATTCTCTGGCACTGGATCGAACCTCGATCAACTCCTAAGCAATTCTGCCAACGAGTTTTTGCACCACTTTTACTCACAAAGCTTTTTTAGTCGCCAGATAGAAGCGATGGAAGCTGAGGATATCAGCCTACCTCAGATGGAATACTGGGACAATTCCGAGGCCAAGGGTGGTCTGCTCAAGTCTGGAAACGGTCTCTTAAGCATACTTGATGATCAGACTCGCCGTAGCAAGTCCGATATGCAGTTCCTAGAAGCGGTCCGCAAACGCTTTCATGGCAAAAATACCTCAATCGTGCCTGGTAGCTTGACAGTTGTTCAGCCAGGAAGCAACTTCCCAACGCCCAACACCTCGCCCTCGTTCACCGTTCGCCATTTCGCTGGAGATGTTGACTATTCCGTGGAGAGCATAATTGAAGAGAACGCAGAAGTCATTTCTGGAGACATGATGAATCTGCTTAAATCTGCCCGTAGCCCCTTCATCCAAGAGCTTTTTGGGCAGGAAGCTCTGAAAAAGGTCACACACCCTAAGGAGAAGAGCGCCATTGTACAGGCCTCCGTGAGCTCCAAGCCCATGAGGATGCCTAGCATGGCCAGACGTAAGACTGAAAGAGGGGGTCGATTTGGACGTCCAGTAAATGTTTTCGAAGATGATGCGGCTAGCGATGCCGACAGTACCGTGTCAGGATCCAAGAAGGGCGACTCGGCAAAGCAAACTGGCGCAGCTGGACAATTCCTTAGCTCTCTTCGAACAATAGAGGCTTCGTTGCGCAAAGCGAACCCATACTTTGTTCTTTGCTTGAAGCCCAACGACCGACGGATTGCAAACCAATTCGACAGCAAATGCGTAAGGGCGCAAGTGCAGGTTTTAAATATTGCTGAAGTTAGCAAACGTCTTCATAATGCAGACTTTAGCATCTTCCTACCCTTTGCTGAGTTCCTTGGCCTTGCAGAAACCGACCGGACTGTGGTGGGTAGCGAGAAGGAGAGGGCTGAGACAGTGTTGGACAACAAGCCCTGGCGTGAGAACGAAGTACGAGTCGGCGCTACAGGTGTTTTCCTGAGTGAACGGTGCTGGTCCGAAATTGTCAATATTGCTGGTGTTTCTCCACCTGCCCGCGGATTTACTGCTACCGATGACGGACTTACGCCTGACGCGACAAGGTCTTTCGGAGACTCACGTTCTGGTCTACTTGCTCCCACTCCAGGCGGCTTCTACGAAGATAAAGGTGGCAGCTATTTTGGAAGTAAAGATGTAGATGCGCGCTCTGAAGCCCCTTCTGCCATCACCAGTGGTGGTGACATGTTCCACGGTCTTGAACAACCAAAAGTGATCGACGAGAAGGCACCCGGGAACCAGCTGGAAGAGGTTGATGTCCTACCTGTCTCAGGTAGTCGCAAACGTTGGCTCTTTGTAGTCTACGCACTGACATTCTACATCCCTGATATCTTTATCAAATGGTTCGGCAGGATCAAACGAAAGGATGTGCGAATTGCTTGGCGGGAGAAACTGGCCATTAATATGCTGATTTGGCTATCGTGTGCTTTGGTCATCTTCCTCATGGTCGGATTTCCTAGGCTCATCTGTCCCATTCAAGACATCTACTCAACAGCTGAGCTAACACACTACAACGGCAAGGACGGCAACCCCTCGTACATCGGTATTCGCGGCATTGTCTACGATCTTGGAAAGTTCATCCCAGTTCATTATCCAAGCCTCATCCCCGATCAAGCTCTTGAGAAGTATGCTGGTCAAGACGCTACCAATCTCTTTCCAGTCCAGGTCTCCGCTCTATGCAATGGCGTGGATGGTTCCGTGCACCCAAGTGTTCAGCTGAACTACAAGAACACTAACTACACCAACCAGAACAACCTCATCTCGACAACTGATCTGAATGCTCGATACCACGACTTCCGCTGGTTCACAAATGACTCTCGCCCTGACTGGTGGTTCGAACAACAAGTCTTTCTAAAATCGAACTACATGAAGGGCCGTGTTGGCTACAGCCCACAGTACCTCAAAACTCTTTCCAGCAAAGGAAACGCGATTGCATACATGTACAACAGAGTTTATGACCTAACGCAATATGTTCCGGGAGGTCGTGAAACCAAGTTTCCTCCCTCTGATCAAGATTCAGATGGTGCCAACGTAAACATCAATTTCATGGATAACTCGGTTGTTGACATTTTCAGAGTCCAAGCCGGTTCAGACGTGAGCAAGTACTGGGAAGGACTCAATCTGAATAGTACTGCCAAGAAGAATATGAAGACCTGCCTGGATAATCTCTTCTACGTCGGAGATTTGGATACCAGAGGCTCAGCCAAGTGCCAGTTTGCCAAGTACTTCCTGTTGGCTATTTCCCTTCTTCTTGTCAGTGTCATCGGTTTCAAGTTCTTTGCGGCACTGCAATTTGGCAGGAAGAGCGTTCCTGAGAACATCGATAAGTTCATTATTTGCACCGTGCCGGCATACACCGAAGACGAGGAATCTCTTCGACGTGCTATCGATTCTGCTGCTCGGATGAAATACGACGACAAGCGCAAACTCTTGGTGATTGTGTGTGATGGAATGATTATTGGTCAGGGCAACGATAAGCCAACTCCGCGTATCGTCCTCGACATTCTCGGCGTTCCAGAGACGACCGATCCTGATCCTCTTAGCTTCGAGGCTTTGGGCGAAGGTCAACGTCAACATAACATGGGCAAATGCTACTCCGGTCTATACGAAGTGCAAGGTCATATTGTGCCTTTCTTGGTAGTCGTTAAAGTTGGCAAGCCATCTGAAGTCTCAAAGTAAGTTCAATTCTCAAGTTACTTGCCCACAAATACTAATACTCACAGGCCCGGTAATCGTGGAAAACGTGATTCCCAAATGCTTCTGATGAGATTCCTGAACCGTGTCCATTACAATCTGCCCATGAGCCCCTTGGAACTCGAAATGCACCACCAGATCCGGAACATTATTGGCGTCAATCCTACCTTTTATGAGTTCTTGCTGCAGATTGACGCCGACACGGTCGTGGCTCCGGACGCCGCCACTCGATTCGTTGCTGCCTTTCTTCATGATACTCGTCTGATTGGAGTGTGCGGAGAAACGTCACTGACGAATGCAAAATCGTCATTTGTCACCATGATGCAGGTCTATGAATACTACATCTCACACAATCTTACAAAGGCCTTCGAGAGTCTGTTTGGATCAGTCACTTGTTTACCTGGTTGCTTCTCCATGTATCGCATTCGAGCAGCCGAAACTGGTAAGCCTCTTTTCGTCAGCAAAGAAGTGGTGGAAGCCTACCAAGAGATCCGTGTGGACACCCTTCACATGAAGAATCTGCTACACCTTGGAGAGGACCGATATTTGACCACCTTGCTCCTCAAATTCCACTCCAAGTACAAGACGAAATATCTGTTCCGAGCTCATGCCTGGACGGTTGCCCCCGATAGTTGGACCGTTTTCATGTCGCAACGTCGTCGTTGGATCAATTCTACGGTACACAATCTTCTCGAGCTCATTCCGCTCCAGCAACTCTGTGGCTTCTGCTGCTTCAGTATGCGCTTCGTCGTGTTCCTGGATTTGCTCTCGACAATAGTCATGCCTGTGACGATAGTTTACATTGGGTATCTGATTTACCAAGTGGTGGCCACTCCAGATGTCATCCCTGTAACAGCCTTCATTCTCCTGGGAGCCATCTACGGACTGCAGGCTATCATTTTCATCATACGTCGCAAGTGGGAGATGATTGGCTGGATGATCATTTACATCCTCGCCACACCAATCTTCTCTTTTGGTCTTCCATTGTACGCTTTCTGGCACATGGACGACTTCTCGTGGGGCAACACTCGTATCGTCACAGGAGAGAAAGGCCAAAAAGTTCTTGTCTCAGATGAAGGCAAATTCGACCCTGCTAGCATTCCGAAGAAGAAGTGGGATGAGTACCAGGCCGAAATGTGGGAACAGCACACGAACCGCGACGACCGCTCTGAGATCTCTGGGTTTTCGTATGGAACGAAGCGATTCCCAGGCGCAGGCATGGGTCCCGGCTCGGTAGCCGGTTCGGAGTACGGTCATATGCCCCCGTCTCGGCCAATGTCTCACCTTGATCTGCCGCGCTTTGGTAATGGCTCGCGAATGAGCCTTGCACCTAGTGGTTATGGAGGTTATGACAACGTAGAAATGGCCAACCTCGCACTTCCAAGTGACGACGCGATATTGGCAGAGATTAGGGACATTCTTGCTTCTTCCGATCTTATGACAATCACCAAGAAGCAAATCAAGACAGAATTAGAGAAGAGGTATGTTGATTGCATTGTTCTTGAGTGACAGCATAGCTAACAGGCCTGCAGGTTCGGAATGGATCTTACTCTGAAAAAGCAATTTATCGGTAACGCCGTCGAATCGCTACTTGTTGGTCAAACCCAGTAGTCACGCGCCACACTTATGATTGCATGGTTCCGCAAAAGTCATTCCTTAGTATCAATTTCGTCATTCGCCTTTTCCTCATGCTTTCAGGAAGGGTGGTTCTGTTTATATAGTACACCACTACCTAATCACGCGGCTAAAGCACTGCATTCATTTTGGGCTATGTGGGAACGGTACAGGCGTTATCATATGTGATATTATTTTCTGTGGGCGAGCAGGGAAGCAGATATTTGGACTGAAGCATGTTTGCATTATAGGGACACGGTATGTCGGAGAGAATGCACCAGTGGTAATCAAGTCTACTATTTACGCCGCGAGTTAAAACTGCTGCCTGGTAAGATCAAGAATGAACGTTGTGATGTCTGAATTAAACTTCGAGTCATTATGAGTGATCAGCCCTAGGCCGAGTTTGTGGATGAGTCAAGGCGGCAGAACAATGCCCAGGGCGGCTTGACTCGGCCGTCTCTTATAGAAATATGGAAAAATAGTTGGTTTTGTGACATTGGTGAGAACCGCCACACTGGGAGCTTATACATAATAGAAGAGCAGAACAAAGGCCTATAAGGGCCTTCTCACGAGGGTGTCTTGGTCTTGCTTTCGGTTTTTCCGTTTCCGTGGACGTAGCCACGGCCACCCCACCAGCATCGCACTGTGCGGGAAAGCCGCACAGCATCCATGAATTTCGACCCGCCAGTGTGCGTCTGCCTCCAACCAACAAATTCTCACTTGTTCGCTTCTACGCCTTTCGAACGCTGCATCACAGACCCACCCGCACTTTATTAGCGGACTTAATTCTTTAATTCCACTCTTGTGACTGCCTGGTTTTCGCAGCACTCAACCCCGCTACCGAGCCTAAAATACACCTCAACACCCCCAACGCCGCATTTGCGCTTCCCTCCCCACCGCGACACCGCGTGCCTTTCCCGTACATACCACCTCCGCGATGCCGCCAAAGAAGAAGGGCAACAAGAAGGCCCAGGACGACTGGGAGGCCGATCTGGGCGAGTCCATCACTCCCCAGGATGCAGCTGCAGAACCCGTCGCCGAGGAGCCCGCCGCCGAAGAAGAGAGCGTGGGCGGCGGCCTCATGGCCGCCATCCAGAGGCGAGGCAAGAAGAAGGGCAAGAAGGCAGCTGATCAGGATTGGGTGGAAGGCGAAGACCCCACCGCCGACGACGGGGCGAGCGGAGGTCTAGCGGCCAAGGCACCAGAGGAGGCGAACTTTGACGAGGACGATGTGTTTGCCGGCAACTACAAGCCCAAGAAGAATAAGGCGGAGGAGAAGGAGGAGGCGTCGAAGCCTGTCGATGACGCTCCCCGGGTGAAGACAAAGGCGGAGAAGGAAAAGGAAAAGAAGGAGAAGGAGAAGCAGCGGAAGAAGGAAATGGCATGTTTTATATATCCTCCTTATGTGGGCGATGGTCTAATTGATTGTCTAGGCTGCAAAGAAGAAAGCCAATGCTCCCGCGAAGAGCGAAGCTGCTGCTCCCGTCGAGTCCAAGGCCGCCGCGCCCTCTGCTCCCACGCCCGAGCCTGCGGCCGCTCCGGCCGCTGCAGGCGGCAAGAAAAAGAAAGTTCCAGCCGCTCTTGCTGCGCTGCAGAAGCAGCAGGAAGAGCGCAAGCGACGTGAGGAGGAACTTGCTCGACTCGAGGCCGAAGAGAAGGCCAGGATAGAGGACGAGGAGCGTAAGGCTGAGGAAGAGGAAAAGAAGAAGGCCGAAGCAAAGGCGCTCAAGAAGCAGAAGGAGAAGGAGAAGATCGAGCAGCTTAAGAAAGAGGGCAAATACCTGACTAAGGCGCAGAAGGAGGCCAAAGCCAGGAACGAGATGCGCATGAAGCAAATGCTCGAGAGCGGAGCAGCCAAGGTCGAAGCACTTGAGGGGGCGGCTGAGAAGAAGAAGCCTGTCTACGACAATCGCAAGAAGAAGCGGAGCCAAGCTGAGGCCCAGAAGGAGAAAGAGGCGGAAGAAGCGGCCAAGAAGCTTGAGGAGCTCCGGATAGCAGAAGAACAAGCCGCTGCAGCTGCAGCTGCGGCCGAAGCCCAGAAAGCGAAAGAAGAAGAAGAAGCCAAGAAGGCTGAAGAGAGCGACTCTGCCAGTGATTGGGAAGCTCAGGCTGATGCAATGGAGGGTGTCAAGGACAGTTGGGATGCTGAGACTGATCAGGAAGAGGAGAAGCCCGCTGCACCAAAATCCAGTGCGAAACCAGACGCCAAAGCCGCTCCAGCATCAGCGCAAGATGAGGATTCGTCCTCTGAGGAAGAAGACGATAGCGATGAATCCTCTTCCGAAGAGGAGGGTACTGCCGCACAAAGAGCAGAGGCAGCTCGCAAAGCTGCAGCTGCAGAACGAAGGAAGAAGCAGCACGAAGAGGCACTCGCGGCCCGTTCA
>Ga0247757_10001429_pt1 | contig 15863 bp, 18 predicted proteins | sample UWRJL126311R4_FD_180929 | JGI IMG/M metagenome (GOLD analysis project Ga0247757, IMG submission 180929) | Plant litter microbial communities from Arlington Agricultural Research Station in Wisconsin, United States - UWRJ-L126-311R-4 | ecosystem: Environmental > Terrestrial > Plant litter >... | reverse complement strand
TCACCCCCGGGCCCGCGAGTTGCATCGCCCCGTAGCCGAAGCGGGTGACGAGCGTGTCGCCCAGCATCCAGGTGCCGCCGGGGAGGTCGGTCGTGACGGTCATGCGCAGCCTTTCGAGAGTTCGTCGGTGAAACAACCCCGACCACTCTGGAGGACCCAGCTATCCTTTCGGAAGTAGTTACCGAAAAGTGCCTTACTACCTGGAGGGAATGACGTGGCCACCAGCACCGCCGCCGACCGCCGAGCACGCGCCAAGGTGGAGTACAACGCGTTCATCGCCGCATGTCCGAGTCAGCGGCTGCTCGCCCAGGTATCGGGTAAGTGGGTCACCCTCGTGCTGTCAGCCCTCGGCAGCGGACCCGACTGCACCGCTGAGCCCGGCCCGCTGCGGTATTCCGAGCTGACCCGCATCCTGGCCGGCATCAGCCCCAAGATGCTGTCGCAGACGCTGCGCACGCTCGAACGCGACGGCTTGGTGTCACGCACCGCGATGCCGACCGTTCCCGTCACCGTCGTCTACGAACTGACCGACCTCGGAGTGTCCCTGCACCAGACGGTGCGGCACCTGAAGCGCTGGGCCGAGGAGCATCGAGATGCGGTCAGCGCCAACCAGGAGCGGTACGACGCCGGCTAGTCGAGAGCGTCAGGGCTTGCCTGCGGCGGGATCACGACGGTCCACAGATCGGTGATCACCCCGTCGGCGATGAGGACGGTGTCGAAGCCGGACACCTGCGCCTGCCCGGTGGACGGATCCACGAGTCGCCAGGCGAGGTAGGCAAAGCCGGGTAACTCGTGCACGGGCCCGGCTGGTTCGAAGACAAGCGGTCCCAGGCCGGCCTGCAGCGCAACGCATTTGGCTTCGAGTGCAGCGTGGCCCTCGGTGACGCCTTCGGCGTCCGTCCACCGCACGGCGGTGGCATACGTCCGTTCGATGGCCGCCTGACGTCTAGCGGCATCGCGCTCGCCGAAGACGGCGATCAGGTTGTCGTGCATCAGTTGTTCGACGGATGTGGTCATGGTGCTCCTTCAGTGGTGTCGGTCATGTGCGCGGCCAGCAGGCCAGGGCAGTAGCGGCGACGCGTCGGAGTTCGTCGCGGGTGGCGCCATCGCGGGCGCGGGTGGACATCCCGTTGATGACGATGACCAGGTATTCGGCAAGTGTGTCGGGTTCGGCCGACGCGGGGAGGTCACCGTCGTGCAGCGCCCGTGTCAAGCGCTCGGTGATGAGGGCGCGGCCGGCATCGCGACGCTGGATCAGCGTCGGGTCGGTGTTCACCAGGCACCCTTTCGGCTGACCGCGTTTGGTGCAGTCGACGATCGCGGCGTCGAGAAGTCGCGCAGCGAAGTCGAATGCAGTCGGTTCGTCCATCGCGACCACGAGCGGGGTGCCCGGCCGCTGCGCGTACAGGTCGACCGCCTCGTCGAACAGGGCGCGCTTGCTGCCGAAGGCGGCGTAGAGGCTGGGTGAGGAGATACCCATGGCAGCCGTCAGCTCGCCGACCGAGGTCTGCTCGAATCCGCCGCATTCCCAGAACGTGAGCATGGCGGCTGTGAGTGCTCGTGCGCGGTCGAACTCGCGAGGGCGGGCCATCTAGTCGGCTTCGGCCAGATCCATCTCGGGTGGGGTGTTGCCCGCCAGCGGTTGAGACACGAAGCTGTGTCCGGTCAGCGGGCCGCCGAAGGACTGCAGCTGACCGCCCGCGGCGTTGGTGCCGAGGTCGATGGGCTCGAAGCCGAATGTCTCTGCCAGGTCAGCGATTTCGGACTTGGCCGAAGAGTCGCCGCCGGAGAGGAAGACGACGCGGCGTCCGCCTCCGGCGACCCGGGGATCGCGGGCAAGCACCTTGGCCCACGTGTTGCCGAAGGCCTTGACCACGCGAGCGTTGCGGGCCCATTCGGCGACCAGATCGGAGGAGGCCCGGCCGCCGAGGTCGGCCGGCGAGAAGTCGGCGTAGTCGATGGCGTTGGTTGCATCGACGATGATGCGCTGGTCCCAGTCGGCGACCTGGGTCACGAGATCGCGAACCGCCTCGAAGGGCACGGCCAGCAGGACGACGTCGGCGAGCAACGCCTCACTGACGTCGACCGGTTGAATCTGCGGACCGATGCGCTCGACGAGTGGGGCAACCGCAGCGGGCCCCTTTGACGTGGCCACGCCTACCGCGAGATCGGCACGGACGAATTGCTGGGCGAGTGCGGATCCGATTGCGCCGGATCCGATGATGGCATATCGCATCGTCGACCTCTCCTGGAAACGTCCGTGCCCGCAACGCTACATTCTGTAACGATCGACATATAACCACATCCGGATCGGGGATGCACCAGGTCAGGTCAGGATCGCCGTCCAGATGCGCTCGCCCCGCTCCTCCGTTACCACCCAATCAGCCTGCGAGCGAGGGTGATACGTCGAGAGGTACTCGACTTCCTGCGCCGCCCATCGTTCCCAGTGCGGTCGGTAGGTGTCCCCGTCGCGGCGCAGCGCGCGCCGCTTGCGTTCGTCGTCGGCGGTGTCCACCCAGATGCCCAGGTCGGCCAGCGCCCGGTTGGCCGGGGTGAGGGCACCGACGCCCTCCACGACGAGCCGTTGCCGGGGCTCGACGACGTGCCAACCGGCGGGCGCATCGGCGACCCAGTCCCATTGGCGCCATCGACCGGGCAGGCCGGCGGAGCGCGGCACCAACAGCTCGGTGTGGACGTGCTCGACTGCCCACGCCAGGCCGTCCCACCCCGGATAGATGTCGTCGAGCCGGACCACCAGGCTCGACGCCCACGCGCACCGGAGATCCTGGGCCAGAGTCGATTTCCCCGACCCGGACCGCCCGTCGATCAGGACGGTTCGAGCACCGTCGTCGGACAGGTGGCGTGTGAGGTCATTGGGTACCAATGAAGTTCCAATGGCCGGTGACGACCGACGCCGTGATCGCGATGGCGACGATGCCGATCGCGGCGACGATCAATGCGACCTCCCGCCATCCGAAGGGCGACGGCCGTGCCCACGTCCGGGTGGGATGCGCGCCGAATCCGCGGGCCTCCATGGCCGTGGCGAGCATTGTCCCGCGGCGCACCGCGAAGACCAGGAGCGCGAACGCCTGGCCGGCCGCTCGCCGTATCCGCGCGTGATCGGCGACGCCGCGGGCCCGCCGGGCATATCCGAGGTATTGCCAGTCCTGGCCGAGGAGTCCGATCATCCGTACGCCGGCCAGTGCGCCGAGGACGAAGCGGGCCGGTAGCCGCACCACCTGTCCGAGCCCGTCGGCGAGCTCGGTCGGGTCGGTGTCGATGAACAGGAAGACCGCAGGCAGCGCGATGGCGAGTACCCGGAGGAACGTGGCGATCGCCAGCGACAGGGATCCGTCGCTGACGGTGATGAGCAGGAAGTGCCAGTGCACCGTCCCGCTGCGCACCCCGTAGAGCGCGATCGTGACGGCGGTCATCGCCGCTGCGACAGCGATCAGCGCGCCGCGTTTGGCCAACGCGCGCAGGCGCACTCGCAATACCAGCAGCAGGGCGATCTCGAGGATCAGAGCGGTCAGTGCCGACATCCAGTCGACGCTGAGCACCAGCCCGACGGTGATGGCCGACGCCGCCAGCAGCTTCGCGACAGGGTTGATGTTCGTGTCGTGTTCGGTCGGCACGGTGGCGATGGTGCTCATCGCGGACCGGCCAGAGCGTCGTACTGCCCCAGTTCGATCTGTTGATCGGCCAGCAATGCGGCGAAATCGGCGTCGTGCGTGACCGCGACCACCGCGGTCCCGTGCTCGGCGATGTCGGCCAGCAGGTGCAACAATTCCTCCCAGGTGTTGCGGTCCTGTCCGAACGTCGGCTCGTCGAGCATGACGGTCTCCGGTTTCGTCGCGAGCACCGTCGCAACCGAGAGTCGGCGCTGTTCACCACCTGACAGGGTGTACGGGTTGGCCTGCGCGAGATGCGCGAGATGCAGCCGCTCCATCAACTCCGTACAGACCGCGGTCACGGTCGCGGAATCTTGTTTGAGGGCGCGGGGTCCCAACGCCAGTTCGTCGAGCACACTGCCGGTGAGGAACTGGTGTTCCGGGTTCTGAAAGACACTGCCGATGCGGGTGAGCAGTTCGCGAGACCGCCACCGCACCGGTTCGCGGCGGTGCGCCGACGGCGCGAATCCGGGGTCCGCGCTCAGATGGCCACCGCGCGGTGGCAGCAGACCGCCGAGGGTCAATGCCAGTGCGGACTTTCCCGCGCCGTTCGGCCCGGTCACGACGGTCGTTGTGCCCCTGCTGATCTCGAAATCCAGACCGCCGGTCGCTGCACTCGATGGGTAACCGACCGAAAGGCCGTCAGCTCGCAGCAGCGGTGTGCCGGGCACCCGGTTGCGGGCGAGCACGGGCAGGTCGGCGCCGGGTACCCAGACGCCCGCGCGCCGCAGGTCCTCACGTTGCCGGTCGAGGATCTCCTCGGGTGAACCGTCAGCCACGACGTGTCCGGTGTGACCGAGCACGATGACTCGGTTCACGACGGGAAGCCATGCAGCGGTGCGATGTTCGATGACGATCAAGGTGGAGCCACTCCGCTCCACCGCCGCGACGACCGCGTCGCGGACCTCACCGACACCTGCGGGGTCGAGATTGGCGGTCGGCTCGTCGAGTAGCAGCAGGCCAGGGTTCATCGCGAGGACACCGGCCAGGGCGAGTCGCTGTTTCTGCCCGCCCGACAGGTGCGACGTGTCGTGGCGCACCGGGAGGTTCAGTCCGGTCGCGGCCAGCACCTGCTGAACCCTTGGCCAGATCTCCGCCCGCGGCACGCGGAAGTTCTCCATGCCGAACGCGACATCATCACCGACGCGGGAGAGGATGACCTGCGCATCGGGGTTCTGCAGGACCATGCCGATGCGGTTGCGTCGTTCGGCGGGTGGGCCGCCGTCGACCAGCAGGACGCCCGACTCGTCGCCGTCCTCGTCGCTGTCCAGCAGACCGGCGAACCCCTGCAGCAATGTCGATTTACCCGAGCCGCTGGCCCCGAGCAGAAGAACCCGCTCGCCGGGCTCGATGGTCAGGTCGAGGCCGCTGACTGCCCATTGGGCCCGGCCGGCATGTCGCCAGTGCCAATCCCTGGCGAGGACGGCGGCGCCGCGGGTGTGCCGGGGCGGTGGCGTCACGGCCGGGCGTCGGCGGGCGCGCCCACCCGGCCCGACGCGAACCGGGACAGCGCACCAGTCTTGGCGAGGCCGCGGACCACATACCAGGACAGGGCACCGGCGATGATGGCGCCAGAGACGACACCGGCGACGATGTAGATGGTCCAGAACGTCACAGCCGAACCGACGTACCAGAGGATCAGGTCGTTGAGCGCCATGCCCAGGCCGGCAGCGGCTCCGGCCAGCAGGGCAACCGGCAGACCCCACTTGCGGTAGAGGAAGGCGGCGAAGACCAGCTCGGCCGCCAGTCCCTGGACCAGTCCCGATTCGATGGTCATCACGCCCCACTGGTTGCCGACCAGCGCGGAGACGGTCGCAGCGACCAATTCGCCGTAGAGCGCCGCGCCCGGCTTGCGGATCACCAGCGCTGTGAGCACGCCGGCGAACAGCCACATTCCACCCATCAGGGCCTGCAGCCCCGGCAACACCGCGCTGAGCGACGCGCCGATCGGGTTGGAGGCGATGTTCCAGACGACGAACACCATGCCGGAGGCCACGGCCAGCACGCTGGCGACCACGATGTCCACGACACGCCACCGGTAGACCCGACGAATGGATTGCGATGCCATCTTCACTCCCTACGCCGGCATGACCCGGACAGGTTCTACGGTCGACGGCCCGTTGCCGTCCTCTCAGCGCACGTGCGGGTGCGCTCCCGTGTGGTTGTGTGTCGACGGTATCTCAGCATCCTCCGTGTTGCCAATGGTCAGGGACGGACGGGGGTGTGTTCGGAGTGGCCATCCGGACCCGGCGCTCGCTCGTGCCGGGTCCAGACGGTCGCTTCACGCGCTCAGCTGGTTTCTGAGCTGCTCGGCGTCGTGGACGTTCGTCATCTTCACGAACCGACCGTCCGTCACCTGGTAGATCGCGTACTCGACGACCTTGAACGAGGCGCCGCGGGGGGCAACGCCCAGCCATTCCTTCACGGGGGTGCCGGTGTTGGTCAACCGGGCCGCCAACCGGTCGCCGTCGATGGCCAATTCATCCAGTTCCCAGTGGAAGTCGGGAACCGCATCGGGGATGCCCTTCAGAACGGCGATCACGTCATCGGCGGTGCCGGGCTCTCCGTTCAAAGAGACTGTGTCGTTGATGAACTCATGCATACGGTCGAATTCGTAGGCGTTGAGCGCATCCAGATAGCGTCGGTAGAACGCTCCCAGATCAGTGTCGGTCATGGTTGCCTTTCGGTGGTCTTTCAGTATCGAACGGTACTGAAGGAACGTAGCACTTCTGAATCGTTCGGTACAAAACGATCGGTGGCGAGGTGCACCGTTCGATCGACTTCACTACCGATCGGTGCGCAACGGGTAGGATCGGCACCGATGAGCCCAGACAAGAAGTCAGTGATCGGGCGCCCGAGAGGATTCGACGCGGGTGAGGCCCTGGAAGCCGCCATGCTGGTGTTCTGGGAAAAGGGCTACGACGGTGCGACTCTCACCGATCTGACCGAAGCCATGGGCATCACCAGAACGAGCATGTATGCGGCCTTCGGCAACAAAGAGGAGTTGTTCCGCAAAGCGCTCGGTCTCTACATCGAAGGCCCGGGAAGCTACTTCAACAAAGCGCTCGCGGAGCCGACCGCCCGCCGAGTCGCGGCAGCATTTCTGACCGGTGCGGTGACCACCACGACGCGGCCCGCCGGCCCCACGGGATGCCTCTCCGTCCAGGGGGCGCTCGCCGCGGGCGAATCGGCGCAACCGGCGCGCGACGTCCTCGTGGTGTGCCGAGAAGATGTCTGGGCTCATCTTCGCGACCGGTTCCAGCAGGCGATTGACGACGGTGACCTGGAGGTGAACAGCGATCCAGGGATGTTGGCCCGCTACCTGGTCACCGTCGGCAACGGGATCGCCGTACAGGCCGCGAGTGGGGTCGGGCGCAAAGAGTTACGCCGGGTGGCCGAGGGCGTACTGCGACAGTGGCCGCCGTGGTGACGGGAGCACGCCGGTTTCTCGTGGTCGGCGACCAGACGCCTGCTTTTCCAGGACCGGCAGAGCCAGGTCCGGCCTATCATGCGCTGTGACCGAGGACGGCGCCCGGCCGCCAGGGCTGGGCACGGGAGACGGTGACGCGGATCTTGTAGCGTGCGTGGAGCCGCTCCTGCGGTCCGCCGGAGTGCTCGACCGTGTCAGTGTCGTCCGCATCGACGGTGCCGAGCTCGTCCACGCCCACTTCGGTGCGGGACCCGACACGGTTTACGAGATCGGATCCCTGACCAAGACCATGACGGCGATGCTCTTCGACGACGCCGTCGATGCGGGGGAGGTGCGACCGCAGACCGCGGTGGGCAGCCTGCTCGATCTCGGCGACACCCAGGCGGCCGGTGCGACCCTGGCTGAGCTGGCCAGCCACCGGTCCGGCCTTCCGCGCATCGCGGCTGGTCTCCGACATCGAGTAGCTGTCCTGACCGCTGTCCTGCGGCATCGCAACCCGTACACCGCGGCCACTCCGGATTTGCTCGCCCATGCCCGAGCCGCGAAAATCGCGCACCGGGGCCGGTTTTCGTATTCCAACCTGGGTGCCGCACTGCTCGGCGAGGCGTTGGGCAGCAGCGCCGGAATGAGCTATCCAGAACTGTTGAGACGTCGGCTCTTCCAGCCCTTGGGTATGACGCAGTCCACCGCACCGCTCGTCCCGGATGACCTGCCCTGGGGAGCGCCGACCGGATGGAACCGCGACGGCTCTCGTGAGCAGCCATGGACTCTGAACGCGTACGCGCCCGCCGGTGGGGTGCGCTCGACGGTGAACGACCTGGCCCGTTACGTGCGAGCGATCCTCGACGGCTCAGCTCCGGGTCTGGATGCCCTGACACCGCGCTGGCCGGACGACGACGGCGGTCATGTCGGCTACGCGTGGTTCACCCACGAAGTGGGCGGCACCGATGTCACGTGGCACAACGGCAGAACGGGGGGCTTTGCCAGCATGCTGGCGATCGACCGCGGGCACCGGGCGGCGGTGGTGGTGCTGGCGAATACCGCTGTGGCGCTTGATGAGATCGCGATCCGCGTCCTCCTGCGGCTCACGTAGTGGCGCGCCGAGTCAAGTCCTTGCTGTGCGGCCCAAGCGTCACCTCGGGATCGTCGGTGCGCCAGGTGTCGTCGTACCAGTAGCCGAAGCGACACGCTTCGTGCAGAAACTGCCGTCAAGCGGCGGTTGGTCTTCGCGGGGTCGAGCAGGTCACGCTCTCTTGACTGCCTGGAGGGTGTAGCTGAGCGGCAAACGATCGCCGTTGTCATCGAGATACCATTCGCCCTCCCGGCGGTGCATGCGTCCCGGCAGAGCTTCCCAGGGCACCGAATCGTGTTCCACGAGCATCGTCAGCTCCATGCCGGCGTCCAGTAGGGCGGTGATGAGTTCCCCCAATCCGTGGTTCCATTCCCGAGACTCGGTGTGGCGGAACGTGATGTCGGTGTCGGTGTCGGTGTCGGTGTCGACATAGGTTCCGTCGGACTGGAATCGGGTCGGTTCCGGGCGCTCGAAGTAGGGGTAGCCGAGGACCAGGGCATCGGTTCGTTGTTCATCGATCGCCCACAGGACCGGGTGACCTTCACGTAGGAAAAGTCGACCGTTGGGTCGTAAGAGCGAGGCGACCACCTCGGCCCACCGGTGCACGTCGGGTAGCCAGATGAGCGCGCCGATGCCGGTGTAGACGAGGTCGAAACGGTTCTCGCCCAGCGCAAGCGGTGCGTTGTACACATCGGATTCGACGTAGTCGATGACAGCTCCGGCTTCCGCTGCGATGCGGCGGGCAATCGCCACCGACGCCGGAGAGAAGTCCAGGCCCGTCATGTGTGCGCCCAACCGGCTGAGCGAAAGTGTGTCGGTGCCGATGTGACACTGGAGGTGGACGCCGCGCAGACCGGTGACGTCCCCGAGGCGGGGAACGTCGAACTCGACGACGCCGGAGAGCCGCCCCGGATCGGCGATGAGATCGTGGACCGCATAGTCGCGCGACGCTGCGTGGACGGGTGCTCGTTCATCCCACCACGCCTTGTCCACCTCGCGGTGCTCGTCGTGCACAGCGGAAGTATCTCAGCTCGCCGGCGGATCAGGCGCTGCGGGCACTCCACTCCGGGGTGCGCTCCGGTGAGGCCTCGGCAAGCGCACGTTCGGCCGCGGCGGCGTTCAAGTCGGTTCCGTACACCTGGGTGCCGGGCTGCTGCCGCCACGATTCGGAGATCGGCCCGGCATGCACCGGATCGAAGCCCAGCTGATCGACGAGGTCGTGGACCAGATCCCGGCCCGGTCCGTCCTCACCGGCCACAGGGAGCGCGATGCGGTCCTGCGCACCCTGGGGCTTGCCGTCCTCCAGCAGCTTCTTCCAGTAGATGCCGTTGAAGACCTTGTACACGGGGGCGCCGATCTGCTCGGACACCCAAGCGCTTTCGACCTGACCGTCCTCGATGGCCGCGATCTCACCGTCGCGCTGCTGCGGGTAGTAGTTGTTGGTTTCGATGACCGGGGCTCCGGACTTGCGGCCATCGACGATGCCGTCGGCCAGATCGGGGACGTTCTTCTGCGGGATGCTCACCACCACCAGGTCGGCGTCCGTTGCGGCATCAGCGGCCCACACGGCTGTTGCGCCCGTCTCCGCCGCCAGATCCGCCAGCGTTTCCGGCGCCCGCGAGTTCGCGACGGTCACCTCGTGGCCGAGTTCGCGAAACCGCCTCGTGAGTGTGCCGCCGATATGACCTGCTCCGATGATCCCGATCTTCATGGTCTGGCCCCTTCCGCCTTTCATGCGGCAACGACGCCGGCGACCAGGCATATTCCCACCGTCAGAGCCCGATCACAGGGCGCGCATCGCGCTCGGTCACAGGGCGCGCATCGCGCTCGGTCACAGGGCGCGCATCGCGCTCGGTCACAGGGCGCGCATCGCGCCGCCGTCCACCGCGACCGTCGATCCCGTGATGTACGACGCGGCGGGTGAGGCCAGAAAGGCGACGGTCCGGCCGAATTCGTCCGGCTCACCGATGCGCCGCAGGGGGATGCTGTCGGCGGAGCTGACGTCCAGGCCGGCCGCCCGCGCGGTCGCGAAGGTCCCGGGGAGCATGCTGATCACCCGGATACCGCGGGGGCCGAGTTCATCGGCGAGATCCTTCGCCACCATCGCCAAGCCCGGCCGCAGACCGTTGGAGATCCCCAGCCCCGGCAGGGGGGACTTCACCGACGTCGACAGCACCAGCACGATGGCGCTGCCCTCGGAGAGCCGGGGCACGGCGGCCCGCACGAGGCGCAGGGCTCCGAGGAACACCGTCTGGAAGGAACTCTGCCAGTCGGCGTCGTCGGCGGCCAGTGCGGTGGACGGCGGTGGCCCGCCGACGCTGATGACCAGACCGTCGAGCCTGCCCCATCGGGAAAGTGCGGCCGCGACAAGCCGTTCCGCCGATGAGGGATCGCCGTTGTCGGCCGCGACCCCGTCGACGGCACCCGGCCAGTCGGCGCTGAGGTGGTCCACCGCGCCGGCGACCTTGTCTCGCGAGCGCGAGGACACCGTGACGACGGCCCCCTCTCGGAGGAGTTCACGGACGCAGGCCAGCCCCAGACCCTCGCTGGCACCCGTCACCACGAATACTCTACCCGACAAACCCAAATCCATCGCTGTCTCCTCACCGTCCGCGGATCATCGGTCCAGTAAATCGCCAACCAGATCCGGTGCGTCGACCCGGGTCAGTGCGCGCTCGACGGCGGCCAGCCAGCCCGCCGCCTCCCGCCGCCGGACCTGGGGTTCCATGCTCGGGTACCACGTCGCCGCGACATGCCGGTTGGCGCGCAGCGCCGCCAGATCCGGCCAGTACCCGACGGCGAGCCCGGCCGCATACGCCGCGCCCAGCGATACCGTCTCCGAGACGAACGGCCGCACGACGGGAACGTCGAGTACGTCCGCGAGGAACTGCATCAGCAGGTGATTGGACGTCATGCCGCCGTCGACAGCCAACCGCAGCAGCGGGATGTCGGCGTCGCGCCGAGTCGCGTTGACGACCTCCCACGTCTGCCAGGCGGTCGCCTCGAGAACCGCCCGCGCCAGGTGGCCTTTGGTGATGTACGACGTCAGTCCCGAGAAGATGCCCCGCGCTTGCGAATCCCAGTGTGGCGCATACAGTCCCGAGAACGCCGGCACGATGTAGCATCCGCCGTTGTCGGCCACGGTGCGGGCCAGGGTCTCGATCTGCGGTGCGGTCGCGATCAGCCCCAACGAGTCGCGGAACCACCGGACCAGGGAGCCCGCCACCGCGATCGGACCCTCCAGCGCGAACATCGGCTCCACGCCGGGGGCGGTGTAGGCGACGGTCGGCAACAACCCGTGGGTGGACTGCACGATCGACGTCCCCACATTCGTCAGCAGGAACGCGCCCGTTCCGTAGGTGCACTTGGCGTCACCGGGGGAGAAGCACGTCTGCCCGAACAGGGCGGCCTGCTGATCGCCGAGCGCCGCGGCGATGGGCACACCGGGCAGCGCGGTGGTGCACGTGGCGTACACCTCGCAGTTGGAGACGATCCTCGGCATCATCGTCTCCGGAATGTCGAGCAGCGACAGGAGTTTCGAGCTCCACTGCATCGTCTCGATGTCCATCAGCAGCGTGCGGCTGGCGTTCGTCGCGTCGGTGACATGGATGCCGCCGTGCGGCCCGCCCGTCAGATTCCAGATCAACCACGATTCGAGGGTGCCGAACAGGACGTCTCCGTTGCGGGCCCGCGCCTCGACGCCCCGCACGTTGTCGAGCAACCAACGCAGGCGCGGCGCTGCGAAGTACGTGGCCGGTTTCAGCCCGGTGATGCGCTGGAACTCGTCACCGTGCGGAGCGATCTGGTCGACGACCGGCCCCGTCCTGGTGTCCTGCCAGGTGATGGCGCGGGCCACGGGTCGTCCGGTCACGCGATCCCAGACCACGGTGGTCTCGCGCTGGTTGGCGATGCCGAGCGCGACGACGTTCGACTCGTCGAGCTGGGCGGATCGCAGGGCCTCGGGGACGACGCGGCGCACGTTGTGCCACAGTTCCAGCGCATCCTGTTCGGCCCAGCCCGGCCTGGGTGAGGATTGCCGCTGCTCGCGCTGCGCCATCGCCACCATCCGGCCGCGCTGGTCGAACAGCATGCACCGCGCCGACGTGGTGCCCAGGTCGATCGCGGCGACCACCCGCTGCGTCATCGGACCGGCTCCAGCGCCCGGATCACCCCGGCCGCGGCATGGCGCAACTCGTCGAGGAGCGCAGGTGCCGGGTTGGCGCTGCGGTCCAGCACCGCCTCGGGCGGACCGAGCACGGCCAGCGCGGCCACGCTGCCGCGACCGCGCCCGTGGACCGGGACCGCCACCGCGGCCAACTCGGGCTCGAACTCCCGGTCGGACACCGCGACACCGCTGCGGCGGATCCGGTCGACGTCCTCGGTCAGCGTGGTCCGGCTGGTCGACGTCCGTCGGGTGTAGCGATCGAGGCTGACGTTGCGCAGCAGACGGTCCCGCAACGGCGAGTAAGCGAGGAGCAGCTTCCCGGAAGCGGTGGCGTGCAGGGGAATCCGGTGACCCACCCGCAGTCGCTGCGGGCTGTCGTCGGGCCGGAACACGTGGTGGACGAGTTCTGCTTCGTGTCCTGTGAGCAATGCCATCGTCACCTCGAGCCCGGCCGCCGCGGCCAAGGTGTCCGCCCACGGCATCGCCACCGAGCGCAGATCGTTGCCGTCCAATTCGGCGGGAGCGTGACCGGCCGTCCGCAGGCCGGAGGCGTAGGCCCCGCTGTCGGGGTCCTGGTCGATGTACCCGACGGAGACCAACGTGCGCACGATGCCGTGCGTCGTGGCCTTCGACAGCTGCAGGTGGTCGCTGATCTCGCGAAGTTGCAGCGATCTGTCGCTTTGCTGGAGCAGCTCGAGAATCGCGGCAGCCCTCTCTATCGACTGAATGGCGCCAGACATCTGTTGGCTGCGTCCTTCCGCGGTGGGCTCCGTTCGGCATTGTCGAACGGCGTTGATTGAGCTGGATCACATTGGGGCCTAGGTTCCGAACATCTCACAACACGCGCCCACTGTAGTGCGGCGCTCGACCCGTCAACTCGCACAAAGGAGCGTGAGATGAAGACCAAACATCCATTGTTGGAGGAGCTTTCCGCAGAGTTCTTCGGCACCGCGATTCTGATCCTGTTCGGCTGCGGTGTGGTGGCCCAGGTGGTCACCAGTGGATTCCCGAAATCCGTGGCCGGTGGGGATCACAACTCGATCGCCTTCAGCTGGGGCCTGGGCGTCACGATGGCCATCTACGTCGCCGGCCGCCTGAGCGGCGCGCACCTCAATCCCGCGGTCACCATCGCCCTCACCGTGTTCAAGGGATTCGAGGTTCGAAAAGTGCTGCCGTACATCGCAGCACAGTTCCTCGGTGCCTTCGTGGCGGCGATACTCGTGCGTTTCGTGTATGCGGACCAGATCGCAGCAATCGATCCCGACCACACGAAGGCCACGCAGGGGATCTTCGGCACCTCACCGGGGAGCGGCGTGTCCATCGCCACCGCCTTCGCCGATCAGGTGCTCGGCACGGCCATCCTGGTGATGGTGATCTTCGCGGTCACCAACGCCGCCAACAACCCGCCCATGGCAAACACCGGACCACTGATCATCGGTTTGCTGGTGGTGGGCATCGGGATGGCGTGGGGGACCAACGCCGGCTACGCGATCAACCCGGCCCGCGACTTCGGCCCCCGCGTGGCTTCGTGGCTGACCGGCTACAGCGACGCCATGTACTCGGCCAACGGGCCGGAACTGTACTTCTGGCTACCGATCATCGCTCCGATCATCGGCGCCCTGATCGGTGGGGCGCTGTTCGTGTTCTGCCTCGAACGCTTCCTGCCCGACGTGGAGAACCTGCCGCAGGAGATCGGGACCTCCGAACCCACCGCGCTGGCCGAGAAGTAACCCCTTCGATCCCCCGACCCCAGACAGAATTTCAGGAAGGAAACCATGCCCGAGTTCGTCGGAGCAGTCGACCAAGGCACCACCAGCACCCGATTCATGGTGTTCGACCACGGCGGTAACGTCGTCGCCCAGCACCAACTCGAACACGAGCAGATCCTGCCGCAGGCCGGCTGGGTCGAACACAACCCCGTGGAGATCTGGGAGCGCACCTCCTCGGTCATCCAGACCGCACTCGGCAAGGCCGGCTTGAGCAGCACAGACCTGGCGGCCCTCGGCATCACCAACCAGCGGGAAACCGCCGTGGTGTGGAACAAGCGCACCGGTCGGCCGTACTACAACGCGATCGTCTGGCAGGACACCCGCACCGACCGGATCGCCACCGCCCTGGAGAAGGAGGGCCACGGTGAGGTGATCCGGCACAAGGCCGGGCTGCCCCCCGCCACCTATTTCTCCGGCGGCAAGGTCAAGTGGATCCTCGACAACGTCGACGGCGTCCGCGAGGCGGCCGAGAGCGGGGACGCCGTGTTCGGCAACACCGACTCCTGGTTGCTCTGGCACCTGACCGGCGGGGTCAACGGCGGTGTGCACGTCACCGACGTCACCAACGCCAGCAGGACCATGCTGATGAACCTGGAGACGCTGGACTGGGATGACGAACTGCTGGCGCTGTTCGGCATCCCGCGGCAGATGCTGCCGCAGATCATGTCCTCGTCGACGCCGGAGCCCTACGGCCTGACCACCGCGTCCGGCCCGCTGGGCGGCGAGGTGAAGCTCACCGGTGTGCTGGGCGATCAGCAGGCGGCGACCGTCGGGCAGGTGTGCTTTGCCCCGGGTGAGGCCAAGAACACCTACGGCACCGGCAACTTCATGTTGCTCAACACGGGCAACGAGATCGTCCGGTCGAAGGCCGGTCTGCTGACCACCGTCGCCTACCGCTTCGGTGACGAGGCGGCGGTCTACGCGCTGGAGGGGTCGATCGCCGTCACCGGATCCGCGGTGCAGTGGCTGCGGGATCAGCTCGGAATCATCAGTGGTGCAGCGCAATCGGAGTCGCTCGCGCGTCAGGTCGACGACAACGGTGGCGTGTACTTCGTGCCGGCCTTCTCGGGTCTGTTCGCACCGTACTGGCGCTCGGATGCCCGCGGCGCCATCGTCGGGCTGTCCCGCTTCAACACCAACGCCCACCTGGCACGGGCCACCCTGGAAGCGATCTGCTACCAGAGCCGTGATGTCACCGAGGCCATGACCGCCGATTCGGGTGTGGAGCTCGACGTGCTGCGCGTCGACGGTGGTGTAACCGCCAACTCCCTGTGCATGCAGATCCAGGCCGACGTGCTCGGTGTCCCGGTCAGCCGGCCGGTCGTCGCCGAGACCACGGCCCTCGGCGCGGCCTACGCCGCCGGCCTGGCGGTCGGCTTCTGGAAGGACACCGACGAACTACGCAAGAACTGGCGCGAGGATTCCCGGTGGGAGCCGCAGTGGTCGCAGGAGCAGCGCGAAGAGGGATATGCGAAGTGGCGCAAAGCCGTCGAGCGCACCCTCGACTGGGTCGACGTCAGCTGAGCCGGCTTTCGGGAACCTAGACAGACAATCGAGAGGAAGAGCATGGAAGCGGTCGCCCTGGCACCGGCCCATCGTGAGCACGCGCTGTCCGACATGTCCGCCGAGGTACTGGACGTGTTGGTGATCGGCGGCGGTGTGGTCGGTGCGGGCGCCGCCCTCGACGCAGCCACCCGGGGGCTGCGTACCGGTCTGGTCGAGGCGCGGGACCTGGCGTCCGGCACGTCGAGCCGAT
>Ga0247757_10001427_pt1 | contig 15867 bp, 6 predicted proteins | sample UWRJL126311R4_FD_180929 | JGI IMG/M metagenome (GOLD analysis project Ga0247757, IMG submission 180929) | Plant litter microbial communities from Arlington Agricultural Research Station in Wisconsin, United States - UWRJ-L126-311R-4 | ecosystem: Environmental > Terrestrial > Plant litter >... | reverse complement strand
TTACTAAGCGTAAAAATAAACTTCTTGATTTTCTCTTTAAAATTTTAGTTTTCTTTTTATTATAGCGTTAAAATCGATAGAGTTATAGCCTTTTTAAAATCGTGTTTTTTTTGATTATTCTTTTTTTATGTCACCCTACTGTACTAAGATAGTAGAGTTAAGTAGATAGAGGAATAGATAATTCTTTAATAAGGATACTCCTCTAAGTCTAAAGAAACTATAAGGTATTTAAAGTTTAGAACTACCCCTAATAGATTATTAAGAAAAGAACGCCGTACCTAGTAAAGAAAAATATATACTTTCTTTAAATAAAAAGGATATTTATTTAAGAAATCTATAAGGAATCTTGCTATCTAACACGTTATTAACAAACTATTAGTATAAAAAGCCTTAATATAGGAGGTCTATCGTTACCTATACTATAGAGGGGTATAAGGAACCTTTATAGTAATTTAGTACCAATTCTAGTAGGACTTATAGTTTTTAATAATTTATTAAAAGCTTAGGACTTATATAGAATACTAGAAATAATAAGGGCGTCACCTAGAGGATATACTTTAAGCTAGTATTCCTTTAGTAATATAGGACTAATAGGCTATCAACGTAGTATATATACCGCTAACTAAGGGAGGGTACTATTTTCTACTTATAGCTAGAGAATACCTCTTAGGATAGATTAAAGCTAGAGTACTTTAATAGGTTAGTATAGTAATTATTATAGATTTTATCTACTAGAATATCCTTTATAGATAGGGAAGCTTTACGTAACTTAGTATTAATAGAGGAATAGAGAATAAATCAGTTGTTAAAGTAATAGTAAAATACTACTAGATATATAGGATCTAGTTATTAGGATATAACTTAAAGGTATAAGGCCTAGTTAAAAGGGGTTACTAACTAGTCGTCGCAGTACTCGCGAAACTTATAGGATCCTAGATTAAAAATCTACCTACTATACTTTAGGCCGACTATATAATAATATATTAGAGTACTAGACTAGTACTAGCTAAGCTTATAATAGGAAAACAACTAGTACTCCTAATAAAGCTACTAGTAGAATCCTAGTAAATACTTCCTTAGACTAATATTAAATTAATAAAAGATTTACTAGCTATTAGAGCTAAATAGCTTGAATAAAAAGGTAAAAAGCTAGTTAAAGCCGTTAGAAGATCGTAAAGAATCCAGTTAGATACTATAGAAACCTAGGATCTATTAAAGGCCTATCAAACCAGCTTTAAAAAAGGAGATCTAGTACTTCTATATTATATAGTATACGCGATCGATAAGTTAGTATCTAGGAAGCTAGATAATTATTAGCTAGGACCTTATAAAGTATATAAAGTAATAGAGGATCGCTCTTAGTATTACTTAGCTAAGTTAGATAGTACACTATTTAAGTATACTACTATAGTAAATAGGTTAAAAAGGTTCTACCTAAAGCCTCTCAATTATGAATTAGAAATATTCTAAGGAAGAATATAAATATATCTAGATAAAGTAGAAATTAGGACCTAGAAACCCTAAGAGGGAGAAGCGCCCTAATAATTAATTAAAAAAGGAGAAATCTAGGAATACCTAATTATAAGGAAGGTAATATATCGATAAGAAATTAAAGATATATAGGTACTAGAAAATTATATTCGAGTATTATTACCAACTATATAGCTACTATAATAAACTATAGAAGAGTTAACTAAGTTCTAATTAATCTAGGATAATTCTTCTAATAAAGGATTAGAATTAGATTAATAACTAGGGGATAATTAATAAGGTAAAGGAGGGGATAGAATACTTACTTATTTAGTTTTTCTTTTTTCTTTTTTTTAATTTAAAGATAGATAAGAGGATAGATAGGGAAAAGCTATTATTTTTAAGAAGTAGAAAAACCCTATATAAAGAGGAAGTAAGAAGAAGGAAATAAGAAATTCTTTTTTAGAAGATTAAGAAGACTAAGGCTGATATCCTATTAGTAAGAGATAAAGGAAAAGGAAAAAGAAAAGAAAAAACCACTCTAATTACTTATTAGGAGCTACTAGACTTACCTTTACTATTCTACTTCTTCTTTTCTTTCCTTTTATTACTCTAAAGCTAGAAAGGCTTACTCTTAACCTCCTTATAAAGAAAAAATAGCTAACTAAGAGAAGAGAAGCTAGCCTATAAAGACTCTAATAGATAATAGTAGGTTAGAATTTATACTAATCTACTTAAAGTTGCTATAATAGTAAAAGAGGAACTTCCTCTAGTAATAACTACTTAACTTTAACGCTCTAACTTAGTATAAAATAAAGGACCTATATAACCTAGGTAGGAAGAACCCTAAGGGCTGGCTAGGGGAGAGAACCCTTTAAATAATATACTATTAGAGCTATAGTAGCTATAAGTCTTAGATATAGTATAAAAAGTAGAATATTAATAGCCTAGTAAAAAATTATCTATTACTATCTAGGAACCTTTAGACCCCTAGGAACTAAAAGAATTAATAAAAACTAGGGTCTCCTTACTACCTAACTTAGAGGAAGGGATAATAACTTAAGGGGAAGACTAGTACTAATAATAAATTAGAGAAGAAGAACTAGCCTTAGTTAAAGGTTAAAGATACTAATAGAGCTTATAAGGTAGAAGATCTTCGCTAGCTAATAAACTAGAACCTAAATCTACTAGACTAGACTTGATAGCCTATTAAAAGCGCCTACCCTCTAGGATATTATTTAGATTAATATATAGGTAATTAATTAAATAGTAGACCTCCTTTAAACTACTAGCTAAAAATAAGTTAATAAGGCTACTCTAATAAGAAATTAATATAAACTTATACTAATAAAAAGAGTACTAAGTATAATTACTATTAATAATATAATTAATATAAGTGCTAGCTACTATTACCTAACTATATAATATTATAATAATATACTTAGATAAGACTTTAGAAGCCCTTATATTAATATATCACCTATATATCTAAGGACCTAGAGCTATAAGGCGCTCTTTTATATAGTAATAGGCTAGCGTAGCTAAATTAGCCTAATAAAATCTACGTTACTAAGTACTAGGATTCTCGACTAGGTTAACTAGATTATATAGGGTTACCCTATCTAAATTAAAGTTGGGTTTAAAAGTAATTAATAAGTTAGTGGTATTATTTTTCTTTAGAATTACTAGAGTCCTAAAAAGAGCTAATATAGAAACCCCTTTTCGCTATTACTTAAAATAGAACTAGCTAATATTTTAGATAAGTTTATAGTTAACTACCCTATTACTAAATTAGATTATTAAGGAAGAATAGTTAAGATAAGGTACTCTAATAGGTAAATAGGGTAGGTTTAACCTACTCAGCTAATAAAGTAGTAATAAGAAGTTAGGCTAGATATATTTATATATTAGTAGGTTAGGGCCCTTATAATAGCTAGGATTATTATTATTATCTTTACGATAATTATTACCACTAGTACCCCTAGTAGTAGTACTACCTACTAAAAGGTCGAGAAAAATAGCTTTATTAGTAGTTACTATTTTAGTAAGCGATAAGTAGTTAGAAGAAAAAGGTAAGGAAAGCTAGCTATAAGAAGTCTTTAAAAAATCGCTAGTTATAATAGTAGGTTAGAGAGTATAGAGGAGAAGGAGGAGGCTACTAGGAAAACTTTTTTTAAAAGAAAATTACTATAACGCTATTAATAAATAGGCAGGTAGAGAATTAGGCAATAGAAGTTATATTACTAGCTACCTTCCTAGGGCTCTTTAGTAATAAAACGAAACTATATTTAATATATTCCTTAGTAGGAAGGCTCCTAATAGAAGAATAGGTAAGGGGAGTCCTAAGAGAGAGCTTAATAGGGCTAAGCTCGAAGGGAAGGGAGGAAAATATTATATAGTAGCTAGTTCACCTAATATAGCCAGCTTTCTCGCCAGCTTTCCGCCGGTATACCGGTAGAAAGCCGATAGTAAAGCGATAGTAAACTAGTAGTAAGCTAGTAATACTCTAGAAGGATCCTTAGATTCTTAGAAAGGAAGTTATTTAATAGGGGGTCGGACCGAGGGATTCTCCGTAAAGATGTATATAACTAGCCTTCGACCCTTTATCAAGATATAAGTCTAGAGGGATTTATAGTAATAGAGAATTAGAATTAGAACTAGAATTTATTACTTATTTAAATTAAACCTACGATATCTTATTAAATACTTATTTCCTTATTCTTCTTAGAATATCTTCTAATTACGGGTCGCGAACTCATACCCACGAAAACTAATCCTAAATCCACCTACCTAATTTGGTATCGATACTTCTCCTCCCTTTTATATTCTTTTCTTCTTCGATTAACTATTACTTAACACTATAATTAGTAAAGTTACTATAGATAATATAACTATATTACTATATTATCTTTAGATAATATTATATTATTTATTTAATATCTTTATCTCTTTAAATAGAAGTAATATATAGTTACTAGTCTTTTCTATTAATTATATATTCGAGTAAATTAATCTAATACTATATAAATAAAAACTTTTAAAAAGACTACTTCTATAGCCTATATTCTCTACTACTATCTCTATCTTTATAGCTCTTTTATTTCTTTAGACCCTTTATTTCCTTTACTCCCTCTATTTACTTATTAGTAACCCTTAAATTATATAACTCTAATTATAGCGTTTATTTAAAATATAGTAGTTTTAGATAGAGTAGTTTAAATAAATAAAGGAATATAGAATATAGGTTTATATAGACTACTATAGAGTATTAAAACTATATTTTATAGTTATACTACTAGTAGTACTATAGTAGAGCTATAGTTATTAAGATAGTTATTAAGAATATATTTAATAATTATAATACTAAATAGTAGCGTAGTACTAATATACTATAAGCTACCTAAATACTATTAACTATTTAATAATAGTTAAGATAGTAAATAATCTAACTATAATATTAAAACTTTTTAACTCTTATAAAAGGGATAAAATAGCTTTAGGCTCTAGTTTTACTAGCTTTTATCTTAAAACCTTCGAGATTTTTCCTTTATATAATCTTTGAGTTATTATATAGTAGAGGAAATACTACTATCTTTAAGATCTTTTTAGTATACTTAATATAAAAGTCTTATTTATAAATTTATTTAATTAATAACTATATATTTATTAGCTATAATTTTATAGAATAGTATTAACTAGAATATTCTATTTATATTAGTAATAATATTTTAGTTAAATTTTAAATTATTTACTTGATTAATAATAATTCTATTATTAATAATAGTATTTTTATTAATACTAACCCTAGATTTAATAATATAGCTAGTATTAATCTATATATTTTTACTAATATAGATTTTTAAGGCGACTAAAATATAATATAGACTAGTATCTTTATTATATTAATAATAATATTTATACTAATAGTAGTATTATTACTAATAGTTATATATCTAGAGTTTTCCAACGCATTGCGGCTGCTTATTAGCTACAGCTATAAAATATAGTACATAAGTATACCATCACCGCAGTCTCAATTTTAACAATATATTAAGCCAACTTGAGGTTTCGTAGACCTGCCATTAATACTATAGACTAACGATAAGATCTTGACGCAAGCTGTTCGGCCACATATAGCTCTATCAGTAGCCAGCTGGAATTCGGCGCGCCGCCTATACTATTATTACTTCCATCTCTACTCTATCTCTGCTCCATCTCTGCTATGCCTTATAAGATTGGCCGTAATACTAGTATCGACGGCTGGCTAGCTTCTATCCCTTAATTAACCGCCGTTCCCTCGTCGCCGCTTTATTATATCCAGCGCTATACTGCGCGTTATACTTCTCTCTCTATCCCAGCACCAAACACGAGTAGCATGTTACGAGATTAGAAGTATACTCTATATAAGTATCCACTATTTAAGCGTTAACTAAAAGAGTATAGCAGCTTTATAGATAATTATAAGCTTGGTATTACAGCGGAGAGCGAAAAGCTCTACCAAGATTTACTAAAAGATCCTTAGCTAGTACCTTAATATACTCTCTTCTCCGATGACAAACTGTTTAGAAAGACCTGTAAAAGGGTCAAGGGCGAGAACGAGACGAAAGTAGTTTGCGATATTGCACTATTTATCGTTCTATCGGCTGAGATACTAGCTGATTAGGGAGCCAAATACCTTACTGTTCTTCGAGAGACTACCAACGTATACTGGGTCAATTCCGAGCCCTTCCTTCAGTTTCCTAGTTCTACTACTGCTGCTGCTGCTTCTTCTTATAGACCTCGACCACAACCGGACTATAGACTTGGATTCGAGAGAGAGAGATATTTTCCGCTAAACAGCTATAAAAGCTTTAACCTTATCTTAGTAACCTCCTTAAGGATAGCTCCGTTATTGCGGCTACCTATTAAATATATCTTCTATTCCTCACCAGCGAGGTAAAGTGCGGGGATGGTGGACTTGACGTCGCCGATTAGTAAAATGCCAACTCCCAGTCTATCATTTTGCGTGGCCTGTACTTACTTTTCCGGCTAGTTAACTGGGAGAAAGAATTAGATCGGGAGATTAATAGCTTTTCTATATCCTATAATAACGAAGAAGTGAGGATCTAGGGTTACTATATTATTATTAATAGAAAGACTGCAAGATTCTACCAACATTTAATATCGAAGTTTATCTTCGCGCCGTCTAGGGAAGGAAGATTCAAGATAGAAAGCCTATAAATTCGTTAAGAATATGTACGACTTTGTAGCTCCCTAATCATTTCAAAAAAAATATGCTCCGTCATCGATTCGCTACCGGTTAACTCAAGATCAAATATCTATATATAGGACGTTGGCTCGTTAAAGCTTAGGACTATCCCAACAACTTGAGGATTACAGCTTCGACAATGGACAAAACAGTACCGAATAGCCTATCAAGCGTCCAGCCAGCGCCAGTCGCCCCACGCTGATACAAGCCTGCTATAAGTGGGCTGTTATTAGCGTTAGTATAGCCATGACCCATGCATCGAGCCTCTATTAATGTCCTGGAAAAACCAAAGTTCGCCCTAATTTAGAGATTTACCTACCCTTAACGGCCCTTTTATCGATTCCAGCAGTTCTCGGGGTCTAGTAATCACGTTGACAGAATCGCGTAGCGGACGAGTCCAATGTTCGGTATGGCTTTGCTTAGTTTACTGGTAGCGTCTGCCCTAGCAAATTTCGCTCGGCGAAAAAGCGTCAAAACCATCCTTTCTATTTTACCTTTAAAAGTAGACCCCCCTACGGCCCTGGAGGCGATGAGTCGTTATCCATGCAAAGTATCTGGCTGTTATAGGTGTCGCCACGAGACTAGCGAGCGCTTCAACCTGGTAATATCGATGGATCGCGCGCGGACAAGCCCAGGTACTCGGAATGAGGCCCACTGCGGGAACTTAAATCATCTTTGGCTGGCCATGCACAACCCCTGCTCTGCATGGGACGGCTTCGAAATGATAGACATGTATTGGAATTGCACTTCTTTCTCAGAATGATGATTCACTACAAGGGAGAATAGAAAACGGCCAGATCAATCGAACCACATGCCATTATTCAAGGCTATCTAAAGTGTTACTTGCTTGCTGAAGAATCGACTTCATGCGAGCATAGAGTTGCCGGTCCTCCGTCAACCATCGTTTCCCTTCCGGAAAAACCGCTTCGCGTAGGTCTTTGATGCAAGGAATCAACGGGGCGCAATATGTCGTCACATTCTCCTCCACCTCTTTCGCAAACTTATCCTCCTCGTCCACAGAGCCCTTCTTGATCTTCGCGAGGTTCTCAGTGGTTTCAAAGTTCCAGGCCTGAAATTTTGACACACGACGGTGTCCACCCGGACCAGTGCAATGCATACACACCCAAAACAACACCCAAAAGAACGACTCCAGATCATGCATAAAGTTATGATCTTCGCCGTAGAGCGCACCAATCGCCATAAACACTTTCGTGCCTGTTTTGCTCGGCGCCCCAGAAGCGCCCTTGCGATCAATCTTGATGGCGAGGTCGAGGTCAATCAAGAATCCATCATTCTCCGGTATGTTCAGCATGACATTCCCAATGGATATGTCTCGGTGGAGGATTTTCGCATCTAGGAGCGACTCGTGACCTACCAAATTAGCTAGAGCCGTATAGCTTCGTGTTGTACTTACCTTTTATACCACCGACCAGTCCGGTCACGATGCCCCGTAAAGAGCTCGCTCCGTAGATACTCTTCCCAACATCTTGCACGATGAGACGACGATGAACGCGGCTTCGTCGTCGATAAATGTCTTGTTTGACTGGCGAATCAGAACACGACCGTTTCGGAGCCGGCATCCATGCTTGGATACTGCTCGAAGACCTCTTCCGTGTCAAGGTTCGATTGCTGCTCCTGCTCCTGCTCCTACCCCTGCTTGCGCTTGAAGCACTACTTGCGCCCGGACCGGCAATAGCTTCGCGATTGATTGCCCGCCGTTGTTGAAGTGGATTTCGGCCGACAATATCACTGAGTCCTTTTCGCACATTCATCAACACTTCGTCCACTTCGTCATTGACGACCACCGTCTCGTGGTAATAATACCGTGCCACGTTCTTCACACCGCTTTCGGTCGCTTCTTTCAGCAGCAAGCCTTCTTCGGGCCGTTCTTCGTACTCCCATGAGTCCTTGATCACAAGTTCGCGGCCTGATTCGTCTCGAAGGGAGCCCTTCCAGCACGTCGTTGCCCGACCGACAACTGAGCGCTGTCGCTTCATAAGCTCCTCTAGCCACACCCGTTCCGTCCGGCCATTCAACTGGATTTGTATGGATTTCCCGCCATCCTTCACTACGGAAGGGTCAAACCCTAGCTCTTCCTCCGACATCCACAAGTATCCTAAGATCACTGAAACAAACATCGCGCCATCCTTGTTTATGTCGAATGATGTGGACCCGACAACGCCAAGTCGGTCAAATTCCCATAACCGCATCATCGATCCACACAGCGTGAACCCTAGGACGAATCGCCGCGTATCTTGCGCGCTGAATATCTCCCGAGCGTATCTGACAAGATCGAGCCACGTGCTGCTGTGACTGTCCTCCCTCGAATTGCTCTTCAGCTCACCGGGAATGAGGATGTGAGACCAGTCATAACATTCTACATCGTCATCATCCTCCTCGTTGCTGGACTTGTATACCAGGCCAACGTCTAGCTTTCGCTTGCTGATTGACCCGGGAATAGGCTTATTCGGGGTGGTAACGCATCGTCGACGCTTCGAAGGGCGGAAGTTGTGCTCGTTCGCGTATCGCAGAAACAGATCGATATGACGTCGCAGGAACTGCAGTACTGCAGTTTCCTCGCATTGTTCTGGCCACTCCCTCCAACCAGCATCTTCTTGAAAGATTGGCGGCACCACCTCCTTGCAGCTCTGCAGAACTGCCGACGTCATCTCACAGAGCCTTGGAACCTGCCCAAAGAATGTGTTGAAAACGTCTGGGTGGTCAATCTTGAGATTATCCTCCACTTCATCCCTGAGTATGGGGTCCACGTTCTTTCTGAGGTCCGATGTGTCTGCGAAGCTGCCCGTGTTGAATGACCATGGTGTCTGCTGAAACGACACGGTGTGAGGAGGGCCGGATTGTGGAGGCGTCGATGGCTTGTCAATAGCTGCGAGTACCGACTGTGCAACGGCATCGTAGACACTTTTCCACACCCACTCATCCGCATCATTGTTCAAGACCGTCTTTAGAAGGGGTACGAGACGTTTGACTTCGAATTCGTCGGAGCCAATAACGGTAGGAAATCGTAGAAGATCGCCGAACAGGTTTTTGCCGCCGCTCGTTGATGGTAACGATCGTGATGCTGGAAGTGTTTGCAGCGCCGAAATTACGCTGAGACCAAGGTTCTGCATTACTGCGCCCGTTAGATGCATGACATCAAAACTGGCGCCAGCTTACCTTCTCGGCTTAAGAGTTCTAGAGACTCTAAGGCATTTGGAATACTTGCATCCTGGCATGTCGAGCTGAAAGAATCGCGAAAAGCGTCGAGTCCTTTCCCGATGGGCTTCGCGTCGGTTATCTCCAGTATAGACGCGTCCTCCATATCTGCAGGGCGCAAAAGGAACTGCGCGAAAGTAGCCGATGGGAAAGGCTATCACAAAAGAAAGCCTCCATAGGAATACAGCGACCAAGAAATTATCACAGAGAGGCGCAATTCCATCTGTTACAGCGACAGAGGGCGTTGGCGTAGAGAGTTGAAGAGGTCGTTGGAGGAGAATCGCGACAAACTTCGAGGGGATGCCAAGCCGGCAGTTCTCCGGGCACAGAGAATGTCGGCACAGATTTCTCCGACATCTGGCAAGGCTTCCAAGAGGATGCTGAGAATATTGATATAACACGAACACTCTCTTATTAGAGCCCCTTATAAAGTTAGGAACTATTACTAAGCCTACCTAGAGAAGCCTATAAAACAGACGAGAACCTAATAGTAATAGATAAAGATAATAAGATAGTAAGTTAAGGATAGTTAAATTAAATACTAAGAAGGAAATAAGAAAAAAGAATTATAAGATTTAGAAATAAACCTTTCTCAGAAATTACGTGACGGCCATGTTCTTAGTAAACGCTATAGTCATTTTCTTCCTAGGAAAGCTATCGCGTGACTGGCGTCATGTGACTGATGTCATGTGACTACTTAGCTTTCCGCCAGCGTGCTGGCAGCTTTCTGGCGGCGTGCTGGCGGCTTTCTGGCAGCTTTCCGTCGGTTTGCTGGCGGCTTTCTGGCAGCGTTCCTAGAAAAGAAGCCGTCAGGTGACTGGTGTCATGTGACTAATCAGCTTTCCGCCCGTTTGTTGGCAGCTTTCTGGCGGCGTGCTGGCAGCTTTCTGGCAGCTTTCCGTCGGTTTGCTGGCGGCTTTCTGGCGGCGTGCTGGCGGCTTTCTGGCAGCGTTCCTAGAAGAGAAGCCGTCAGGTGACTGATGTCATGTGACTACTCAGCTTCGCCCCCTTCTTTCCCCTCCTTCTTTCACTCTTTTTTTTTTCGATATAATGCTGCCGGCCGTGCGTTGTAAACGGAGAACACGTCGCGTCTTCGTGTATATAAACTCCTCTCGTGCACCTATTGCCGTGCCAACGCTATCTAAGGCGCTCGCTTAGCTCAGCTAGCGGCTTGGTATACCAACTGCAACTTCAACTCTCAGAGGTATGTCCTCCTATCCGGCTTAACCTCAACACTCGAACCTACTCTAATTATAATGACGGATAAAGGAATCACCCTACCCCGCGGTACCTTCCTGGTAGCTAACCAGATTGTCGCCTTGTTTAAAAAGATCAAATCTGGGTACGTAGGCGAGGACGAGTCGCAGCCGTGGAAAAAATTCCAGCTTAAGCAGCCCGAGGAGTACGGGGAGATAGAGCGTCTACTACTCGCTGATACTGACGACTCGCTCTGGGGCTTCGTAGACGATAAGATCCGGTACGATTTTGACGCCGACCGTAACCAAGTAGTCGTCCGTATGCCGACGCCACTACATGAGAGATTCGTAGTATACGTTAGGGATGATTATAAAGACCAGTTTCGTTTCTTCGCTTCCTCGACTACTCTAGAAGAATCTGTTGCACGTTTCGCTCAATACCTACTGGATATGGGATCTACCGATATCTCCTTCCCCCCACGTACCGATAGCGATTCCTTACAGAAGTCAAAAAACTCGCCTGATATCTCATTCAAACATAAGCTCGCAAAATGGCCTGGTGTTATTATTGAAGTATCATATTCGACAAAGAGGAAAGATCTACCAAAACTTGCGGATAGATATATTCTAGGTTCGACTGGGAGCGTCCAAGCTGTTGTAGGCATAGATATCGAGTATCAGCATCCGAATCAGACACAGGTGAAGTCAAGGGAAGCCGTATTCTCAGTCTGGCAACCAGAGTACGTCCAAAATAACGAGGGCGACCTAGAGCTTGTTGCCGCACAAAAGATTAAGGATCAACCCTTCCGCGACGCCCAAGGCAACCCGGTCTCCTCCCCCGACCTCTCGCTTCCCCTCTCCTCATTCGGAACCCCTAATCTCTCGCAAGCTATGATAGACCACGATCAGTTAATAAACATCTCTACTAATAAGCTCTGTGAATACTTACACGAAGCTGAAGAGCAGATGCGGATGCTATCGACCGATTTGCTAGACGAGATAAGCCTACTACCTGGAGCTAAGGTAAGGTATAGGGAAGCTACGCCTCCTGAAGTCCTAAGTGAGGAGGATGAGGAGAAGTTTTGTAGGTTGGAAAAAGAGGCGAGTCAAAAGAGAGATGACGAGGATCCTGATTGGGAGGGTGAGACTGAGAGTACAACTTGCGATTAAGGACCGGAGTTGGAAAGATGGAAGCGATTGAAAGTCTCCTCCTAGAGGAAGTGCCAACACCAAGAAGAGGAAAATGTCAATAAGACATCTTGATTGAGGAAATTGATTGATTCAAGTAACTGATTTGTTCTCCGCGATAATTGAATGTGATATATTGGCACGGCAATAGGTGCACGGGGTGAATCGGTCTGCAGCTGCAATAACTTTATATGAGAGTAGACGATTGATTCTATAGAGAGAGAACTATGGAGGAGTTTATATACACAAAGACGCGTTATCCCTTTGCAACGCACGGAGTGCTATAGACCATGGCGCGTGGGCGTAATGAGTCATAGCGAGGAAGGGAGCGAAAGAAGGGGGCGAAGGGAGAGGAAGAATGGGATCACGAGACATGGTGTTGTCGTCATAGGAATCTGATGGTTCCAACAGTGATTTTTCTCTCCGACTATAGAAACGTCCTCTGCGCATCCTTCTTATATACCTTTCACCCATACGTTTTGCCCTGGTTGTGGCTCGAAGTAACCACGTTATCGTGTTTCAATGGCGCGTAAGGCGCTTCCGCATCGATTGCGGTGGCCGACATTAATTGTTTGGTCGTGTGAAATGCGCGTGGCCGTCATGGTGTTTTGGGTGGCGCAGCTGACTGGCGCTTTCTGGCGGCTTGCCGCCGGTTTGCTGGCGGTTTTCTGCCAGATAGCTATCACATGACTAGTATCATGTGACTCCTCAACTGACTAGCGCTTTCTCGCGCTTTCTGGCAGCTTTCCATCAGCAAACTGGCGGTTTTTCCGGCGGCGTGCTGGCGGCTTCCTGGCAGCGTTCCTAGAGAAGCCGTCATGTGGCTGGTGTCATGTGACTACTCAGCTTTCCTGCAGCTTTCTAGCAGCTTTCCGCCGGTTTGCTGGCGCTTTCTCGTGCTTTCTAGCAGCTTTCTAGCAGTAGTTATATAATATTAGTGTCAGAATATTACTACTCACGGGACATTAGTCACATGACGGCTCCTCTAGGAACGCTGCCAGAAAGCCGCCAGCACGCCGCCAGAAAGCCGCCAGCACGCCGCCAGAAAGCCGCCAGCAAACCGACGGAAAGCTGCCAGAAAGCCGCCAGCACGCCGCCAGAAAGCTGCCAGCACGCTGGCGGAAAGCTAAGTAGTCACATGACATCAGTCACATGACGCCAGTCACGCGATAGCTTTCCTAGGAAGAAAATGACTATAGCGTTTACTAAGAAAATGAAATCTATCTCACCGGAATCCTCAATGTATTCGATCCAATCGAGGGCGAAAGTATTCAGGTGTTCTGTGTTGATCTTACTGCCTGTAAAGTCGTATAGTTGACTCGTGTACTTGTTGATATAGAGGTCCTGGAACCAAGGGCGTGATCGAATTTCTTTGTATTACGACATGCTGTCGGGTCGCGCGTGAGTTGAATGAATCGCGTGGTTGACGCAAATCTAGTTCTTAGACTGGGCCTGATACAGGGGAGCCTAGTAGTAGATTTCCTTTAGATTCGTTGGAAGAAGCGCTATCAATTAAGGTAGTCTTCGACGGGCGTCTCTGTCTTCGCACTGACTGTAGTTAACCTGGGCCTGATACAGGGGAGGATAACGAGGGTCAGCCGCTTCTAATACTAGAGCTAAGTCCTTGCAAGCTAGGAAAACTCCTCCTATTAGATGTTCCTTGCTAATCTGTAGCTTTCGAAAAACCAGCCACTGATCAGTATTGGAGCTGTAATAACTTTGTATAATTCCGACAGTCTACTAATAGGTCAGTTCTATCTATAGCCAATAAGCGTCGATATTCAATCTTGAATGCGCTAGTTGTCGCACGTGATATATCTTAGCGCCAGACGCTTCAAGCCCGCCGTAACGCTAGTTTTGTTAAAATAGTACTGGTCACATAACGGCTTCTCTAGGAACGCTGCCAGAAAGCCGCCAGCACGCCGCCAGAAAGCTGCCAGCACGCTGGCGGAAAGCTGAGTAGTCATATGACACTAGTCATGTGACGCGAGTCACCTGACAGCCCTCCTAGGAAGAAATGAACTATGGCGCCCATAGGAACACGGCCGTCACGTGACCCAGAAAACCGCCAGCATGCCGCCAGCAAACCGGCGGAAAGCTGCCAGAAAGCATGAGAAAGCTCTAGTCAGCTGACTAGTCATGTGATAGCCCTCTAGCCACCTGACGGCTCCTCCAGGAATGCCGCCAGAAAGCTGTCAGCAAACGGACGGAAAGCGCCAGAAAACCGCCAGAAAGCGATGGAAAGCCGCAGGAAAGCGTTGGATTTATATAGAAGAAAAGGTATAATGAGGACGCTCAAAAGGACCTTCTTGGAAAAAAAAAGAATATTCATATTCAATTATTACAGAGAATGAATCAATCTCTTAAATCAATCAATTCTTTTCAATCAACATTATTCTTTCCAGGTGACCAAAAATCTGACAATTGCTGCAATGCCAAGGGCTGCCCCACCAAAACGTGTCTCGCGATTTCAGTACACCAAACCCTTACATCCTCTACACTATGCAGGAACGTTCAATTTTATCTGAAATTTCTGGGAATCGCGCTGTAAAAGGCGAGCTATCGATTAGCCAGCGTCAACTTATCATCGAAATGGCGTCGCGCGGTGTAAAACACCAGGACATCATGGACATAGCAAAGTGTTCGCGATCTTCGATTACGCGCACCTTACAGAGGTGGAATCAATATAAAACAACGACGTCTCTACAACGTTCTGGCAGGCCTACTATCGCGTCTCCGCAATAGGCTAGACTTTTATAAGCCTTAAGCTAGGCTATATAGTTTCCGAACACATATGGTTTCCGAACACTCATCCATACAAAATATGGCCGTGCGTAACCGTGCATCTCTATAAATCCTTTGTAATAATTTATAAACTTTTTATAGCTTATAGCTATATATATATTCTATATAAAAATAGAATAAAATTCTAGAAATATATAATAGAAAAAGAGATATTTAAGAATTTTAATTTTCTATAGTAAAAAAACTTCTTAATTATAATAGTTATAAAAGATCTTGTTGGAATTACGTTACATGACTACTCAGCTTGCTGGCAGCTTTCCCGCAACTTTCTGGCGGCTTTCCGCCAGCATGCTGGCAGCTCTCCGAGTCACGTGACTAGCGTCACGTGACTGCTCACCGTCGGTTCGCCGACAGCTTTCCCGCGGCGTTCTGGCAGCTTTCCCGCGGCTTTCCGCCAGCATGCCCGCAGCTTTCTGGGTCACGTGACGGCGCCTACGCGCCATGGCCTCTGGCGCTCTGTGCGTGACAGAGTTTTTCCTTGTATATAACTCCTCCATAGTTCTCTCTTAACAATCAATCATCTACTCTCGAACCTACTTTGCAGCTGCAGATTGATTCAACCCGTGCACCTATTGCCGTGCCAACAGATCTAAAATTTTAGATTTATTTTAATATATATCTTATATATAAAATATAAGATATAGATAATTCTAATTAGTAATTAAAAAGTTATTTTAAATATTTTATTTTTTACCTTATTATATCTTATTTTTTAAGATAACTTTTTAATTATTAATTAGAATT
>Ga0247757_10001425_pt1 | contig 15880 bp, 25 predicted proteins | sample UWRJL126311R4_FD_180929 | JGI IMG/M metagenome (GOLD analysis project Ga0247757, IMG submission 180929) | Plant litter microbial communities from Arlington Agricultural Research Station in Wisconsin, United States - UWRJ-L126-311R-4 | ecosystem: Environmental > Terrestrial > Plant litter >... | reverse complement strand
TCGCCATGCCAGGCCAATTTCCAAAGGAGCTCGGCGCACGAGCCGATCAACTGCGAGCCAGCGGCGAGGGTTGTCAGCAGGTCGCGCTTTTCTCGACCGTCAGACGGCTGGATACAGATAGCGGGGGAGTAATCAAGGTGTCAGGCCAGCGGCGCAACCGATGAGACGAGAGTATCGATATGGACGACGTGTTGTGTTCGCCGCATCGAAGGCGGAAGGAATTTGATCCATCAGAACATCCTCGGTCATCGCGGCTTGGCACACTGGCTCGCTGCTTCTCAAATCGGGCTCGCACTCGCCACGTTATTCACCAGCCATAAGGGCTTTTTTTCTTGATGCCTGCACTCATCTCCCTACTGTGTGCCTGCATCATGTCTGGTTTGAGTGTACGCTAGCTTTCTGGTGGCGCTTTTTAGCTCGTATCTTAACCAGAATTTCTCGCTACTTATTTCCTTCATCGCTGTCACCAGACGAGACGCCTAGCACCTCCGAATTTCCCATTGGCTGCACCCCTAATCCCATCGTAGGGAAAAGGCTATAGCTCATTGGCTAGGTTCGTTGCTGTAAGGCAGTCCGCGGAACCCTTCCGTCATCCCGATACATGCCTTCTGCCGTGTCTTGGAGAGCTTGGCATTCCTTCCGTCGAGATTGCCCAGCAATGCAAAAGCAAAGCCGAGGCATGCCGTATGCCGTATGCCGTATGCCGTCTTCCCAGTATCGAATCGAATTCTCCATTTCGGGTTCCGGGGACAGGCACTTCGCGCGGTATGCGAGCTTCTCATCCTCGGCCCAGCCAAATCGTTCTTCTAGTTGGGGTAGACGCAGCTACAACTGGATATCGACATAGTAGCTGACACTTTTTGTGCAGCTACTATGTGTAATGGATACGAGCTTACTCTGTACAGGCCTAAATAATGCCCCGAAATAACTATAGGTGTCGTGTGCGCTAGCCGCATGAGGAGGGTGAGCTTGGGTAAATGTAATTGGTCCCGTGGTAGATGTCTAACCTTCCACATCTGGGCATCGCACACGAGAGGCCATCGTACAGAACCCATGAGTGAAACTTTAATTCTATCCTTTAGGGTATTTGCGCCGAGACGAGAAATCATGCAATAGGAGATTTATCATTGCGCGCTATTTCCCCCACGTCGTATCTATTCTGTAGATATGCTGAAAGGATGCTTCACATATAGGATCTCTAAGCAAGCCAAAAAAGAAATGCGAGCCAGCTCATACCCCACCAAACCAGCTATCAAAATTATTCTTACCAGGCTGGCAACTCAGGAGACGAGCAGTAACACTCAAGGTAGCAGGCTTACAGTCGAGTAAGGACGCGACGCTAGGAAAAACATGGGTTTGAAATCCGTCGAATACCAAAGTCTACGGATAGTTTCTATAACAACCAGCGATCGCAGCACAGCAGCAAGTACCTCAATGCAATTTCTTGTCGATCAGTCCCGTGCCACCCAGTATGAACGTGTCCACTTCGCCGTTGATCGCAGTACTTCTTCCTGCATCGTCAATGCCCACCAATCCATCGATCGAAGCCAGATCTCTCAACTCCTTATCGCCGAGTGCTCTGATCGGCGGCAACACGTGCCCCGCGTCTCTCAGCCCCGCGCCCATCCTAGCTATCGCCATTGCATCAAACGTCTCAGTCCATGTAGGCGTCCGGAAAATACACCACGCTAAGTAAAAGATGCCGCATAGCTGAAGGAACAGAAGAATGGAGATAGCCACGGCTGCTCCTGTATTCACAAAAGGCCTCAGTGACATTACACCTGGATTGAAGCGGATGGCACGACTGCCGGTGAGAACGGCTTTGTGTGTGAGCAAAAGGGCGGTAGAAAACGCATTCTCGGCGAAGGAAGTCTTATTGAAGTCCAGAGCCCAATCCGTCATCATCGAAACCAGACCCTCATCATCATAGTCATATGAAATGTCTTCATACCCGCAAAAGGACGGAATAACATGTTTCAAGCGGGAGAATGGGACGCCGGTCGTCTGGCAGATTTGTTGCACGGCGGGAGGGTAAGTGGAGTTGGACGCATTAGATGCTATTTGGAAGAAAGATTGGTTCCCGAAAATAGCCATAGCGGACATCATCAGCGGGCCGGTTGCGACGGGGATTTCGTTGGCGTAATAGTCATGGGGGCGCGATGTATCTCTGCTATGCGAATTAGCGATAGAAAATTTAGGGAACAGTTTCACTGACGATTCAGTAGGAGCAACACCATTCTTCGCTATGTCGTCGAAGTCCTTGTTCATCTCTTCCGGGCTTGGCCACTTGTCTTTCAAAGGACCGTATTGGTTATCGTTTCCAAGGTTGCCTAATTCGAAATAGCCCCTCGTCGTGCGGGCAGTACAATGCATTGTAAAGTTCGCCAGGTATGTGGTATCTGAAATGCCACTAACGCGGAAAAAGATCTCCTCTAAGGTGGATTGTTTGTTTCGAGACAGCGTCCACGGGGAAGCATTTAAATCACCAGGCACACAAACTTTCAAGTCCATATACCTGGGACGTGAGAAAGACGCCGTGAATGAATTTTTGCCATCGCAATTAGAAGGAAACTTGGACAGTTCCAAGCGTTCACATTGAACCGTGGAATTCATCCTCATCGCATGGTAACGCAAGACGCCAGTAGAGGTTTCGTGTGGGTGAGCAGCGACGAATGTGCCATTTGTTAGGGCCTTGCCTTGATATTGGTAGTAGTTGAGCCATATGTATGGATCGCTCGTCCGCACATGTTGGGTCACGAGGTCTGAAGCGACTTGTTGGACGACCAGGTCGCGACTCAGCACCGCTATATCATTTGGTTCAGGATCAACCCCTATGATATCATCAGACAGCATGCGCTCCCAAATTCTCACGGCCACCAAATCGTACGAGACGAGCAGGGACTGAAGAGGTGGCTGTATTACGCCTGAAACGATCAGCCAAGATTCCGCGTCCTCCATAGCAGACTCACCGATTACGATTAACAGGAACGCGAGACGCAAGAAAAGACTGCCTGACTTGAAGAAACCTCCTCGCGTCACCACAGCCAAGTCTTGCCATCCACGGTCCGCCAGCGCGAACGTTTGCGCCAGGTTGAACTTCTGGCCGGCTTTTGTTCTTTGGCAGTGGGATACGGCAGCCCTTGCAATCAGGGCAGAGAGAACGGGGAGTGCCGCCACCCCGGCAATGGAAGAGAGCACCTTTGCTACGCGCGTTGCTGCCTCCTGTGACTTCACTCTGCCCCTAGGCGTGCCTGGTTTTTCCGAAAACTGTTTCTCGTCGCGTCCAGGTACCGAGAGTGTGCAGATGAGAATCCATGGAACAATGAGCAGAGGTAAGTAAAAAACGAGTAGGGCAATGACATGTTTTCGGTAACGTTCCAGAGGCCGGTCCTCTTGGTGTGTTACTTCTTCGCGAGGGGTGGGAGTAGGCCAGAACTTGGTAGTAACATCTGAGCCTCGTCTCGTAGATGCTCCAGGAGCTTCTTGGCTGTGGTCGTGGCTTAGTGGTGATAGAGGGATTGGTGAGGAGTATTTCGGCAGGCCATGTTCAGGTTCCAATAATGGAGTCTTCATTTTGAAGTAACAGCGAAAGAAAGTAACCCGACGTAAAGCTACAAGGCGGTTGCTCCGAAATATATGAGCATGTAATCAAGGCATTAGTTCCATAAAGGTTCGTGGCGGTGCGAACTCCTGGCCCCATGTGTCTACCCGGTGAGGGTGGGCCTGACCAGTTGCGATAGGGGTTCGCATGGTATACTCCTGGCATCAGTCTAATATCAAGGCAGCCTCGTTGCTCGAACAAAAAAACCCTTGTTCTTGCATATCACTCCCAGTAGGTTGCCGCAGGGCGTTGAACTGCGGAACTGCACGCTGCATAGAGACCGGAAACCAAATACAGTAATTCCTTGGTTACAAAAGATCAAAACACGATGCAATAGTGCTGAGGACTATCCCTTCAGTATAGTTTTCAAAGATCACAGGCAAAAGCATCACTCTGTAATGCTAACTTATACACCCTTGGCATATACCCGGAGCCCCGTAGGTGCTGTGGCCAGTGTTTCGGAAAACAAGGTTTGCCAGCCTAGCTATGCGGCATTTCGAAGGAGTTTATATTACACCGAATGGGAGTTCAAGGAATATCTATCACTCGATCTTTGGAAAGTTGCATGCGTGTATTATCCTATGGGTGAACGAAACTTTCATCAATGAGCCCAGTTAGGCAGCAAAGATTATCTTGCATGCCTCACAAATCACATAGCCTATCACTTCAGTTTGTAGGTATGACCACGGGGGGCCAAGTCACCCCCCTGCGTCAACGCCTTACGCCCCGTTCAAATCAGGCTTTCCGAAATGCGCTCGCGTATTATAGCCGGCATTTTGTTAAGACCTGTGAACACTGAAAATAAACTGGTTGAGTTTACACGCGAGAAACTCAACTACGCCACACATTCAGGTGGGGCTTTGAGGTTTCCTTTCACAGCAATTGGAGAGATTTAGTCCGTGCTTACGCGCACTGAACTTGAAACAACTCACATCAGGGTTCGGAATTTCCGAGGCAGACTTTGCATCGGCGCCATGCATCTATCGGAGGGGACGAACGAGGGCCGGGCCGCAAGTCTTGCCCGGCGGCTAATGCCGGTTTTTTTAAAGGATGGAGAGTTTCCATGATGTTCCCCTCTTACTACTAATCTCGTCTGAAGAGGTTTCGTCGAAATCAAAATTAAGCCTTAAGGCAGTTAAGAGCACGCGTCTTGATGGTATGCCCGGATTGTCGAGAGCATTACTGCATTGTCCCATGGTGCCTAATCTTCAAACCCAGTCTTAAATTCCCGACGAAGAGGAAACGCCGGGAATTTGGGGGGCTTACTTTTTGCGGTTTATACTGGCTATTGGGATAACTAGATTGACTATAGATCTTCCAATTATAGGAAACAACTAGACCTTATGAACTGACTGACTTGGCGAAGATGGTTGTGCGGTTAACAGCCTCTGGCTATTGTACAGATAGTTTAAGTGAAAGTTATCCAACTTCAAGATACAATTAATCGATCACACATGTCTCCTGGCCCCCCCCATTTACCCTATCTCCTCGTATTCAATCAAACTTTTTCGACCTCACATTAATTCCGCCGACCCAGCCCCAAGCGCTCTTGGCCGGTGTCAAAATCAAAATGACCCAAATACACTATAAAAACTACAGCTTCTATTTGAATTTCTCTCGTAACCTTCATGATGACACCTGCCAACTGGAAGTTGAGATTCAACCACTTCAAGCATGAGCTTGGCAGATTCTGGAAGCCCCTGTGGAGTGATGTACACAGGGACTTGCACGATAAGGGTTGGCTACAGCTGATGGCTTGGTTAGGAATTTCCATCTGGATTTTTGTGTTATTTGCCCTTTTGGTGATTCTTCTCCTGGGATCGACCCCCGCTCTTTTACAGAAAGCTCCATACCTCTCCGGTACGCATTTGCTTAGTATCGGAGGGCGGACTACCGAGGCATGCTTGCCAGACGGCTCGTTCGATATCGCGTTTATGAAACTCTCAGCAGCTCGGTATAATTGGTGGAAATCTTCTGGTTTCTTTCAGATCACGCTTGGCTTTGGAGTGTTATCGTTTACACAGGCGAAGGTTCTAGATGTCGCTTGGGATATTGTGAGTAACTATGAGCTATCTTCCGATACTATGACATGTTTGACGTTCAACAGGTTGTAGGTCGTGGTGGCCAGACAATCATGGCAGTTATCTCGTGGCATGTGTTCACAAGATATGTCATGCTCTGTATGGAAACCACCCCAATCACTTTCGAAGCCTTTAAGATGGTGTTTCTGCAGAAAGAAACATCCTTTTACTCGGTATATAAGCTACTAAAGAATTTTATTTCTCGGAGATTACTGTCTAAAACAGCTATGGTTCGTCAGCAGAGATCACGCAATGTAATCTCAAAGTGACTGATTTTGCATTCACTAGTTCTTCATTATTTTTACTTTGATTTTCGTTTTATCTTTTCCAACCTTGGCTAGCGCAATGACCGGTTATACCAGTATTGTTTCCGAGTTCATTCTTGACCGTGAGGGTAATTATATTCGCCCTAAAGAGCTTAAGAATGTGCATCTTGTCGTTTATGATGCATGGCGCATAAACCAGACTGGAGATTACTATATGTTCATCGGCGATGAAAATTCTCAGATAAACGAGCCTATTATGTCATGTAAGCTAAGATGGATGCTTCGTATCATAGGAACTGATCTTAGTGTTAGACTATGACAAATATTATGTAAACAAGCTATACAACCCGCTTCTCGTGACAAATTTCAACGGTACAGATATTCCGGCTCCACCTCTCAGTATTGAGAAAATTCGCGAAGTAACCTGGTTTTATAATAATGAGACATACAACGAGATATGGATCAAAAACTATGGCAGTTGTCAAACCACTCAAGTAGGTGAGTGTTAGTTGGTTTGGTTTTTAGCTCACTTTAATAGGACTATAAATGGGGCTTTTCATTCCTGCAGCTGTTTTCCGTGAATGTCCTACTAATATTATGGACTTTCGGGATCTGGATCCTTCATTTAATTATCGTCCACACAATATGCCAAAGGAAACGAAATCGCGTGACCGGAGAGTTCAACGCGGTTCTCAAATTAGCTAACGCCATTAAAACCGAGTTCAGAGCCTTGAATGAGGACGCAGAAGCTTTGGACGAGTCACAGATTCGACAACATATTCACCAAGACCTGCGTGGAGGTGCAATGGAATATCGATCCAAATATCTGCACAAGAGACATATAAGTTGGTGGCAGCGAGATGGATGGTGGCTACCCACAATATGCTTAATGTTAGTATGTTGTGCCACTGCATGGGTACACAATGCCCTGATCCGTATGCTTCTTATCGGACCAACCGTTGGGTCCATTTTGGCTGTTTCTATTGGAACTACCTGGAAAAGCCGTACCTTCATTCTTTTCGTGTTTTGCATCTTCAGCGGCTTGTTTGCCATCATTGCGAAAAAGACGTTCGGGAAATATTATATCTAGATAACAGAGTAGATGCATAAATGTCCTAGTATTTGTGCACTGTTCATCACCCGCAGGAAAAAGCTCGCGGAGACCTGAACGTGCTTCAACGGCGGGACACATTTTCAGATTATTACATACGTTCACCGGAATCTAGGCTGTTTGGTTAGCCAGGTGCCAGGTATCTAGCCTTAGCAAAAGCCAGTCGGCAGGACTTAACTCCAAAGTGCGAATTTGAACATCGCAGCCATCTTTGACACAAAAGCGGCGCATTCGGTCTCTCCGCGTTCTAGATCCACAGGACGATGGGGCTAGGCCGCTTATAGCTATTGACTAACTGCTTTACGGTCTTACACATGCTAGGGTACTGATAGCATCATGCGCGGCTGGTATCACGACAGCGTCAACAAATCACAGCGCGTTTCGAATTTTCAAAGGCCGTCGCTTGGCCACTCGCTTGCTAGAGCTTGGGGTTGCTTGTGGGATGCTTGCGCGACTTGGGCATATAAAGTGGACCCTGGTCAGTCCTTTGAAGCGTTTGTGACCCTGGACCGCTGTTTGCTTTCCCTGTCAGCTTTGAATCCGACCCGTTGGACAGTGGAGATTTTCAGGACAAGTAACCAATCCCGGGCCTGTTAAATCTCGACGGAAATTTGGAACGCGCGCTTCAAACTGAGGCTCAGCCTCCACACCTCAACCTCGCTTGCGATATCACTTACACAAGCTCCCAATCTTGTTGAAAATGTCCCTAAGATACCCCGATGAAGAGGTGCCCAAAGTCGCTGACATTCAGACTACTGCTGAGTCTGATGAAGACAGCGTCAACTTCTCTGATCTCATTGCAAAGGATCATGCACATGAGATTAAGCTCCGGACGATGTCATGGCAGAAGGCTGCATGGCTATTAGCAGGCGATCAGGTATGTCTAGCCATCATGGCTCAGAGCTGGAGTTTGAGCGTGTTGGGCTGGGTTCCAGGAATTATTACTATGTTGCTTGCGGGATTGTTCTTCTACTTTACCAGTATGACCATGTGGAGGTTCATCATGAAGTAGGTGACTTTTTAGGAAATACCCAGTAGTTATGGTTTTGCGCAGCGCTGACGAACAAAAGGCACCCTCAGATCATGGATATGTGCGATTTTGGATACTATGTTCTTGGTCAGAAGAAATGGGCATACCACTTTACAGCCTTCATGCTGCTCGCCAACAACATCATGCTTATCGGCTTCCATGTCCTCACCGGCGCCAAAGTGCTCAACACTCTTTCGGATCACTCCCTTTGCACAGTCACCTTCTCAGTGATAACCACCATCATGGGTGTAGTCATGTCGCTCCCACGAACTCTTAAGCATGTTTCTTTCATGTCCATGTTCTCTGCCGCATGCATGGGAATTGCTATTCTCCTATTCCTCGTCTTTGCTGGCATCGAAGACCATCCTGGACTGGGATACGGGGGTGCCTACCCCAAGGCCGGACCTGTCAAGACCTATGCATTCCCACCATCTGGTACGACTTTTGTCGCGGCAATGAATGCCGTTCTCAACATCACTTTCCTCTGGGTTCCACAAATTCTATTCCCGAGCTTCATCGCAGAGATGGAGAAGCCGCAGGACTTTCCTAAGAGTCTAGCCGTTTTGTCCGTTCTTTCAACAGTGCTGTTTATTGTGCCGCCTGCGATCGGTTTCAAGTTCCTGGGGCAGTATGCTACGGCACCAGCATTTGGCAGTCTGGGTGTAGTTGTCTATAAGAAAGCTTCATTCGCTTTCGTCATTGTGCCTACGCTTGTCATTGGCGTAAGTATTTATTACCATATACCTGCATTGTTTAAAGCCTAATTTTCTCAACAGGTCATCTACGCCAATGTTTCCGCCAAATACATCTACAAACACGTCATGCGTGGCTCTCACCACGAGCACAGTAACACTTTCATCGGTTGGGGTACTTGGGCTGCCGTTATGGCTATGATCTGGTGGATCGGCTTCATCTTCGCCGAAGTCATCCCCTCCATGGGCGACTTCCTATCCCTGCTCGGTGCTGCATTCGATTCATTCTTCGGGTTCATCTATTTTGCTCTCGCATACTGGCAAATGAATAAACACAACCTCTTCGGCGGCCTCTCGCGAAATGTGAAGACAGTCTTCCACGCCGTTGTCATGGTTGTTGGATTATTCCTTCTAGGGCCTGGATTATACGCTGCGTGCGACGCCATCGTTGCAGATTATAGCGGCTCCACAAGGCCGGCGTTCAGTTGTGCAGACCTGAGTATATAAACACTGTAGAGTAGTTGGATTGATCTACAAAATCCTCTGAGATACATGTAACATGACATCTAGTAAGAGTAGGCTGATGGTTATTGTTAAATATCTTTAAACTACGGAGGTCTGAGAAAGACGAGCAATAGAGATACCCTCAAGTCGAATGACAACCAAGATCAGAATCTTACCGTAGTCAAACCGTCAGGCCTGCCCATCTCAACCACTCTCCCAGAATCCATGACAAGAACCAGATCGTAGTCTTTGATTGTTTCCAGCCGGTGCGCCACGCTTACCACTGTCCAACTGCTGAATTCTGTCTCGGCTATCTTCATAATGCTGCGCTCAGTCTCAATATCCACTGATGCTGAGAACTCATCCAGCACCAAAATCCCCCCGTCTCCCCCTAAACCCGCTCGACGAAGCAGAGCATAAGCCAATGCAAATACCTGCTGCTCACCAGCACTAAGCGGAGTGCTTGCATCGGCTTCTAGGCCGCCTCGCGCTTCAATCACTGGCCACAACCCCACCCTTTGTAGGACGCTGGTGATATTCTCGTCGCTATGTTTGTTAAATGGGTCTAGGTTCTCTCTTATAGTTCCGGGAAACATTTCTGGGCTCTGAGGAACGCACAGAATGCGCTCACGGAGGGTTGACCGTGGAATAGTGGAAATGTCGATTCCGTCAATCATGATGCTTCCACTCGTAGTTTCAATCATGCGAAAGAGCGCCAAAAGAAGAGAAGACTTTCCACTTCCAGTGCGGCCACAAATACCCATCCGCGATCTCGCTGGTATAGAGATATTAATATCTTTGAGTACAAGCTGAGGGCCGTGGTTTTGCTCTGCCGGCATGCTTGGTAGTTCGTACGAAGCGTCAAAGCTGTTGAATTCGATAAGACCATCTTGAGGCCACTCAGTCGGTATTTGAACGAACTCCTCTAAAGTATCCCTCTCGGAGGGCGTAGAAGCCTCGAAGTCGCGGATACGCATTACGGCGCTTATAGATGTCTCCATTTCTGTCCATGCACGGATTAGATAAGAGAGCGCACCACTTAGCATCAGAAGGTTGACAAGTGCAACACCAAGAGCGCCTCCAACAGCGGGGCTTCTGTCCTTGATCTGTGTGGCGAGTGTTATGACAATGATGGCGCAGACAGCCACCATAGTATCAAGAGAAAGCTCCAACCAACGCTGGATGCAATACAGCAGGTAGAAAGGACGCTGTGATCGATCAAGGAGTTCTCGACCACGTTTTCCCCAGTTTGCTTCCCATTTGAATGCGCGAATTGATTGTAAACCAGACAAGGTCTCCAGGAAGTGCGAATAGAGTGGCGATTTGAATTCTATATCTAACAGACGCATTTGTCGGGAAGTGCGGAGATAAAAGCGCTGCAGAAAATAGAGAATGACAAGTACGCCCGGTACGATCGTAACGACCAACTTTGAGGAAGCTGCTATCAGCATGGTCATTGCGATGCACGACATGAGTCCGTCAACCGTTTGTAGGAGGGCTGTTGGAAGTTGCATATCTATAAGAGCCATGTCTTGGCTGAACCTGCAGACTTTCAGCACCTGTAATCCGAGCTATCAGTTACTTCGCTTACCTGTTAAGTATAACTCCAGAATCTGTAGTCACAAGAAATGTATAAGGTGCAGAGATGACAGTCTCCAGGAGCCGCTTGTGCAAATGAGCACTTGAGCGCGGCATGACTATAGTGAATAGCAACAGAATACTGAGTACCATAAAGATAACAGCGAGACCACCAAACATTCCATAGATCCCCAGGTAGAAAGCGGTCCGTTGGCCAGGATGTGAAGCTTCAGCAACTGCCCACCACCGAAGCCACAAATCTGGAAACTTAATGAAGAATGTGGTAAGCAGCGCCGCGCTAAGGTATAGCCCCAACACCCAGCCGATTGCCCTTGCGTAATAGTAATATATTTTCGAGTCTCCAGATGATCTATTTTTTGACTGTGGTTCCAGCTTGGGCTCTACCGTCACCCGAACTTGAGGCATCGCTTTGGTGACTGAGTCATCCATGGAGTCCGGCTCTAACGTTTCTTTCCTAATCTCAAAATTGTGTGTAGTGAGATCTTTGAGAGAGCCCTGCTCTGATATGCTACCATTTTTGTTCAGAAGGACGATGTGATCTGCTTGCGACAGATACTTGAAGGCATGGGTTGCAAACACAACAGTGACTCTGTGCTCGCGGCAAAGTCCCTTGCTTCCAAGGACACGATGAAATACAGCATTCTCTGTCTTCTTGTCAAGGCCGCTTAGTATGTCGTCGAGCAACAAGATTTTCGTGCGTGCATATAATGCACGAGCAAGAGAGAGTCTCTGTTTCTGGCCACCGCTCAACGAAATACCTTTGCTTCCTATGATGGTATCGTGTCCAGAAGCGAAGCCTCCAATGTCTTCTTCAAGGGCACATGCATTTATAACGGTGTTGTACCATGTGTCATCGAAGTCCCGAAAGTCGGTAACGATGTTTTGGACCGTATAATTAGGTAGCCATGGCTCCTGTGGACAATAGCCCACAGGCTGTGTCACAATCTCAGCTTCCCCAGTCACAGATGGCATCTCACCTAGTATTGTTTTCAGAAGAGTTGTCTTCCCACAGCCTATAGGGCCTATCACCATGACGAGGGACGATGCCGTAACATTCAAGTTGATATCTGTAATGGTGGGAACGTCATTACCCTCGTAAGAGCTCTGCACTCTCTCAAGACTAATAACATGTCCGTTATTTGTGCCATGTTTCTCGCTTTGACCTGGAAAGCTTGGATCGAGATGCGACCTCGTATCTCGTCTAGTGTCGGATTGCAAATACTTTTCAATTCTCTCATAGCATCCAAGTGAAGCTTGAAAAATGGTCAAGGCATTAATCCACCACTGTATCGACTGGCTTATCAATGTGATGATCGAAAGAGAAGTTAAGGCAGTCGCAGGACTGAAATGTCCTGTGGAAGCATGCAAGTAAGCACCAGTATAAACAGCGAACTGAGTGTGTCAATGTAGCTCAGTATTTATAAGAGTTTACGTACCGTGAGAGCAGGCGCCATGATAAGGGAGAAGTTACTGATGGTATTTCTAATCGTAGTGATATATCGGAATCTGTTTGACTGCTTAAGTTCAATGGATTTAAGGTCCTTCACACGCTCTGCAAACAAAGCACTCCAGCCCATCATCTTGACAGCCTTCATGGAACCCAGCATGGAAGCAGTAATTCCTACTCTCTTTTGAACCGCATCAACCCATCGCTTCTGCGCATTAGCGGAAGCTTTTCCAACAAAGAAAGCGCCAGTGGCAGACACTGTCGTCATTAGCATTTTCCGGCAATGGTATCGCGGCCTTCTTACCCAGACTGATTCCTAGAGGCATCAGACATGCAAGACCCACTTGGCGCCACAGCAGGTACAGAGCTATCATGATCTCAATAGGTGAGGCCCAGATGAAATTGAGATGTTCCAATCCAGCCACAATGCGATCAACATCTGTGCTCATCAGAGTGACTGCAGCAGAGTCCTTCGAAATCTCAGATCGAGTCAAGGTGGTGTCGGAAATTAGACAAACAAGTCCACCCCTCACCATTGTGATGACTCGATAACTCCTATGCTTGTATTTTGCGTTTCCTATGGCGAGCCCGATATATACCAAGGCAGTGGCGCCAATCAGCCCAAATCCCTGATTACGACTGGACGTTGTCCGTGGCTGGGAGACGAGGGAAATAGCTCTGTTGATGAGAAGAGGTTGACTGAGTTTGAATGCGATCACACAGAGACGGGGGAATATAGTTTTGGCCAAAGGGACCTTGGTGGCGGAAAATGTTGTCTTAACGAGTCCATACTTCTTGCTCTTCCCGTACTTCTGCCACGCGGAATTCATGCACTCCTGGAGATTCTGGGACGAGAGTTCCTGGTCCGTATCATAGAGATCCTCTGCTTGAAGTATGCTGCGGTAGCCTTTGAAAAACAGGCTGTTTAGCCACCAAAAGACGCTTCGGTTGAAGATACCGGACAATGCTTCAGGTGAATAAAGATTGTAAGGGATTCTTAAGAAAGATCTCTTCTCGATGCTTTCCAGAACAAGTACGAGCACATTAACAGCCACGCAAGCTGTGAAAAGTGATGCAAGTGTTTGGGTGCTTGGGATGAGCCACAAAGTTCTCATCTGTGTCAGGTCAAACAAAGTAGTAAAGAACAGATATGTGTTGATGATGAATGATGGTCGAAGTGAACGCGTGTGCTCAAAGTTAGAAAGGGCAACCAAAGTTAGGCTTCCGATGAAAGTGAGCGATGCAGTAGCGATAGCCACACGGGTCCTCAACACCTCTTCTGTAGACCATAAGATAAGAAGAGCAAGTCGGAGGCACGCCAAGCATACGATCGCAAACTGATGATGGGGTCAGATTAGGTAGAGAAGGTGGTCAGTCAACATACGTTCTTGCAATGACGCAAAGGCGTTGGAGTCGTTTTAATGGTGCGACGATGCAATTGGAAGATGCGAGGTACTGATACAAGCATCAACAAGGCAGTAGGTGCAATGGAGAAGATGCTCTGCTCGAACAGCAGAGTGAAATCGAAATCATCACGACAGCTTTGAACCTGAGGCCCAAATGCGCCATCAGCCTCGAGGGAACATACAGATGTACAATTCATTGCCAAGGGTCAGTTGATAAATGATTGTAGAGGTATGGACCTCGTGAAGCTACCAGCGCTTAAATCTAAGACGGTGACATGGAACGTGATCCCACTTGTGATAGCTAAGTCACATTCCTAATCCAGCCTAGTGCTTACCAGCCGTGTTTAAATTCTGGGCGGAGGAAGCCCCTGCTTGACCTCGAACATTATCATAGGAGTGTTCGTTTTGTCGTCTCCCACAAATGCTTTAATATTCGAAATATACCGAATCCCTAGAATTGGCTTGTGTTGAATGAGGAAGTAGCTGAAGGCTTTTGCAAGCGGACATCCCAGAAGCGCAGCCCCTTCCTTCGTATTTGTCTTAAAGTCGGTTCCGGGCCAGGGTTTGGCTTGTGCAATATCTTGCTCAGCGAGCAAACGCTTCAACATCTCGGTTATCTCCAAGTTGGTCGTCCACATCGTGAAAAAATAGTTGATATGGAAGCGATCCTTCTCGTTAGCTCGATACCATCCTGACCATAGCATATCAGAAACCGCTCGAAGCTCAGGTAACAGGTCATTTGGGATGTCGAGATCCTCATCTTCAGCTGCATGCAGTGGGGCTATGACGTTCTTGACAAATATAGCACCGGCGGATGGTTGGACGTTAAATTTGATGTAAGCGCCAGTTTTCTATAAAATTAGTTCCTGGCTGTACAAGCTGTGGATCATAAATCAGTGGACTCACGGGATAATATTTCCCTTTCACTGCATATATTTGGTCTTCGAGTTCTGGTGCATCATCACCCATTTCTTGGTGGAGAAAGAAATAGAACTTATTATCACTGTCAGCAATTCCGATATTGAGTTCGTCCATAGCCCGTCCCCAGTGCGGCCCCCACATTTCCCTCGACAAGGTCTTGTCGTATTCGTCCTTTCTGTCGATTTCGGACCAGCCCCATGTGGCTAACGAGTCTAGAGAAGTATTAGAAACGTACATGTAAGGCTAGGCGGTAATTTACCTTTGAGGTCTCCCTGCCAAGGACTCTGGAAGTTTTGACGATCCGGCGTATAGAAACCTTTGGCCTCATTGTCGGGTTTGCTACACGCTGCAAGAAACAATCCTCCCATGCATTCATGTCTCTCGTAATCTTCATCTGAAGCTAACTGAAGGTCGTCCCAGACAGAGCCGTCGCGACGAATAAGATGACGGGCTGCAACTGACTGAGAAGTAGGCAGGGGGTTGGGAGCACCTAGGACGAGTAACGTGAGTGTAGCGACGGTGACTATGAGAGCGAGCTTCATCGTGTGGGTTATCCTGTGTCAAATTCAAGTTGATGTCCGCAGCGTTCAGAAATGAAACTACCCACAATGGAGCGGGGCTTATAACTACATTAAAAGTTTATCATCTACAGCACGGACTAAATTTATTGGACGCAAATCTCGGTGAAATGTTTCATTTCCACGGACTTACTATGACCCCTAAAGCTCTATTGTTAAAGCAGACTTTTACAATTGTCAACACCCTTAATTCATCATATGTAGATGACAGGTTAAAAGTAACACTTAGCATAGGCCGGACCAGTCTTCATGTAAAAACTAAGAGAAAACTTCTACGACAGAAGTTGCTTGGGTGGTGGCCACCATTTCGCTAGCCTCCAGAGACGCCGCCACATTGGCATCAATGGGGAAACGTATTGGATCTATTGATGCCGGCCGTGTTGGAAATAAGATTGCAGCTGGGACCAACTGGGCATACGTGCTGGAATTAGACCGATATTGTAGAGACAGCGATTTCTTATTCGAGGAAGACCTTCCGCTTACGATATCTGAGTATGGACTGGAGCTAGATGTCCTTCACTTTGGTACCTCATCACAAATATCTAGACCAGAAGACGCTAGAATCGTCTTTGCAGATGCAGCAATACACTAGCTGTGCTCCGAATAAGAACAGCATCGCACCTTTTTCAATCTACCTCTTTACC
>Ga0247757_10001424_pt1 | contig 15893 bp, 15 predicted proteins | sample UWRJL126311R4_FD_180929 | JGI IMG/M metagenome (GOLD analysis project Ga0247757, IMG submission 180929) | Plant litter microbial communities from Arlington Agricultural Research Station in Wisconsin, United States - UWRJ-L126-311R-4 | ecosystem: Environmental > Terrestrial > Plant litter >... | reverse complement strand
CGCAACAAATGACACGATTGTAACCAATCTTGGCGGCAGGTACAATGTTCAGCTGACAAACCGTTTTGGTTGTGTAGATACAGTTGCAACGCCTACCAGCCTTATATACATTACCCAACCTGTTTTGCGGTTTCTGTATGATACCTATTGCATCAATACACTGATGCATATTACCAATATCACCGACACCAATCTCACCGGGCCAACGTTATGGCAATGGAGTTTCGACAACGGCACGCCCAGCACCGGTTTCCATAGCACGGCGACGTTTGCAACAGGTGGAGACCATCATATACAATTAAAGGCCACGCAATTGTATTGTCCGTTGGTGCCCACCAGTTTTGATACAACTGTTAATATACAGTTCCCGATACCAGGTGTTACCATGCCATCGATGAGTGCGTATAAAGGCGTTTCAACGCCTGTGAATGTGAGAAGCCTTCCGGGATACAAATATGAATGGACACCGTCTTATGGCATCAACAGACCGGACCAGGCAGCCACCGCCTTTAATAATCAACAAACACAGCAATATGCGATCAACCTCATCTCTCCTGCAGGTTGTGTAACCAAAGATTCATTGCTGATACGGGTATTTGAAGACAAACTGGTAGATATATTCATTCCAAAATCGTTTTCACCCAATGGCGATGGCATCAACGATATATTGTATCCCTACCTGACCGGTATCAAAGAATTCAAATATTTCAAAGTATTCAACCGGTATAATCAACTGATGTTTGAAACAAAGAACCATGATGTCGGATGGAACGGAACATTGAATGGTACGCAGCAACCGATGGCTATTTATATCTGGGTGGCTGTGGGTATTGCAAATGATGGTTCAACGGTACAAAAACAAGGACAGGTATTATTATTGAGATAATGATAAACAAAAAGATCATATCATTCACTAAAAGGAACTGCGTTGCAGCAGCATTGATCATGCTATTATCGCTTTCGTGGAGTGACACGTCTGCGCAGGATCCTGTTTTTTCGCAATTCTATGCGTCACCTTTAACACTCAACCCGGCATTGGCCGGCAATGGTGATGCAGCATGGCGTATTGTTGGATTAAACAGAAGTCAATGGCTGAGTTCACAGGTGGATCCGCTGGTGACCAATTCATTATCGGTTGATGGGAAACTCTTCCGCCAGAAGAACAATGAAGTAAATTATATTGGCGGGGGGATGTTTTTTTTACAGGACAGGGGCATGGGTGGCGCTTATAAAAGCACTTCATTCAATGCCATCCTCAGCTCGCATGTTAGCCTCGATGCTGATGATCAGAATGGATTATCGGTTGGAATCGGCGGTTCTTATTCCAACACTTATATTGATTTTACGCAGCTCACTTTTCCGATGCAGCTTTCTTCATCAGGTTTTAACCGCAGCCTGCCAACCACGGAACCTTTTCTTTCCAATATCAAACCTTACTATTCTATATCGGGAGGTATCGATTACACGTACACAACTGAAACCGCGAGTTTTGATATTGGTGTTGCGGGCTACCGGTTTATGAAAACAAACCGCTCAGCGCTGAATGATCCCAACCAGGTGGATCCTGCGAGGTATAATATCCACGCCAACTATCAATCTTATCTCTCTGATAAATTCGTATTCAATGCCAACGCCATGTATGTGATTGAAAGCAATATCAATACCTATGTTGTTGGGATGAATATCGGCACGCTGATCAAACCTGCAGACGACGAAAGACAAGTGGTACTGAATACAGGTTTATGGTACAGGAAAAGTGAAGCAATTGTTCCGTACCTGGGATTGGTATACGGAAATATCACTGGCGGGCTTTCTTATGATATTCCTTATGGCACTGCCAGTGGTTCTGGCGGCTCATTGAACACCTTTGAATTTTCTATCAGCATCCACTCTCCCAACAAAAGGCCGAACCCGATTCCATGCCCGTGGAAATAATGGGAATATCGAACAAGAAACAAGGAATGTCGAATATCGAAGGAGTTTGGAATGGAGAATTTGATCGCACAACCTTGTTGGCCGAAGTATTTACTTGTGTTGCCTGCTCTTCAGAGCAGGGGCTGAAGTTGGATTACCAATTTAATTCGGGACTTTAGTCCCGAGGTTTGTGCGGCAACACAAAAAATGTCGAAGGAAATCCCTTCGACATTCGATAGTCATTATTCCTTGTTCAATATTCTAGCGCAAGCTACTCGTGTCCACCCTGCTCGGTGTTTCCTTGCCGCTTACTATTCCTTTTGAACTTAAAGCAATTGATTTAATGATCATGGACATATTCTGCATATCCAGTGTTCCAATCTCATCGCTTGCCTTATGGTAGTTGGGCTCACTGTCCATTTTGGAAGTAGAGATGGTATGAGCCGGCACACCCAGTCTCGCGAGCGTGGCATTATCGGAACGGTAAAAAAGATTTTCCTTGGTATAAGGATCCGGATAAAAAGTAAAGCCGGTTCCTTCGAGGTTGGCCTGGAGTATTTTACCCATATCTGTTTTTTCGTAGCCCGTGATATAGGCTGAGTTCTTTCCCCATTTGCTTTCCGTACCGATCATTTCAATATTGAACATTGCTTTTACATCATCGGGATTGAATTGTTTGGAAAAATACTGCGCCCCATAACCACCAACTTCTTCTCCTGTAAAAGCCGCAAACACAATAGTGCGTTCGTTGTCTTTCAGTTTCTTGAAATATTTCGCCAGCATGATCACAGCTGTTGTACCCGCAGCATCATCATTCGCGCCATTGAAGATGGAATCGGTTTGCACATTACCCTGGCGGTCTTTACCCATGATACCGAGGTGATCGTAGTGACCGGAAAAGATCACATATTCATTTGGCTTGCTTTTCCCAGGCAATACGCCTACCACGTTCTGCGTAGACATTTCAGTGATCTCGTGTTTTGCCTCGATGGAAAATGTGGTGGGTAATTGTGTACCTAAAACAAAAACGGTATTCTTGTCTGATTTGAACATCGTTGATTTTACAAATCCCAGCCTGGAAAAATTCCTTGCGAAACTGGTATCCAATACAACGACATAATTTTTTCCGGCATTGATGTATTTGGTCACATCTCCAAACTTGCCGTCTTTGCCAATGAATACTTTTTCATAACCCGATTGCTCTGTTACACGCAGTTCGGGCTGGGAAGTAACCACTAAAAAATTCTTTGTATCTAAGACTGACCCATTCACCGTTGCGGATGCGCTGGTTTGTTTGGGTCTGATCATGGTAAATGACTGCAGGTATGAATCACCATCATTCCATTTTTTCAAGCCGATCTTTTTGAATTCCTGTGCAATGAATGCGGCGGCTTTGTCATTGCCGGGGGTGAAGGTTCTTCTGCCCTGCATATCATCAGCAGACAAAACGGTTTCAATACGTTCTACTTCTTTTGCATTGATGATCTTGTCGATTTTCTGTGAAAATGCAAAAGCGGCTGTTGTTGTTGCCAACAGCAGGAGGGAAATTTTTTTCATGTAGCGGGTTTTGAGCAATTGAAATATATAAAACAACAAGGCCGCTGTTCGCGGCCCGTATTTATTAGAGACTCATCATTTCTTTGAACTTGACCGTTTGCCTCCGGCTTACCTCAATCTTTTCGCCGCCTTTCAGGTCAACCAGCAAACCGCCGTTGAAATAGGGCTCGATCTTTTCAATCCAGCGAAGGTTGATGATGTGTTTGCGGTTAGCCCGGAAGAACATCCTGTCATCCAGTCTTTCCTCCAGCGCATTCAGTGATTTCAGAATAAGGGGTTTATGCGTACCGAAGAATACTTTGGCATAGTTACCCACGCTTTCAAACAAACGGATCTCACCCAGTTTCACAAACCAGCAGCGCTCACCGTCTTTTACAAAAACCTGGTCGAACTCAGTTAACGGACCGCGGTTCACGCCATTGAGTCCCGCACTTTCTTTAAATATTTCAGCCTGCAGTTTCTGAATGGCATCTGCCAGGCGTTTTGGTTCGATGGGTTTTAACAGGTAATCAAGCGCATTTACTTCAAAAGCTTTGATCGCATACTCATCATAGGCAGTAGTAAAGATCACACGGGGTGCCTTTTCCACTTCTGCCAACAGGTCGAATCCTGTTTTTCCGGGCATCTGTATATCCAGGAAGATCAGGTCGGGATTCAGTGTTTCGATCTTTTCGATGCCATCGTCCACATTGGCTGCTTCTTCTATTACTTCAATATCAGAATGATCCTGTAACAGTTTTTTCAGCTCATTACGGGCCAACCTTTCGTCGTCTATAATAATTGCCTTGATTGCCATGTCGCGAATTTATTGAATAGTCTTTAAGAATGTACGTACTGTACGGGCATTTTTACTTTGGCTTCCACCATGCCATCGCTGGTGTTGCGGATGGCAAAATTGGCTTTATCGCCAAACAGCAGTTTGAGGCGGTTACGGGTACTGATGATGCCAAATCCATCGCCATGGGCCGTGGTTCCGCTGAGGTTGCCGCTGTTCAGCACCACGAGCTCGTGGTGGTTGTCGCGGAAGTCGGAGATCACTTTTATCATTCCACCATCCTTGTGCTTGCTCACGCCATGTTTGATGGCATTCTCTACTAATGTCTGCAGCATCATCGGGGGAACCGGCTGATCCAGCGTATCCTCATCGATATCGTATTCTACTTCCAGCCTGTCTTCAAAACGTACATGCTCCAGGGCGAGATAATCTTTTACAATATTCAACTCCCGTTCAAAAGGCACTGTTTCCAATTTCTCTGCCTGCATACTGCTGCGCAAAATATTACTCAATGCGGTAATGGCAGTGCGCGCCCTTTCCGGGTTCTCATCTACCAGTGCGCGGATGCTGTTCAATGCGTTGAAAATAAAATGTGGGTTGATATGCGATTTGATGGTCTTGAGTTCCAGTTCTTTTACCAGGCTCTCCAGTTTTACTTTTTGTATTTCATTGGAGGTACCCAGTTCCACATAATGCCAGAGATAATAAATTGAGGCCCATACAAGTATCAGGGGGGAATCGATGATCAGGTTGGCAAGGAACCGTTGCTGGAGCGATACTTTGAGTTTGGGATTGTAGATCTGCAGCCACTCTACCACGGCGCTGTTGGTAAGGTTAAACAATACGAGTATACCAAATACCACTACAGTAAGCGTACCCCATTTTTCGGGCTGGATCGGCGGACGCAGCTCCAGTTTCATGATCAATTCACGTAATATATGCGTGAAGAACAACCCAAAAAGGATCGTAATAGAGATGCGTGGGTACAAAATCTCATTGTCACGGCTCTCAAATACGTATGCAAAGAATACGATCGTGAGGCCGTAAAGCAGCCAGCCGCCAAGCTGGCACCACCAATATAGTGAGGATTTACTTCTCATGTTGACAACAAATATAGACGGTCGGGGCGCGGTGGCAGCTGCTAAAATTGACTAGTGGTAAAATCAGCGGCTGTTTGGCACCAATGGGTGTTTTGACGGGTTAAATATAAGCCCTGGAACGGTGTTTTCACCGCCTGTCAAGAAAATTACCGAAGCGCTGAAACTAAAGGCTAATAGCGTAATTTTACAATTCAAACCCATGTCTTAATGCAAATAACCGCTGGTTCCCTACTGCAAAAGATCGATTCCCCTCAGGATCTCAAAAAACTCAGCCGCGAACAACTGCACCAGATCTGCGATGAACTCCGACAGTACATTGTAGACGTGGTAAGCGTGCACGGCGGCCATTTCGCAGCCAGTTTGGGTGTCGTAGAATTATCCGTAGCCCTTCATTACGTGTACAATACACCTTACGATCAGTTAGTATGGGATGTTGGACACCAGGCGTATGGACATAAGATCCTCACGGGCAGAAGGGACAGTTTTATCAGCAACCGCAAATACAAAGGACTTAGCGGCTTTCCCAAAAGAAGCGAAAGCCCGTACGATACTTTTGGCGTAGGCCATTCTTCCACCTCTATTTCCGCAGCATTGGGTATGGCCATGGCTGCTAAATACAAGAAAGAGACCCGTAAATCGGTGGCAGTGATCGGTGATGGATCAATGACGGCAGGTATGGCCTTCGAAGCCATGAACCATGCCGGGGTAGCCGACAGCGATGTACTGATCATCCTCAACGATAACTGTATGAGCATCGACCCCAATGTGGGTGCGCTCAAGGAATACCTGACCGATATCAGCACCTCGCCTACCTATAACAAATTACGCGACGAGGTCTGGAACCTGATGGGCAAACTGCCTGTTGGAAAAAAATTCACCCGTGATATGGCTTCCAAAATGGAGGCAGGATTGAAAGGCATGGTGACAAAAAGCAGTAACCTTTTTGAATCGCTTAAGATCCGCTATTTCGGCCCGATCGATGGACACAATATCACCAAACTGGTAGATACTTTAAAAGATCTCAAGGAAATCCCCGGCCCGAAACTGTTACACATCGTTACAGTAAAAGGCAAAGGCTATGCACTGGCAGAAAAAGACCAGACCAAATGGCATGCGCCCGGTTTGTTTGATAAAGTAACCGGTGAAATTTATAAGAAACAACCCGCAACACCACAGCCTCCTAAATACCAGGATGTATTCGGTCATACCATCATTGAACTGGCGGAAGCAAATGAGAAGATCATTGGTGTTACACCTGCGATGCCGAGCGGCTCTTCGCTTAAATTCATGATGGAAAAAATGCCGCACCGTGCTTTTGACGTGGGCATCTGCGAACAGCATGCCGTAACCGTTAGCGCCGGTATGGCCACACAAGGTATGCGTGTGTTCTGTAATATCTATTCATCCTTCATGCAGAGAGCTTATGACCAGGTTGTGCATGATGTGGCGATTCAGAAGCTCCCTGTTATATTCTGTTTAGACCGTGCAGGATTGGTTGGTGAAGATGGACCTACGCACCATGGCTGTTACGATATTCCTTATATGCGCTGTATCCCCAACCTGGTGGTGTCTGCGCCGATGAATGAACAGGAACTGCGTAACCTGATGTATACAGCACAACTGGAAAAAAACCAGTATCCTTTTGTGATCCGCTATCCGCGTGGAGAAGGTGTGATGCCCGTATGGAAAACAGATTTGGAAGAACTGCCTGTCGGTAAAGGTAGAAAACTGAAAGATGGTAAAGAGGTGGCCATTCTCAGCTTTGGTCATCCAGGCAATTTTGCACAGACTGCTATACGTGAGCTAAGAACACAAGGTATTGATCCGGCACATTACGATCTGCGCTTTGTAAAGCCGCTCGACGAAGAATTATTACATGAAGTATTCAGCAATTACCAGAAGATCGTAACTGTTGAAGATGGTACAGTAGTAGGAGGCGTTGGCAGCGCAGTGTTAGAGTTTATGAACCAGCACAATTACAAAGCGGAAATAAAAATACTCGGCATTCCAGACAGACTGGTTGAACACGGAACGCTGAAAGAACTGCATCGGGAATGTGCTTATGATGCACAGGGAATTGCTGATGCGGTAAGAGAGTTGGTGAAAGACCATGTAACAACAACTTCAAGCATTGCCGGATAATAAAAATGGTTGCGTTGATCGCAACCATTTTTATTTCGGGCTATTGCTTTTCTTATTCTTCTGATGGCGTTCCGCTGAAGAGATCATTTTCTTTTGAAGCAGTTTCCTCGTTAATATCCTCAGCACCCAGGTCTTCCTCCCTGTTTTCATTCCATTCAACAATAAAATTATTCATCCCCTGTCCTACCAGCAGCTTCATGTATTTCTGTTGCGACAGTTCGAGTATAGAAAGGAATAAAAAGATTGCGTGGATACGATCCTGGCATGGTTCGAAAACCTTTTCAAAAGAAACCGTTCTTTCTTTTTCGATAAAGTTGAGCATGTAATCCCGGCTGCCCTCCATGGTATAGTCGTAACGTACCACGGTGTGTACTGGTTTATTCTGCCGGTCATGAACACGTTGCATCACTTTCTCAAACGCTTTCATCAGTTTGAACAAAGTGATGTTTTGTATTTCTGTGCCTTCGGCCGCTTCTTCGCCGATGCTGGCTATTTCGCGCTGCAGGTTACCGCGTTTGATCATCAGCATACGTTCGGCTTCCATCTCGGCCATTTTGGCTGCGGCCTCTTTGAAGCGTTTGTATTCGAGGATCTTGTCGATCAGTTCCTGGCGGGGATCGATCTCGTTACCTTCGGCATCGATCTCTTTCCTTGGTAATAATAACCGCGCCTTGATACGCATCAGGGTGGATACAAACAGGATGAACTCACTGCTGAGTTCAATATTCAGCTTCTCGCCCTGGTGGATAAAATCCAGGAAATCATTAATGATCCTGGTAATGGGAATATTATAGATATCCAGCTCATCGCGCTCGATAAAAAACAATAAAAGATCGAAGGGGCCTTCAAACTGGTCCAGTTTGATCTGGTAACTCACGTTATTCACTGGTCAATAGCTTTGTTGCAAAGAAAACGGAATTAGGGCGGGAGGAGGGGAATTAGTTATCCACGTTGCCGACGGCAGAAATTGATAATTAGTAATTAATAATTAATAATTTAAATATTATAATTATTAATTACTAATTGTTAATTATTAATTCTTTTTGAGCTCATCCCTGATTTCCATCAACAATTTATCCGTAGAGCTCGGCTCCGGGGGTGCTGCCGCGGCTTCTGTGCGGCGTATCTGGTTAATGGCTTTGATCGCCAGGAAAACAGCGAAAGCCACGATCAGGAAATCGATCAGATTGGTTACAAACAAGCCGTATTTCACAGATACTTCGGCCACGGCGGGTGAGATCACTTTGCCGGCAGTATCTTTTTCGACCGCTACCGCATGTTTGAGTATCCATTTTTTTTCTGAAAAATCGATGCCGCCGGTGATCATACCGATCAATGGCACCACCATCCCCTCAACAAAACCGGATACCACTTTTCCAAAAGCGACACCCATTACAAACGCCACCGCGGTATCCACCAGGTTACCGCGTACGGCAAACTCTTTGAACTCTTTGAACATTCCCATATAGCTGAGTTTTGTGGGATTAATTTACGACACATTTTTAATGTTAATGCGAACCGCTGCGGTCTTTTTTAAGACCCGGGTACTGCATTTTCAAACCGGTCAGCGTATCATGCAGTTTTTGCGCGATCAGGTAATTCTTATACCAGTTCTGATCGGCTGGAATGATATGCCAGGGTATCTTACTACATTTTTTGAAACAGTCTTCGTACATTTTCCGGTACAGCTTCCAGAGACCAGATTCATCAAAATCTTTTTCATTGTATTTCCACTGCTTGCGCGGATTACTGATCCTTTCCTCCAAACGCGAATGCTGTTCTTCGGGCGACACATGCAGGTAAAATTTCAATACCTGTGTATTGTTATGTTTTGATAAAAGCCATTCAAAATCATTAATGGCTTTCATCCGCTCATGCGCAAGCTCATCGCTGCAGAATTTATGCACCCGTGTTACCAGTATGTCTTCGTAATGCGAACGGTTGAATACCTGGATAAAGCCTTTCGGCGGCGATTGGAGATGAATACGCCAGAGAAAATCGTGGGAAAGCTCCCGCTCTGTCGGCTCTTTAAAAGAACTGACCCGTACACCCTGCGGATTCATCTTCCCAAACACATCGCGGATCAGTCCATCTTTCCCTGATGCATCCATGCCCTGTATAATGACCAATACGGAATGTTTTGATTCAGCATACAACAGGTTCTGTAATTCATCGAGCTGTTCGACGATTTTTTCTGTTTTCTCCTGTGTCTTTTGTTTGTTGAAAGACTTAGGCGCGCGCGTAGAAATCCTGGTGAGATGTATATCGGCCACGGTAATGCGGTTTACTTAAAGTTAAGACGATTATTCAATAATGAAAAAAGGTACTAACAGTAAGTGTATGCCGGAAATACCAAATCACGTGTCAATGCATATCGATATTTCATTTTTTTAAAACGAAAAACTAAACAGTGCCTGCGGACGAGCCTCTTTGGGTGCGGTGACGAGCGGAGCGATGTCAATCAAAATCATGCGTAGCAGATTTTGATAGTGGCCAAAGGAACTCGGTAGCAGGCACGAGGCCGAGCGGCCCTGAGCGAAACAGGCTCGAACCCTCAGCGTTCCAGCGTTGAAAAGAACGAAGGTGGCACAGCACTAAGCCTATTAGCTATGGCCAATAGGCTTACCTTTATCCAAATTAACTGCTTGAGAGAAAAATTGATCAATTGGGGACTGTTTGTTCTTTTATCCGTGATCTGGGGCAGCTCATTCATACTGATGAAAGTGGGCATGTACCAACTCACCCCCTACCAGGTAGCATCTATACGCATACTCAGCGCAGGGCTTGTGCTGATACCCTTTGCAAAAAAGGCGCTTGTTGCCATTCCCCGTAACAAAATATTCCTGGTGATCCTTTCCGGATTATTAGGCAGCTTTTTCCCGGCTTATTTATTCTGCATTGCCGAAACACAACTCGACAGTTCCATTGCCGGTATTCTGAATGCACTCACGCCATTTTTTGTCATCCTGATCGGGATGAGTTTCTTCGGGCTCAAAGCAACACGGGTTAAACTGTTTGGTGTATTGATAGGATTTATTGGTTTGTGCATACTGGTAACAGGCAATGGCCATTTCAGTTTTCAAAATCTTACCTATGCATTGTATATCCTGCTGGCCACTGCATTTTACGGGCTGAATGTAAACCTGGTTGGCCGGCATATGCAGGGTATCGGCTCACTGAATATCGCCTCACTGGCATTTGTGTTCCTGGTAGTGCCCTGTATTGTGATACTCTGGATTACGGGGTATTTCGATCTGCCTCTTTCCAGCAAAAGCATACTGCAATCCACCCTGGCCTCCTTTGTACTTGGCGTGATGGGCACAGCCGTGGCCTCCATCTTTTTCTATATGCTGATCAAACGCGCAGGCAATATTTTCGCTTCAATGGTAACCTATGGAATACCCTTTGTTGCCGTATTATGGGGATTATGGTACGGCGAATCAATCAATTTATTACAGATCGGAAGCCTGGGGATTATTTTGTTGGGAGTGTGGTTGGTGAATAAGAAATAAAGCCAAATACGAATTACGAGTTACGAATTACGATCGCTCAGTACCTCGCAATTCGTAATTCGTAATTACACCGACATCATTTCTTTCTCTTTCGCAGCCAGATGTTTATCCACCAGCTGGATGTATTTGTCGGTCAATGTCTGTATTTCGTCTTCGCCGTCTTTGGCGGCATCTTCGCTGAGTCCGTCTTTCTGTAATTTTTTTACCTGTTCGATCGCATCACGACGAATATTGCGGATAGCCACTTTGGATTGCTCGCCTTCACCGCTTGCTTTTTTAAACAGCTCTTTTCTTCTTTCTTCGGTCAGCGGGGGCATAAACAGGCGGATCTGGTTGCCATCGTTCTGTGGTGTGATACCGATATTGGCCTGCATGATCGAACGCTCGATCGGCGCCAGCATATTTTTTTCCCAAGGCTGTATACTGATGGTTCTCGCATCGAGCACAGTAATATTGGCCACCTGTGCAATCGGCGTTGGCGCACCATAGTAATCAACCGTTATGCCATCTACCAAAGAAGGCGATGCCTTTCCGGCCCTGATCTTCACTAATTCTGCTTCGAGGTGGTTGATGGCTTTTTTCATGCTATCCCCCGCATCTTCCACGATCAATTGTAATTCTTCCGACATAAGATGAGCTTTAGATGGGGGCGAAAATAGGAAATAGTTTGTAGTCTGTGGTCTGTAGTCTGTAGTTTGTTACAGGTTACGGGTAATGGGTTTCAGCCATTTTCTCAGCCAATTACCAACCTAAAACCACTAACAACCACAGACTACAGACCACAGACCACAAACTATTTTTCCCTATTTTCGCACCCATCAAACCACTACTATGGCCAGTATAAAAGAATTGCAGGACATCGCCTCCCAGGTAAGAAGGGATATTGTTAGAATGGTACATGCGGTACAAAGCGGTCACCCGGGTGGCTCGCTGGGCTGCGCGGATTATTTTACAGCGCTTTTTTTTCATACCATGAAACACAACATCAACTTCTCGATGAATGGTAAGGATGAGGACCTGTTTTTCCTGTCGAATGGCCATATTTCCCCTGTTTATTATTCTGCATTGGCCCGTTCGGGTTATTTTGAGATAAAAGAACTTGCTTCTTTCCGTAAGATCAATTCACGCCTGCAGGGACACCCTACCACGCATGAGCACCTGCCCGGCATCCGTATTGCCAGCGGTTCTCTTGGCCAGGGAATGAGTGTTGCCATTGGAGCGGCACTGACCAAAAAACTGAACAACGACCCACATATTGTATTCTCACTTCATGGAGACGGAGAGCTGGACGAAGGCCAGAACTGGGAAGCCATCATGTTTGCTGCACACCACAAAGTAGATAACCTGATCGCTACCATCGATTGGAATGGCCAGCAGATCGATGGCCCTACCAAAAAAGTAATGGGTCTCGGCAGCCTCCGCGGCAAATTCGAAGCCTTCGACTGGGAAGTGATTGAAATGAATGGCAATGATATGGACGATGTGGTGGCAACGCTCGACAAAGCCAAATCAATGACCGGCCAGGGCAAACCAATCTGTATATTGATGAAAACAGAAATGGGCAAAGGCATCGATTTCATGGAAGGCAGCCACGAATGGCATGGTATTGCTCCCAATGATGAACAACTGGCTAATGCATTGGTTCAGTTACCCGAAACCCTGGGTGACTACTGATCTTCCGCTTTTCTAAAACCAATTACTTCGCGATCTTCCCATCGCTCCTGCTTGCTTTTATGGTCTAGCAGGTTTTCGATGCTGTCGTAGATCTGTGCAAGTTGTACATCATGTTCCCCTATACGATTACGTAATTCACTAAGTTGCAGACGCATTTCGCCAACCTGACCTGGCAGCTTGCGTAATTCAATAAAGGCTCTTACGATCGCGATATTCATTTTACGCGCCTGGGGGCTTTTGAGCACGCTGGCTAGCATCGCTACGCCATGTTCTGTAAAAGCATACGGTGTATAGGACTTTCCCCTATGTTTCCTTGAACTCATCACAAATTGTGATGAGTTCCTAAAGGATTGAATATCATTATTTGTTTTCCATAAATTTTCCTGGCGTTCCCATTCTTCCTGGGTCATGCGAAACATAAAATCTTCCGGAAAATTTTCAAGATTTCGTTTGATGGATTGGTTCAGGATACGCGTTTCAACACCGTATAGGACGGCCAGATCAAAATCAAGCATCACTTTACAACCTCTGAGCGCTAAAATCCGGCTTTGTATTGATTGTTCATCCATCAGCACAAAGGTCCGGCACAACGAAATATGTGTATTAGGTATAAATACCTGAATTGACAGACTAACTCTTAAGAGAAAACGGCTGCAAACTCGCTTTCCGCGAAGGAATCCATGCCGCCAAAACAGCGATCACTAGAATGGTGATGATCACCAGTAAAAAATCTCCCGGCAACATCTTCACCGGGTAATAGTCAATAATAAAAGTATTACCGCCAAGTTTGATCAGTTTGAACTGTAGTTGCAGCCAGCAGAAAAATCCCGCCAGTAATATCCCCCCAGAACCACCCAGCGCCGCCAGCAATATTCCTTCACCAAGAAAAATAGATTGCAGTTTTTGTTCACTGGCGCCCATCGCTTTGAGTACGGCGATGTCTTTTTGTTTTTCGAGAACCAGCATGGTCAACGCGCCGATCATATTGAAAGCCGCCACTACCAGGATCAGGCAAAGGATCCCATAGATCACCCATTTCTCTACCTGCATCACCGAATACAGGTTGCGGTTCTGTTCATAGCGGGTTTCTATTTTGTATTGATCGCCAAGTTGCGCGGTAAGTGTTTTCTTAAGTTTATCTGCATCACCATTTGCTTTGATCTCAACGGCACTGTATTCATCTGCAGCCATATTGAGCATGTATTTCACAAACGCGAGATTGGTGAATGCGTACTTAATATCGAACTCCTGTTGCACCACAAATACGCCGGTAGGCGCCAGGTTACTTGAATTGAGTCCATCGGTCGAAATAAGTTTTGACGCCTGTTTGTTAGGAAGATAAACGGTAACGGGGATCTGCCTGTCTACATCAATACCCGCCGCATTCTCGATACCAGAGCCCACCAGCAGTTGCGGTGTTTCTACAGTACCCAGTGCGTACTGGCCACGAACGATGTGCTGTTTGGTATTGATGCCCGTAACGCGGTCGTAGGAATTGTCAACCCCCTTCAATGTGATAATCGTTTGAAAAGCGCCGTTCAACAAGGCTTTCTCTTCTGCCACCAGGCTAAAAACAGCTACTCCATTCGTTTGCCTGAGCTGCGTCAACTGCGCATCGCTGAAATGCAGGGTTTTGCCCCGCGCAGGACTGATACGGACATCCGCATAAAAATCTGCGTAAAGCCCTTTCACCAGGTCTTCAAATCCATTGAATACGCTCAGTACAATAATCAGTGCTGCGCTGCCCACCGCGATGGCCGTTACGCTGATCCACGCGATCACATTGATCGCATTGGTCGATTTTTTGGATCTGAAATAGCGCCAGGCGAAGAGGAGATTCAAAGTGGGTTATTGGTTTATTAGTTTATTGGTTTATTGGTTTATTGGTTTATTGGTTTATTGGTGACATGTTGATTGCATTATACCAATAAACTAATAAACCAGTAAACCATTAAACCATCAATCCTTCTTCTCCTCATTGATCTTCTTAAACACCTCCTCCATCTTAAATACATAATCCAGTGTATCGTCGAGATAGAAATGCAATACCGGGATACGGCGAAGCTGGTGTTTTACGCGATCAACAAGCTCTTTCTTGATTTCCCATGCGCGCGACTCGATCGTTTTCATGACCGATTTGGGGTCTTTTACCTGGAACAGGCTTAAATATATACGGGCTTCGAGCAGGTCGGGGGTTACTTTTACCGAGGCAATAGACACCATTCCTCCCTCGATCATCGACAATCCCAGGCGTCTGAAAATGTCGTTCAGCTCTTCCTGGAGAGCGCCAGCCACCTGTCTTTGTCTTTTTCCTTCCTCCATATTCTAACATTTGATTGAGGGCAAATTTAGTTACTTTGCTGCGTTTTAAGCCGTTTCCGATTATGAAGCGATTCTCGCGAATACTTTTTTACCTGCGCAGCCAAAAAACGAACATCGTATTATACGTGCTGTTCAACCTGTTAGCTATCATTTTCTCGCTGGTATCGCTGGGTCTGCTGGCGCCTTTCCTGCAGGTTTTATTTGGATTGAATAAGCTGGTAACAGAAAAACCTGTATTTGAAGCAACCGGTATCGGTGTAGTGACCTACATGAAGTACCTGCTCAGCAAAATGATCATTGAGCATAGCGCTGTATACGCCTTAGGTGTTATCTGTTTAACCATTGTTGTTTCGATCTTCTTCAAAAACCTGTTCGTATACCTTTCATTCCGGGTATTGGCGCCGATGCGGAACTATGTAATGACCAAACTCCGCTCCGACCTGTACGCCAAGATACTCGAGTTGCCCATCGGTTTCTTTACCGAGCAACGCAAAGGAGATATCATCAGCCGTATGAGTAATGATGCCAATGAAGTAGAATGGAGCGTGATGAGTACACTGGAAGCACTGATCCGTGAGCCGCTTACCATCATCATCACACTGGTATACCTGGTCACATTAAGCCCGGCCCTCTCGTTGTTCCTGGTGCTGATCCTGCCTGTTATGGGATTTATCATCGGAAGGGTCAGCCGTTCATTAAAAAAACAATCCACTGCATCCCAGGAGCAATTGGGTACGCTGATGTCGATATTGGATGAAACACTCGGCGGTTTACGCGTGATCAAAGCATTTAACGCGGAGAAAATATTAGGGGGCAAATTTTTCCAGACCAATAACACGCTTAACAATATCAGGAACAAAATGAATTTCCGCAGAGACCTTGCGTCTCCCATGTCGG